>JAEEGI010025007.1_pt1 | contig 11605 bp, 10 predicted proteins | sample 8958751 | NCBI WGS metagenome assembly JAEEGI01 (sample SAMN16246545, study PRJNA631951) | gut metagenome | biome: gut microbiome; feature: rumen; material: KS-attached | host: Bos | place: Iran: Karaj | collected 2018-10 | reverse complement strand
TGAACGCCTTAGACCTTCACTCGCCTGGCGTCGACCGGACGGGAGCGGCCGATGAGGTAGCTCCGGATCGTTCCGTCCGAAGTGCCTGCCCAGAGAAGGCCGCTTTCATCGAACGAGCACGCGGTAAAGACAGCCTCGCCGGCTTCGTCCGTGATCTCGCGGAGGACCTTCTGCTCCCGGAGCAGGAAGAGCCGGCCGTCGGACGTGACCGCAGCGACGTTTCCCTCCGCGTCCGCCGTGAGGCATTCGGCGCCGCGCACCTCCGGAAGGACCGCGGTGACCGTGATGCCGATGGAGATGCGGACGATCGTCGTCGCGCCTGCCGTGCCGACGTAGTAATCGCCGTCCCGGTTCTGGACGATGCCGTGCACGGAATCGGAAGGAAGCCCGCTCGCGCCGTCCAGCGTATTGGCCGCCTTTCCGTTGATCGACAGGACCAGGCCGTTGTCGTTCGTCCCGATCCACAGGCGGCCCTCCTGGTCCACGTACAGGCAGTTGACGTTCCGGACGGTGTCGAACTCCTCCATAAAGCGGAAGGTCGTGCCGGAATAGCGGTACAGGCCGGAATTCGCGCCGATCCACAGGATCCCGTCGTTCGTCATCACCACGTCGTTCGCGTGGCCGCCGGGCAGGCCGCTGTCGGCGTTGTAGATCTGCTGGTTATAGGTGTAGTCCGTCTCGATCGCGGCATGGGCCTCTCCGGGGAAGAGCATCGCCTGGGTCAAAAGCAGAGCGAGCAGGATCAGCACCGCCGTTCCGCGCCGGGCGTCGCGGCGTTTGCGGATCCGCCGGCTGATCCGGATCACCAGATACAGCAGGAGGACCGTGATGAGCTTATCGAGGAATTCCAGATAGAGCTGGCCGATCCCCGAGGCGAGGAAACCGGGCACGCCCCTTTCGATCAGATAGTTCCGGACGCCGTCGCCCCAGACGTTGCCGACGCTCCCGCCCCAGATCAGCAGGTTCAGGACCGTCGAGATGAGGACGGAGCCGAGCGTGACGCCGCCCGCGACCGTCGTGACGCCGAAGAAGGATTCGAAATACTTCTTCCGGGCCATATGGCCGACGGTCAGGCCGATGAACACGCTCGTGATCATGTAGATCAGAGACATCGGATTCCAGAAGGAATAGATGATGTTGTTCGTGATGCCGACGATCGCGCCGCTGATCGGCCCGAGCACGTAGGCGGCGAACATCGTCCCGAAGCAGTCCATCCAGAACGGCAGTTCCAGATTGCCTGCGAGCTGGCTCCCGGCGAAGTTGACGAGAACGCACGCGAAGACGATCACGATCGTCCGCGCGGGTTCTTTCAGCGCGTATCCGGGCGCCTGTGCGTTTTTTTCCTGTTTCGTGGAATCCATTTTTCTACCGCCTGACGTACCGTTCGAGGATCATGTCTTTCAGGATCATCAGCTCATACGTCAGATCCTCCGGGCCGCTGCCCTTGACGACGACGCCCTGCGCATAGCGGCCGCACACCGCGAGCATGATGTGCATCGTGGCGTTGAACATCGTATGCTCCGGTTCGTCCGTGCGGATCGTACCGTCGCGAAGGCCTTTTTCGTATAACAGATGAAACTTATTCTGGAACGGAGCGATCGCCCTCATATAGTCCGCGAGCTGGGGGAGCGTCGCCTTTTCGTGGACGATGTAGCCGTTGAAGTCCTGGTTGAAGCGGAGGATCTCCGGATGCTCGCGGTACAGGAAGATATACGAATCCAGATAGAACTCGAGTTCCTCCGCCGCGTTCATCGCGCCGCCGCCGTTCCGGGCGTACTCCTCCTCGACCTCGCGGAAGAAGGATTCCCACTCCCGCGCGCCGATCGCGATCACGAAATCCAGTTTCGTATTGAAATAGCGGTACACCGTCGCGACGCCGATCCCGCAGGCGTCCGCGACGGTCTGCAAAGGCACCGCTTCGATGCCCTTCTCCGCAAACAGGGCGAGGCCGGTCCGGAGCATGCGCTCCCGGCGTTCCGCCATCTCCCGTTCGTCTTTTTCCGTGTTCCGCATCGTCTTCCTCCGGTCCGGGGTTTATTGTGATAGATTTACTATTATGATATTCTTTCTCTCACAAAAAGGCAAGAAAAAAAGACACCCGCGGGTGCCTTTTTTCATTGGAAACAGGTTTCTGTCTATGCGGTCATTTCACGGCTTTCCCGAGAAAGCGCTCCGCGAAGACCGCCGCCTGCGCCCGCGTGGCCGTTCCCTGCGGATCGAGCATCAGCGTGCCGTTTTCAAGCGTCGTGCCTTCGAGGATACCGGCGCCGACCGCCCAGGAAAGCGCCGTCCCCGCGTAAGCGTCCGGGCTGTCGGCGTCGGGGAAGCCCGAAAGATCGCCGGTCGCGCTCACGTCGTATCCCATGAACCGCGCGTAATTGTAAAGCATCACGATGAGGTCCTCACGCCGCAGAGGATCGTCCGGGGAGAACTTGCCTTCGCCCGTTCCTTCCACGATCGCACAGTCCGCCGCCCAGCGCACCGCCGCGGCAAACGGCTCGTTTTCGGAAACGTCGTCAAAGGACGCGTCGCCGTCGATGATCGCAAAGCCCTCGTCCAGCCGGTGCATGCGCGACAGGGCCGTAACGAACGCGGCGCGGCTGATCGCATCTCCGGCGGCATATTCCGTGTCGGAAGCGCCGCGGACGACTCCGAGCAGCGTCATTCTGTCCGCGGCTTCGGCAAACCATTCGCCCTCCTCCACGTCGGCATAGCTGCCGGCAGGCGCCGGATACGTGAGGATCTCCGGCACGAAGCGGTCGCTGACGTACAGCGTGTCCTCCGCGATCAGCACGTTGCGCGGGCTAACCGGGAAGAACGCGTCCGGAGAGCCGCAGGCGACCGTGCAGACGAGGTCGCCGATGATCGCGCGCACCGCGCCGTTGCCCGTATCCGCAACGTATACCGTGCCGTCCGCGCCGACCGCGATCCCCTGGGGATGGTCGAACCGCGCACGGGAGACGGAGCCGTCCGTATAGCCGCCGACGTATTCGTCCGCGGTCTCCGTTGCTTCGGAGATTCCGGCGACCGTCTCAAGCGTGCCGTCCTTCCAGCGGGAGATACGGCTGCGGCCGGTCTCGACGATATAGAGCGCCCCGTCGTACCAGGCGAGCCCCATGGGGCTCTCCAGGCCCTGCACGACCGTCGTAACGCGGCCCGATTCGTCGGCGCGGCGGATCAGTCCGTTTCCGGTGTCCGCGATATAGAGATTGCCGTTTCCGTCCGAAGCAAGTCCGGTCGGATGGCGGAACGACGCGTCGGAAGCGATGCCGTCGGCTGTTCCCTCACGGCCCGATCCGGAGAATGTATAGACCTTGCCGTTCGCGATATAGCGCACGACGTCGGCGCCCGCATCCGAAACGGCGAAGCCGTCCGCGAACGGAACGACCGCCCAGGGCTCGAGGAAATACGCGCGTTCCGAAGCGTCGTCGTGATAACCGCCGACCGGCTCACCCGTAACGCCCGGCACACCGATCGCTCCCGCGTACAGTGCCGCAGAGCCGCCGGATACCTTCCAGACGACCTTGTTCCAGGTGTCGCACACGAGAAGCGAGCCGTCCTCCGCAAAGGCGGCTCCGGCGGGCGCGCCGCCGCGGATGTCGCCGGCGGTGAACGTCGAAGCGTATATCGTTCCGGTTCCGAGGGCCGCAAGCAGCAGGACCGCCGCAAACAGCAGGGACAGATATTTCTTCATCATGGGTTCCTCTTTTCCGATCACTTTCTGATAACGACGCCGTCACAGGCGCCCGGAGAGAACGTGCCGTTGGAGATGACCGTCCCCGAATTGCTCACGGTTCCGCCGGTAAAACTCGCTCCGGGAGCGACGGCGAACGTACCGGAATTGGTGAACGTGCCGTTGTTCACAACGGACCCCAGCAATGCCGTGTCCGCGCCGTTCTGAGTGGTGCCGTTGTTGGTGAGCGTACCGCGCCAAACCAGGTCCGTGCCGCTGACGGCGAGCGTCGCGCCGGCGAAGACGTTGACCGTGGCACCCGCTTCGATCGTCAGGGCGGGCATGCTCACAGTGCCGCTTCCGGTGATGTTGAGCGTCTGCCCCGCGCCGACGGTAACGCCGGTGTAGCTGATGGTCCACCCGCCGGGATCGAGCGTCGCGTTCCCGCCCGAAAGCTGCGCCATCAGCGCCTGGGAATCCGCAGCATTGCCGGAGACGGAAGTGCCGCTGTCCCCGCCGCTACTGCCTCCTTCGCCGCCCGATGGGGATGGCGGTTGCGAGGGCTTAACTGCTTCAGCGCTGCTGCCGGACGGGAATACGACCGTCGTTCCCATTGCCGCGCCCTGCGCCTGAGCCGCCGCTTGAGCCGACGCTACCGCAGCCTGTTCCGCCGCAGCTTCGCCGGCTTTTTTGCTGTCGGCACTGCCGATAATCGCATTCACATCGATCTTTCCCGCGTTCTCCAGTTTTCCCTGCATGGCCGGGTCGGCCGCGACGGCAGCCGCCGCGATGGCGGGAACGGAATCGGCGGTAATATTGCTCGGCATCAAATCCTTGCCTCCATCGATGACGATTACGGTTGAGCCAATTTCGGGTGCAACATCAACTTTTTTGCCGCCGATCAGGTCCACCGTGCCGCCGACAATGTCCACGTGCGTTCTGCCGTACAGGAGCCCTACGCCAGTAGGGTTCTGCCAGCCGAAGGAGCCGTGGATGCTGTTTACGATGTCCTTCGAACGGATGATGAACGCTTCGTTGCTGCGGAGCGGAACGTCAGAGTTGAAAAAGACCGTTCCCGCGAAAAGGAACACTTCGGCCTTTTTGCCGCTGTGTTTCACACTGCATAAAGTCCGGCTGTCCAGGGTGATCTCCTTGGTGGCGTCCAACTTGACCAGCGCGGTGCTGGCGGGGCCGGTCTCTACGGTATATCCGTTGTACAGGGGCATGCCCTCCTCCGCCTTCAGCGCAACGCCGGAAGCGTTTTTGACCGTTACCGTGCCGGAGAATTCCGAAAGCCGCATCGCCTCATCGGCCGCAGGCGCGGCGAACGCCGTGACCGTCGACGCGCAGAGGATCAGTATCGTCAAAAGTATAGCTGTGATCTTTTTCATTTCGCTCATCCTCCCAGACCGCAGAGTTCGAATGCTTTACTGCCGACCGTCGCGCTGCCCGCGAAGCCGCGGTCCGTCAGACTGAAGCAGGCGTAGAATGCGCCTTCGCCGATCGCGGAGATCGAAGCGTTATCGCCGAGGGTGACGGCCGAAACGGCGCAGCAGTAAGAGAACGCGCGATCGCCGACGCGCACGCCGCGTCCCTGGATCGAAACGCTTTCGATCGCGCCGCAGGCATAGAACGCGTACGCGCCGATGTGGTCGACGTCGGGTCCGATCACCACGGAGGTGATCTCGGCGCGGCGCGAGAACCACGGAGCGGATCTCTTTGCGTAATCCTCCATAGAGCCCTTGCCGCTGATCGTGAGCACCCCGTTTTCAAGCAGCCACGAGACCTGCTCCGGCTGAGGCGGCGCCTCTACGGCCTTGTATTTCGCGACGAACGTCGTGGTCGACTTCGTCAGCGTGAACGGACTCGAAACGGGGGTGCTGACCGCGCCGTCGAGTTCCTCCCAGTGGTCGAACTCCATGTAGGCCGGAGGCGTAAAGATGCACTCCGGGAGCGTGTACGAAGGACTCGAGTGAGAAACGGACACGTCGTTCATCGTTCCGCTTCCGTCTCCCGGGTCGAAGGTGACCTTGAAATCGGGGATGGCCTTGTATTTCGCGACGAGCGTCGTGTTCTGCTTCGTGAGCGTGAGCGGAGACGAAACGGGGGTGCTGACGGCGTCCTCGAGCTGCTCCCAATGGTCGAACATCATGTTCTCCTGCGGAGTAAAGGCAGACTCCGGCAGCGTGTAGGACGGGCTCGACGCCGGGACGGCCACGTCGCTCATCGTGCCCGTGCCGTCTCCCTTGCCGAAGGTGACGACAAGGGCCGGGATGAGCTTGAGTCCGCCGAGATCGCTCAGGTTCGACGTCGACGCGGGAACGTTCGTGCCGTCCGCGGCGAAGGTGTCTTCCAGCGCCACGCTGTCTCCGTAGACCGCCGCCGTCACGCTGTTTTGCGGAGTCGACCAGCGGATGGACACGCTGCCGGTCGCAGCGGCGATCGTGCCGCTCGCCGATATGACTCCTCCGTGGATGTAGAGGTAGCCGTTTTCGACCGTGATGTTGCCGACGCTCAGAGCGCCCGTGCCGCCGCTCTGACAGTAGACGTTGAGAAAGCCCTCGACGTCGTTCCCGGCTTTTTTCACGATGAGATCCTTACCGACTGTCAGCGTGCAGCCGTCGGCCAGGATCAGATACACGCTGCCTTCCGCCGCGACGCTGTTATCGACGGTCACGTCCGAATCGACGATATACCAGCCTTCGGTCAGATTCAGATCCGCAGCGCTCACAAGGCTGGTCACGTTGTCCGCGTTGACGAACGCTTCCAGACCGTCCGCATCCAGATAGCCGTAAAACTGCGTATAGTCCGCCGACGATCTGGGCGCGAGCAGAGCGCAGATCAGCAGGACCGCTGCGAATACGATCGTCGTTTTCCGTTTCTTGCTCATAACACGTTCCTCGTTTTCACAGATTCAAGTGGTTACGTTAATTATAATACAAAGCAGCCCCGATTCAAGAGGACGATCCGGACAAAGAAAAAGCCGTCAGCCTTCCTTTCGGGAACTGACGGCTTTTCGTTGGTAGCCCCAACGAGAATCGAACTCGTGATTCCGCCTTGAGAGGGCGACGTCTTCACCGCTTGACCATGGAGCCATATTCGCGCAAAAGTTATTATACGGTATCCGGACGCGTTTGTCCAATGGTTTTTTACGGTTTGATCGTTTTCCCCTTCCGGACCGTATGGAAATAGTAGATGACCATCGCCGCGGCCGTGAGGGCCCACGACACCGGATAGCAGTAGCTCATCAGCCGGACGGACGGATTCGACGGGAAAACGATGTATATCCAGATGATCCGGATCACGCAGACGCCGAGCGCGGTGAGGATGAACGGGACCGTCGTGTTGCCCTTGCCGCGGAGCGCGCCGGAGAAGACCTCGATGACGGTCCAGAGGAAGTAGTACGGCACGAAATACGTCATGACGAGCCACGTCTGTTCGACGACGGCCGAATCGTCGGTGAAGAGCGGCAGGAGCTGGTGGCCGAAGCCCATCAGGAGCCCGACCATGATCGCCGTCATCGCCTCGTAGAGCAGGAATCCGACGCGGACGCTCCTTGCGACGCGCTCGTTCTGACCGGCGCCGTAGTTCTGGCCGATGAAGTTGCAGAGCGCCACGCCGGCCGCGTTGACGACGCCCCAGTAGAAGCCGTCGAGTTTTCCGGAGAGCGACCACGACGCGACGACGAGCGTGCCGAGGGAGTTGATGCCGACCTGGATCAGGGTGTTCGTCATCGAGTACATCAACGACTGGCAGCCGAGCGGCAGGCCGATCTTCAGGACGCGGACGAGCGACGGGACGTGGAGCCGGACGCGGTTCAGGAACAGCCGGTACGGGCCGTCCGCCTTCGCGAGCCGCGCGAGAACGAGAACGGCCGAGACCGCCTGGGAGACGACCGTCGCGATCGCGACGCCGCGCACGCCGAGGCGGAATCCGATGACGAACAGAAGGTCCAGAACGATGTTCAGAAGGCAGCAGAGCATCAGATAGAGGAACGGCCGCCTGGAATCGCCGACCGCGCGGAGGACGCCCGCGCCCATATTGTAGAGAAGCGTGAAGACGGCGCCGAAGAAGACGGTGCGCAGATAGAGCGCCGCGTCGCCGACCGTCTCGGCGGGCGTATTCATCCACGCGAGGAACGTCGGCGAGAAGACCACGCCGATCGCGGTGATCGCGAGGCCGGAGATGACGGAGAACGCGACGGCGGTATGGGTCGCGCGCGAGACCGCTTCGTTGTCGCGCGCGCCGAAATACTGGGCGATGATGACGGACGCGCCGCCGGAGAGCGCGACGAAGAAGTTGATGATGAGCGACGAAATGTACGTCGAAGAACCGCCGACGGCCGCGAGGGCCTCGGTTCCGACGAATTTGCCGACGACGATGCCGTCGACGGCGTTATAGAGCTGTTGGAAAATCGTACCGGCAGCGATCGGAAGCCAGTAAACGAGCAGCTTCTTCCAGATGGCGCCGCTCGTCAGGTCGTTCCGTTCCCGGATTCGTTCTTCTCTCGTCATCGCAAAAGGCGGCCTCCGGCCGCCGGTTCATCGGGACAGTTTCTTCGCGCGCGCCGCGTCGCGGTTCGCGTCGCGCTTTGCGATATCCTCGCGCTTGTCGTATAGTTTCTTGCCGCGGCAGACGCCGAGCTCGATCTTCGCGCGGCCGTGTTCGTCGAGGTACATCGACAGCGGGATCAGCGTCAGGCCTTTCAGCTGCATATAGCCGATCAGCTTGCGGATCTCTTCTTTGTGTAAGAGGAGCTTCCGGTCGCGGAGCGGGTCGGCGTTGAAGCGGTTGCCCTGTTCGTACGGGGAGATGTTCATCTGGGAGAGGATGACTTCGCCGTTCTTCACGCGCGCGTACGATTCCTTGAGGCTGACCTTGCCCTGGCGGACGGACTTGATCTCCGTTCCGGTCAGGACGATCCCCGCCTCATAACGCTCCTCGATGAAGTAATCGTGGAATGCTTTCCGGTTGTTTGCTACGGTCTTCTTTTCGTGCATGGTCGTCAATAGGGGAGGTCCTTGTAAAGGGTCCCGATCTTGCTGAATGGGAACAGGCGGAAGACGGCTTTGCCGAGGACCTGTTTGATATCGACGCAGCCGAGGGAACGGCTGTCGAGGGAGTTCTGGCGGTTGTCGCCCATGCAGAAGAGCATGCCCTCCGGCACGGTCAGTTCCGACATCCGCGTGCCCGTGTAGCCTTCTTTCGTATACGGCTCGTCGAGCGGTTCGCCGTCGATGTAGACGACGCCGCCGGAGATCGCGACCGTCTCGCCGGGGAGGCCGATGACGCGCTTGATCAGGTCCTTGGAGCGGCCCTTCCCGTCCGTCATCGACGTGTGGAAGACGATGATGTCGCCGCGCTTCGGCGAGCTGAAGATGCGGTAATGCTGGCGGAGGAGGATCAGATAGTCGCGCTCGACGAGCGTATCTTCCATCGAATGCTCCATGACGATCGAGGGCTTGATGAACGTCAGGATCAGTCCCGCGAGGACGAGGACGGTCGCCGCGTCGCGCAGGATCCCCTTCCATCCGGTCCACGCCCGGACGGCGGCAATGCCCGTGAGGGGCGCCGCGGCCGCTACGGTCTGTTCGGTCTGTTCGGTTTTTTCGGTCTGTTCGGCCGGTCGGTTTTCGAGTTCAGGCATCGGTTCGTTTCTTCTTTCTGTTGATTTTGTCCGGTTTCAAGGCCTTCCTTCACACGGGCGAGGAGCGGCGGGAGTTCGGAGCGGATCTCCTTCCCGGCCAGATTCTCCACCGGCGGTTCCGCCGCGTCGAACGCGAGGCGGTACGCGTGGAGGAACTGGGTCGAAAGGCCGTACGTGCGTTGGATGTCGCGGTTCGCGTACCGGTCGCCGTACTTTTCGTCGCCGACGACGGGATACCCGGCAGCCGCGAGGTGGGCGCGGATCTGGTGGGTGCGGCCGGTCACGAGCTCGACCTCGACGAGCGTGAACGACTGGCGCTTCGTCTTTCCGTGCACCGCGAACGCCGCGTCGTAACGGGCGACGGGCCGCGCGACCGTCTCGGTCTCCTTGCCGGCTTCGTCATCCTCCGGAAGGACGCGGACGGTGTTCGTGCGCGCATCCTTCTCGAGGCGGCCGGTCAGGCGGAGATCCCCGGCAAGGTTCCCCGACACGAGCGTCAGGTAATACTTGCGGACGTAGCCCTTCTCGCGGATCATTGCCGTCAGCGCGCGCGCCGCGGGATAGTCCTTCGCGAAGAGCACGAGGCCGGTCGTGTTGCGGTCGAGGCGGTTCACGGGAGACGGCGTATAGGTCGCGTTCGCGGAGGGAACGTAGCTTCCCGTTTCGATCAGGTAATCGATCACCTGGTTCGCGAGCGTGTCCTTCTTCTCCTCCTTCGTTCCGTGGGTCAGAAGGCCGAGCGGCTTTTCGACGGCGATGACGCGGTCGTCCTCGTAGGCGATCCGGAACTGGCGCTTGGCCGTCCGGGGAGCGGCCTTCTTCGCGTAGGACGCGTATTCCTCCTCGGGAATGTACAGCGAAAGGACGTCGCCCGCCTCGAGCATGACGTCCTCCTTCGCGCGTTTGCCGTTCCGCTTCACGCCCGTCCGCAGGAGCTTGTAGATGTAGCTCAGCGGAGCGTTCTTCAGGGACTTCTTCAGGTAGCGGTCGAGCCGCTGACCCGCCTCGTTTTCGGTGATCGTTATCGTAATCATACATAGTGATTATATCATAAACAGTTCCGCGGACAACAGGGCTTTTATCGTTTTGCTGTGATTTCTATTTTTTTCTTTACATTCCAGTTATTATATGCTACGATCTTGACAGACGTCGTTTGGGGAAACGGAGCGCCTGTGATGCTTATGATGACCCGGACGATCTTTTTATTTGCGCTTCGCGCGTTCCTCTTCGGCGCTTCCGCCGCGTTTCTCGCGCTGTCGGCGCTCCGTTTTCTGCCCGAATCGTGGCTGCGGGAGCGCTGGGAGCCGCCCGTCCCGCGGATCCTGCCGTCCCTCCGCGTGCGCGTTTCCGCGTCCCTCGGGACCGGCGCGCTGTCCGCGCTTCCCGTCCTTTTCCTATCGGACGGTTTACGCGTTCCGCCGGCCGGCCTTCCTCTTCCCGCGGCGCTGTCCTTCGTTCTTTCCGCCGTTCTGATCCAGATCGCCGCCGTCGATCTCGCGCGGCGCGTGATCCCCGATCCGCATCTCCTCGGAATCGCCCTGATCGGCGTTCTGGCGCTGTTTCCGTCTCCGGCCGATACTTTTCCCGCCGCGGCCCGTTTCGCGCTGTCAGCGGGCGTTCTGACGCTTCCGGCGGCCCTTCCCGCGCTCTTCGGGAGGCCGGCTCCGCTCGGTCTCGGCGACGTCAAGCTTTTCGCCGCGCTCGCGTTCCTCCTCGGCGCCCTCCGTCCATCCGGCGACCGTCTGTCTGCGGAAGACCTTTTGCCCGTGTTCTCCTTCCTCCTCTGCGCATTTCTCCTGAACGGCCTCTTTGCACTGATCGCACTTCTCCTTCGAAAAACAAAACTGACCGGCGCCCTTCCGATGGCGCCGGCCGTCATTCTTGCGTTCCTGATCGCGATCGCGGTATGACCGCGGCTCAGTTCATATAAAAGATCACGACGAACAGCAGAAGGAACGCCGCCATTCCGATCAGCGCCGCGGTATTCAGCGTCCCGTTCAGTTTCCGTTCGTCACGGAACAGACGCACGAGCAGAGCGTAAGCGCTGACGCCGATCGCCGTCCCTGCCGTGTTCGTGATGAGATCCGTGACGTCGGCCGCTCCGATCGCGAACACATATTGAACCGTTTCGAAGGCGAGGCTCACAAGCGACCCCGAAAGGATCGTTTTCCCTGCGCCGGTTCCGAGCATGCGGAGGAAAACACCGAGCGGAATGAAAACGGCGGCGTTCTCCAGAACCTCCGAAAGATGCGACGACGTCTCGGTGTCATAGCGGAACGGGATGA
>JAEEGI010025003.1_pt1 | contig 11606 bp, 8 predicted proteins | sample 8958751 | NCBI WGS metagenome assembly JAEEGI01 (sample SAMN16246545, study PRJNA631951) | gut metagenome | biome: gut microbiome; feature: rumen; material: KS-attached | host: Bos | place: Iran: Karaj | collected 2018-10 | reverse complement strand
GGTGACCAGGATGCGCTTGCCCTTGAGATCGTGGTTCAGGCCGATCTCCCGGAGAATGTATTGGAGGATGGTTTCCGGCTCCGGCAGCTTGCCGGGCCCCACGTCGCCGCAGGCCAGCCGCCCCGTGGCGGGGGGTATCACGGTCCAGCCGTATTTCTCCAGCAGGGCCAGATTGTCCTGGGTGACGGGGTTCAGCAGCATATTGGTGTTCATGGCCGGGGCGATGAGCCGGGGGCAGCGGCAGGCCAGCAGGGTGGTGCTGAGCATGTCGTCCGCCAGGCCGTGGGCGATCTTGGCGCAGATGTTGGCCGTTGCCGGAGCCACGATCACCAGGTCCGCCCGCTCCGCCAGGGCGATATGCTCCACTTCGTTTGCGGTGAAGCGGTCGAAGGTCTCCGTATAGGCCTTCCGCGCGGTGAGGTGCTCGAAGGTGAGGGGGGTGATGAACTCGGCGGCGTTCTTCGTCATCACCACGTCCACCGCGGCGTGCTGCTTCGTGAGGGCGGAAGCCAGATACGCCGCCTTATAGGCGGCGATGCCCCCCGTGACCCCCAGCAGTACGGTCTTTCCTTTCAGCATCTGCGTTACCTCCGTTGGATGGAATCGAACAGATTATACCCCCCGCCGGCGAAAATGGCAACCGGGGATATATGCCCGGTTGCTTTCCTGATCCGGATTTTCGAGGACAAACTCTTTCCTCCTTGCTTCTTTTGCTATCTCGAAATATTATGGACTTGTCAAAGATGCGATTCAGTTACAAACGAGGGAGAATCCGCCGGACGACTGGGCGTGCGCCCTGCCGGATCAAAGGAGAACACCATGATAGAAGTGTATTACGCAGAAGACGATGAAATCATCGGAGAATCCGTAAAAGCATATCTGGAACAGCGGAATTGCCTGGTGACGGTGTTTAAAACAGTTGCCGAAGTCAAAACCGCGCTGCTGAACCGTTTGCCTGGAGTTGTTCTGCTGGATTGGAATATGCCGGACGGCCAGGGAAGCGAATTGTGCATCTGGGTCCGCGATAGGTGGAAAGATTTGCCCATCATCTATTTGACCGTTCGCGGCGATTCCGCGGATATTGTTTCCGGGTTTCAAAACGGAGCAGACGATTATGTGGTAAAGCCCTTTGATCTGGCCGTGCTGTATTCCCGAATTCTGGCACTGCTGCGGAGAACGTCCGGAGAAAAAGACGCAAAGCTGTTTTGCGACGATGTGATGATGGATAAAGAAAAGTCTGCCGTGTACTTTCAACAAAAGGAAATCACAGTGAGCCAACCGGAGTATCAGATTCTCCTTATGCTGATGGAGAACAAAGGCAGGACCGTCACGAGAAGGCAGCTGCTGGAGCGGGTATGGGATCGCAGCGGAAACTTTGTGAATGATAACACATTGACCGTCGCCATGAAACGACTGCGGGAAAAACTGCATAATCCCGCCTGTCTGAAAACGGTCCGGAGCTTCGGTTATCGCATGGAGGATACGAAATGACAGAAAGAAGGATGCGAACGTTCCTGCTGGTTTTTCCGTTTATCGTTCTCCTGCTGGGGATGACGTTGACCGCGATCCTGTATTCCCGGGACTATCGGCAGGCGGCCCATGACCATATCGCTGCCTTCTGCGCGACCGTCCTGGAAAAAGCGCCTGAGTCGGAGCCGCAGCTGTTGGCAGCCCTGAAAGAGTATCATGCCATGACCGGACGGCAGCTGACCGGGAAGGATATATTGAAAGAATATGGATACTTTGCCGATGAGTTTTGCACAGGGGCTTCACTTCATGTGTTCCTTTTTCCTGCCCTGCTGTTCCTGGCTGTTGCCGGTTCCTTTGCTCTCGGGCTCCTGACATCCCGCAGACAGGAGCGAAAACGCATTGCGGATTTGACAGAGTACCTGGAGCAAGTCAACATCGGCTCTGACGGGACCCTGATACAGCTTCGGGAGGACGAATTCTCGCATTTGCAGGATGAAATATACAAGACGGTCACTGCGCTCTATCAGACCAGGGAAGCGGCTGTTTCCGCAAAGCAGAATTTCGCGGACAACCTGGCCAATATCGCGCACCAGCTGAAGACGCCAATCACGGCGGCTTTCCTGTCCTTGCAGCTTATGAAGGAGAAGACCGCGAGCGCGTACACAAATCAGATCGAAAGACAGCTGGAACGCTTGAACCGTTTGGAAGAATCCCTGCTCATGCTCTCCAAGATCGACGCCGGTACTCTGCCGCTGAAACATGAAAATGTGGATATATACACGGTGTTGAACTTGGCTGCGGAAAACCTGAGTGATTTGCTGCAGAAGGAACAGATCACAGTCGATATTCCGGAAAAGGGCTGTGTGGAGGTCATCGGTGATACGGAATGGACGATGGAAGCCCTTATGAATCTCATGAAAAATTGCATGGAGCATACACAGCCCGGTGGGATGATCCATTGTGATTATTCACGCAATCCCCTTTATGGAGAGATTCGGATATGGGACGATGGGACGGGCTTTGCACCGGAAGACCTGCCGCATTTGTTTAAACGCTTTTATCGCGGCAAACGTGCAATTGGGAATGGTATCGGGATCGGCCTCGCTCTTTCCAGGTCGATCATTGAATTGCAGAATGGGACGATTGCCGCCTATAATCTGCGGAACGGCGGGGCATGTTTTGAAATAAGGGTATACAGTCACTGAAATGTCACTTTGCTCTGATAGTCTGTGTGCAGGATAAACTGTGCATCAGAAAGGAGAAAGTGATGTGGAAATCCTGAGATGTGAAAATGTCCGAAAGGTTTATGGTTCCGGAAGTAACCAAGTTGTGGCGCTTGACCATATTGATTTATCTGTACAAAAGGGGGAGTTTGTTGCGATTGTGGGGGCTTCCGGTTCGGGAAAATCCACGCTGTTGCATATTTTGGGAAGCGTGGACAGGCCAACGGAGGGAAAGGTGCTGATAGAAGGCGTGGATATATCCGCGATGAACCGCACACAGGCAGCGGTTTTCAGACGCAGAAAAGTGGGACTAATTTATCAGTTCTATAATCTGATCCCGACGCTCACGGTTCGGAAAAACATCCTCATGCCTCTTTTGCTGGACAAGAGAAAGCCAAATCAGGACTACTTCGATCAGATCGTACAGTCTCTTGGGATCGAAGATAAGCTGGAGGCACTCCCCGGTCAGCTGTCAGGCGGACAACAACAGCGAGCAGCTATTGCCCGGTCACTCATTTATCGCCCCGCCTTGATGCTGGCTGATGAACCGACAGGGAACCTGGACCGGAAAAACAGCAAAGAAATCATAGACCTGTTGAAACTTTCAAACCGGAACCTGGAACAAACCATCCTGCTGATTACCCATGATGATAAGATCGCCCTGGAAGCGGATCGGATTATCACCATTGAGGACGGGAAAATCCTCAGCGATCAGAAACGGGGGTAACGGTATGTGGAAAGACTATTCGGCGGGTTTCATCAAAAGAAATCGGGCGTCCAGCGTATCGGTCATGGTCGCCGCGTTCATTTCCACCCTGTTCCTGTCGCTGCTGTGCTGCCTGTTTTACAATTATTGGGCTTACGAGGTCGAATCCGTCGTCTTGGAAGATGGAGGCTGGCATGGGCGCATTGCGGGGCCGCTTGATGAAGGTGCGGTATCCGTTATCGAGAGCTTTGCCAATGTTGAGGATGCAGCGGTCAACCGGGAATTGTCCGACGGGCAATTCCTTGTGTTGGATATCCGCTTTCAAAACATGCGGACGATCTACCGGGATATGCCGCTTATCGCGCAGCAATTGGGAGTCCCCGACGGTGCAGCGTCCTATCATGAACGCCTGTTGGCCAACTATCTGATCCATGATCCGCAGAATAAAGAACCACCCTTGCTGCTGGCATTTGCTTTGGCTGTGCTGCTGGTCGTTTCCATATCGTTGATCCTGATCATCCACAACTCCTTTGCCGTATCCATGAATGCGCGCGTTCACCAATTCGGCATTTTTTCCAGTATAGGCGCAGCGCCGGGGCAAATCCGCACATGTCTGATGCAGGAGGCAGCCGTGCTTTGTGCGGTTCCCGTCTTGCTCGGCAGTCTTGCGGGGATCGCGTTGAGCTTCGGAATCATACAGCTTGTCAATATCCTCGCGGATGGAATTATAGGCAGACATACCGCCGGTTTTACTTACCATCCGCTTGTGTTGGTGATTACCGTTTTTGCTTCCGGCCTTACCGTCGTCATTTCAGCATGGCTTCCGGCAAGAAAGCTGAGTCGGCTTACTCCGCTGGAAGCCATTAGGAACGCAGGAGAGTTGCAGCTGAAACGGAAAAAGAAATCCCGCATTTTGTCCTTGTTGTTTGGGATAGAAGGAGAGTTGGCGGGAAATGCCTTGAAAGCGCAAAAGAAGGCGCTGCGGACTTCGACAATCTCATTGACGCTCTCTTTTCTGGGGTTTACTGCCATGCTGTGCTTCTTTACCCTCTCGGGGATCAGTACGGACCATACGTATTTTGAACGCTACCAGGATGCCTGGGATGTCATGGCAACCGTCAAGGACACAAAAATCGAGGATTTTTCCGGTGAAGAAGCAATCCACGCTTTACATGATGCGGACAGCGTGATCTATCAAATAGCGGAAGCGCGCTGCATAGTCGCGGCAGATGCTGTCAGCGACGAAGTGACAAGTCGCGGCGGATTGGAAGCACTGGCCGGGGACGCTGTACGCGCTGGCGATGGGACATACACGATCAAGGCCCCGATCATTATTATGGATGACGAAGGCTTTACGAAGTATTGTGAACAGCTCGGCGTCGTACCTTCGGAGGGAGGCAGCATAATCCTGAATCGTATCTGGGACAGCATCGGCAGCAATTTCCGATACAAGGAATATGTTCCGTTCCTTTCGGTCAACCGGGAGAGCATTGTTTTGCAGAACGAGAAAGAGGCAGCTTATACCGTAACGGTCCCTGTTCTGGGGTTTGCGCAGGAACCGCCGGTTTTGAGAGAGGAATATGAAAACTATGCTTTGACGCAGTTCCTTTCTGTCTCAACCTGGAAACAGATTCAGGATACAATCGGAAACGCACAGCCGGAAATCCATATCCGGGTGCTGGCGGAAAAAGATCGAACCCTTGCGGAATTGAACGCAATAGAAACAGAACTGAAAAAAACCTTGGGGGACGAGTATTCGGTTGAGATAGAAAACCGCATACAGGAACGGATTGACAATGACGCTATGCTGAATGGATACAAAACGATAATCGGAGCAGTTTGCGCGCTGCTTGCTCTGATTGGAATAGCCAATGTGTTCTCCAATACGCTGGGGTTCATCCGGCAAAGAAAAAGAGAATTTGCAAGATATATGTCTGTTGGAATGACGCCGGAAGGCATGCGGAAAGTGTTCACCATCGAATCGCTTGTGATAGCCAGCCGCCCCATCCTCATTACGATTCCGCTCACGGTGCTGCTGATATGGTTCATGACCTCGGCTAGCTACCTGGATCCGAGAGAGTTCTGGTCGGCAGTGCCGATCGTTCCTGTTGCGCTCTTTATCGCCGCGATTTTCGGATTTGTCGCACTGGCGTATTATCTGGGAGGCAGACAGATCCGGAGGTGCGACCTGGCAGAAGTCCTGCAAAGCGATTATCTGGACTAACGGACGGCGGCCTTGACCGAAAACAAGGCCGCTGTTTTTTATGCGCAAGTCGCTCTTGCATTCTCCTAAACACATGATATAATGGCCCTGCGGTTCACCCGGGCCGCAGCGGGGCGCGCTTCCGCCGCCTCCGGGCATCCCCCTTCGGAGCCTGAGAGACACAAGCCGGGAACCTTCGCCCCGTAAAATACAATTGCGCCGCATCTTCCGTGACGGGGAGCGGCAGCAGGAGGTAATGAAAAATGAACAAGAAGTTGGATGTACGGGCCTTGGCGATTCTGGGCCTGATGACGGCGCTGCTGATCCTCTTTTCCTTCACGCCCATCGGGACCATCCCCATCGGCCCGCTTTCTATCACCCTGAACGTGATCCCCATCGCCATGGCGGCCATCGCTCTGGGCCCTGTGGGCGGCCTGGCCATGGGCTGCGTCTTCGGGCTGCTGAGCTTCCTCCAGTGCATCGGCGTGGGCATCCCCAGCGGAATGGGGGCCGTCCTGTTCAGCATCGACCCCTTCCTGGCCTTCATCCAGCGCTTCATCCCCCGCGCCCTGGACGGCTTCCTGGTGGGGCTGATCTTCCGGGCTTTGGCGAAGAAGCCGGGCCCCCGCCCCGCCTGCTTCATCGCGGGCTTCTGCTCCGCCTTCCTCAACACCGCCTTTTTCATGAGCGCCCTGGTGCTGCTCTTCGGGCAAACGGAATATGTGCAGGGCCTGATGAAGGGCCGCAGCTTCCTGGTTTTCGTCTGCGCCTTCGTGGGCATCAACGCCGTGGTGGAGATGGTGGTCTGCACCGTCATTTCCGGTTTCGTGGGCGTCGCCCTTTACCACGCGAAGATCCTGCCGCTGAAAAATTAAGGCAACACCGCATAATCCGCGGCACGCATCGAGCTAGCATAATATTCCGTCATATTGCCCGAAAATCTTGGCCAATACAGGAAGTATTCCCCGCGATTTTCAGACAATCTGACGAAAATTCTGACTGCGCAATCTGCGCACCAGAATTATGCGGTATTGCCTAAAAAGTAAGGAGACTGCCCCATGCTGCTCGCCATCGACATCGGCAACTCCAATATCTCCATCGGCTGCCTCCGGGAGGACGAGATCCTCTTCGAGGTGCGGATCGCCACGGACCGCGCCCGCACCTCCGACCAGTACGGGGTGGAGATCCAGAACATGCTGGAGGCCAACGGGGTCCATCGGGAGGATATCCACGACAGCATCATCTCCTCCGTGGTGCCCCCGGTGTTCAATTCCGTCTGGGCCGGGGTCTACAAGATGACCGGCCGCCGCCCCCTGGTGGTGGAGGCGGATATGGACACGGGCCTGGAGATCTGCCTGGATATGCCCTCCCAGGTGGGGGCGGACCGGATCGTCATGGCCGTGGCGGCCCTGGAGCGTTACAGCGCCCCCCTGATCCTCATCGACATGGGCACCGCCACCACCATCGAGGTGGTGGAGCCCGGCGGACGCTACATGGGCGGCGTGATCATCCCCGGCGTCCGGGTCGCTCTGGATGCCCTCACCAGCCGCACCGCCCAGCTCCCCGCCATCAGCCTTGGGCGCCCCGGCAAGGTGGTGGCCACCAACACGGCGGACTGCATGCGCAGCGGCATCATGTATGGCAACGCCTGCATGCTGGACGGGATGATCGACCGGATGGAGGAAGAACTGGGCCACGGAGCCACCCTGGTGGCCACCGGCGGGCTCGCCCCCTTCATCACCCCCCTCTGCCGCCACGAAATCATCCTGGAGCCGGAGCTGCTGCTGCGGGGCCTCAACGCCCTGTATAAGCGTAACCGGGACCGGGAGCCTACCTGACGAAAGGAGCGCCCTATGAAACGTGTTTCCCGCCTCGCCCTGCTGACGGTCCTGATCCTCCTGCCCTGCCTCCTGGCGGGCTGCTCCGGCAAAAAGCCCAAGGAGATCCGGGACATCCGGAAATTCCGCTTCACCTATTCCTGCGGCATGCAGATGACCGACCAGGTGGTCTATACCCTGGAAAAGACCGGGGAGGGCTATACCGCCACGGTGAAGCCCCAGGGCATCGACCCGCAGCAGCCTCTCAGCGTGACCGTGGACGAGGCTTTCGTGCAGGAGGTGGAGGAGCTGCTGCGCAAAAACCGGGTGGAGAAGTGGTACGGCTTCAACAAGCGGGCCCGGAACATCATGGACGGCATCGGCTTCACCCTCTATATGACGATGGAAAACGGCACGGAGGTGGACGCCGTGGGCTATATGCGCTGGCCGGAGCACTACGGTGCGGTGGAAGGCGGCCTGGATTCCCTCTTCATGGGACTGTGGGAGGCCTCCGGGCGGGAAATGCCGCCGGGTTACTGAAATAAAACGAATCCCCTCGCTGCGGCTGCGGCGAGGGGATTTTTCTGTGCTATCCCTTGATTTTCAGGCTTTTCAGGTATTCCTTCTGCTCCGGCGGGATGCGGTAGCTCTCCAAAGCCTTCTGGATGGCCTTGTTGTGGGTCCAGGGGTCCAGCCGCCGGTCCTCCAGGTAGGGGACGACCACCCGGTAGTGCTTTGCCAGGGCCGTCGCAAAATACCAGGCGATCATCATGTTGACATAATATTCCTCGGAACGGATCGCGGCGACCATGGTGGGATACGTGGGTTCAAACCCCTTGTCCATGAAGTGCTGCATGAGCATGCCCACGGCGAAGCGGATCGTATAGGTCTTATCGGAGCGGATCCATTTCCAGATCTCCGGCAGCAGCGCCCAGAGATACTTCCGGAAAACCTTCGGGGAAAGCTGGTCGCAGGTGGCCCAGTTGTCCACATAAGGCAGGAAGCGGTTCACTTCCCGGATGCAGCGCTCCATATCCTTCTCTTCGGAAATGAGGAAGGCATGGAGCTGGTTTTCCTCGAAATACCGGTGGGGTAGCTCCTGCAAAAACGCTTCGGCCTCCCCGCTCGCCGCCAGCTGCTTTGCCAGCTTCCGCAGCTCCGGCGTGCGCACCCCGATGATTGCTTCCGGGTCCACGGTGGGGATCAGCTTGCACTGGAATTCCCGGTATTTCGGGTCCCGGAGAGCCCACAGCCTTTCCGGGATGGTTCCGGCCGGGAAAGCCGCCTGCGCGGGCGGCTTCCCCTGCTCCTCTTTTTCCGCCAGGCTCCGGTAAAATGCCTGAAGCACATAGAAGGCGGGCTTGCGGTATTCCTTCCCCTCGTCCAGCAGGCCCTTGCGGTTATAGTAGCGCTGGAGATGGCTGGTGCGCCGGGGGCAGCGGAAATCATAGAGGATCCAGGGGGTCATGCCCCGCACATAGGGGATGGAGCCCAGAACGGTTACCTGCTGCCGGTAGACCGCCTCCTGACATTCCTCCGTGCCCTTGTCCTCCGCCGTGCCGTGGGCGCCCCGCAGGGCGTCCGCCCCGAATTCGGTGATGATCACCGGCTTGTCCGGGTCGCTGTTTTCAAAAAGCCGGGGCAGGCGGCTGAAATCCGGGTCATACCAGCCGTAGTATTCGTTGATGCCGATCACGTCCAGCTTTTCCGCCAGCCGGTCCGCGATGCGGTTGAGGCCCCCGTCCACCAGGCAGGCGGCGGAAATGAGGCGGGTATCGTCCTCCCGGCGGGCCAGGTCCGCCAGGCGGCCCATGAAGCGGAGGCGCTCGTCCGTGTCGGCGTTCTCGTTGCCCACGGACCAGACGATCACGCTGGCGCGGTTATAGTCCCGCCGGATCAGCTCCGTGAGCTGGTTAGAGGCGTCGGCATAGGCTTCCCCGCTGCCGAAGGCGATGCCCCAGTACACCGGCACCTCCTCCCAAAGCAGCAGCCCGATTTCGTCCGCCAGGCGGGCGGTCTCCTCGTGGTGGGGGTAGTGGGCCAGGCGCATGTAGTTGCAGCCCAGCTCCTTGGCAAGGCGCAGATTTTCCAGCCGTTCCTCCCGAGAGAGGCCCCTGCCGTGCTCCACGCTCTCCTCGTGGCAGCTGATGCCCCGCAGGAAGAGAGGCTCGCCGTTCAGCAGGATCTCCCGGCCCCGCACGCGGACCTCCCGGAAGCCCACCCGGTCCCGCACCTCGTCCTCCCCGAGGCGGAGGGACACGTCGTAAAGCCTCGGCGTCTCCGGGCTCCAGAGCTGGGGGGTGCAGTCGAATACCGCCTCGCCCCTGCCGTTCGTCAGGGGAAGCATTTCCTCCAGCCCCAGCTCCGGGATCTCAAAGACGGCGCTGCCGGAGACCTTCTCCGACGCTTCCGCCGTGACCCGGATCCGGCGGAAGCTCCCGTCCGGCACCAGGCCGACCCGGAAGGACCGGAGGAACACCCGGGGGACGCAGATCAGGCTGATTTCCCGGAAGACGCCTCCGTAGTTGAACCAGTCCGTATTCCGGGCGGGCACCTGGAGGGGCCGCCGGGTGCTGTCCACGCAGAGGAGGATGCGGTTGTCCTCCCGCAGCAGCTTCGTGATCTCCAGGAAGAAGGGGGTGGAAGCCCCCTTGTGGCACCCCAGATATGTCCCGTTGAGGAAGACCCGGCAGGCATAGGCCGCCGCGCCGATGCGCAGAAAGACCCGCCGGTCCCCCCCGGGGCGGCAGGCAAAGCGCCGGGTGAAGACCATCGTGCCTTCGTAAAGCAGGTATTCCCTGGCAAAGGTGTTCCAGCACCGGGGCAGGTCCATCACCGGCCATTCCTCGAAGGAAAAGTCCACCGGCAGGGACCGTCCCAGGGCGTCCCGGTCAACCGCCTGAAACCAGCGCTGCCGCAGGCAGGTGTCGTACTGGTCCACGCAGTAATGCCAGGGCCCGTCCAGGGAAAAGCAGGGGCGGCCGTCGCTGAAAAGCATGCCCGCCGCCGTGATGTCCCGGCCCTCGTAGTCCTCCAGATAGTCCTCGGAGAGGAAGGTGGAGCGTTCCTCCTTCATGGTCTCGCCTCCCGGAAATGTGATGCTGCCAGTATACCACGGCGGCCCTCCCGCCGCAACGGATGGGAAAAATACCCGCCCCGTTCGAAAGGAACGGGGCGGGTATCCATAACTGTGCTTTATAATGCTTACTGCGCGCTCAGCACGTCGCCCAGCTGCATGGCGTAGGCCAGGGCGCGGCCATAGCTGTTGCCGTTGAGCAGCAGGGGATAGTCCACGGCGTACATGCCGCCGGCCACGTTGCCCACGGCGTAGAGGCCGGGGATGTTCTTGGCGTCGGCGCCGATGACATTCAGATTGGTGTCGATCTGGGCGCCGCCGAAGACGTCCAGCAGCTGCGGGCCCCACTTGAAGGCATAGAAGGGGGCCTTCTCCACGCTGGTGAGGAGGCGGCTGCGCTTGCCGAAGTCCACGTCGTCCCCCATGGCCACGATCTCATTGTAGCGCTTGACGGTGGCGAGAAGGTTGTCCGCCGGGACCTCCATCTTCTCGGCCAGCTCCTCCAGGGTATCGGCCACGAAAGCGGTGCCCTGCTTGATGTACCGCTCCACGGTCTTTTCCATCTGCTCCCGGTTGAAGCTGTCGCCCACCACGCTGAGGGGCATCATGCCCTGGCCGCCCAGCTCGCTGAAGCGCTCGTCCATCTCGTCCAGATACTTGCTGTCCAGCACGCTGTAGGCGTAGTCGCCGCCGGGCTGCATGAGGCAGCGGACGGATTTGGCCTGCATCCAGGTGTCCTCGTTCATGAAGCGCTTGCCCAGGCGGTTGACATGGAGGAAGAAGCCCTGATAGCCGCAGCCGCCCAGGGCGTGGAGGGTGGCGGCCCATTCGGGGTTGTCGATGGCCGCGCCCACCCAGTAGAGCATCTTCTGGCCGTCGCCGGTGTTGCCCGGGCGGCGGAAGTGGTTGGGAGGACGGGTGCCGATGGGGCAGAAGGCCTCCAGCATTTCCCGGTCCTCGCTGCAGTCGCCGGTGGCCAGGACCACGGCCTTGGTCCCCTGGTAGCGGCGGTATTTCTCATCGGGGCATTTGGCGATGCAGCCGGTGACCCTTCCTTCGTCGTTCTTTTCCAGATACAGGGCGGGGGTGAGGCGCAGGAGGGTGCCGCCCT
>JAEEGI010025002.1_pt1 | contig 11607 bp, 7 predicted proteins | sample 8958751 | NCBI WGS metagenome assembly JAEEGI01 (sample SAMN16246545, study PRJNA631951) | gut metagenome | biome: gut microbiome; feature: rumen; material: KS-attached | host: Bos | place: Iran: Karaj | collected 2018-10 | reverse complement strand
CGGTCCTCCGCGATATGGGCGATGGTCTTATAATCCCCATTTTCCATCTCCAGTCGATTCCAAACGGCAAGGCCATTTCCCATATACCCATAGCCGAGATCATACTGTTCAGAGGGCACGATTTCCGTTTCTTCCCTCACACGAAGGTAACGATCATTCATTGGGTTTTCAGAGATGAAGCGGTCAAAGTCCAGTCTGGTGTATTCCTCCTGCATCATCGGAAACTTTGCATCGGAAAGGACTGCCTGCGCTGATCCAAGGAAAATGACTTCGTATTCCTTTGAACCGATCCAAACGGTATCCCCGGTATGGATACGGTACTCCTTTTTCGGTGGAGGAGGAGGGTTGAGTTCGGCGTCGGTCGGCTCCAGACCAAGCGCCAGCGGTCCGGAAAGGTCGGCAATAAGGGCTTCTGCCCGGTCAATGAACGGAGATACTCCTTCGTCAACAATGACCTTCAGGGTCCCCCGCATCAAAGGGAGTATAAAGTCCCCGTCTGCGGTTCGGGCGAACATTTTCTTTTCACCAACGGAGAAGGCAGAAGCACAGGAGACCAGATACCAGCGGTCCGGAAGCGTATCCTCCGTGCCCATGTCCCGTAAATAGTCCTTGAAGCCGTCCGTAATCTCCCGGAACTCTTCAGCGATCCTGCTGCGTTCTCTTCGCACCTCCTGGCCGCGAAGATAATTCGGATACGCCTCCTGTTCGGAATTGTTGAGATAACGGTCGGCGGCGATGAGTTCGCGGATGCGCTTCTCCACCTTCGGCCATTTTAGAGTTACGGACCGATCTCCCTCCTTCAAAGTGATCCCCTTGCTGTCGTGGTCCTCCCAAATGTCGGTGCCGGGGATGGCGTCGGAACGTCCTCCGACGCCGTATTCATCTTTCAGGAACTTGACGTTATCCTCTGCGCTTTCGCCTTTCTGGAACTGCTCATAGATACGAAACTTCCCCTGGGAAACCCCGCTGCCGCCAGCCAACACATAGTCGATTGCGGCCTGCGGGAGCACAAACGCATTGTCCTTTTCAGCCTGCGCCTCTTCGATCAAGGCTATTTGCTCTCCCTCTGAAGGAAGCGGACGCTCATCCGGGTCGAGCCATTCTTCCATCAGGATCATCCCGTAGATGGAAGCGGCAACGGATTCCCAGCGCGTGAAAACTTCCATCTCACGGCTGAGATAGGCTCCGCGCCACATGGTCAGAACGTCGTCGTAGGCTCGATAGCCCACGCGCTGGCCGTTGGCAAGAATCTTCTCCACATAGGTGTTGTCAAAAAAGCTCTTTATGAAATTACCGCGCTCCTTGCTGTCCTCATGGTCTGCAAAGAACGCGGCAATGGTCATTCTATGGTCTTTCAGAGCATCGCTGATGCGAAGAAGCTCCTGTTTTTCGGCGCTGTGATAATAGTATGGGATAGGACTTGGAGCATCGAAGTCGTGTCCGCTGGGCTGGAGAACCATCGCGTTCTCGGCGGGCACCTCCGGGGCGTCTTCGCTCAGGCGTAGATCAGGTCGTTCAGTACGATCTCCTCGGCTCTCTGTCGGCAGTTGTTCATGATCTGCACCCACAACATCTGCTGAGAGGCTTTCAATTCTTCGCTCGCGCCTTCCTTCTGCGCCATCTGGCTCGTAAGTTGGTCCGTCATTACGGTGGCCTGTCGGTCGATTTCTTCCAGGTGACTGTTCAGGCTCCCTCGCAGAAGCATCCCAGTATAGATCCCGCTGTGATGCTTCTTCAGATACTCTCGCCGAAGCATCCCATATTTCCCAATCTTCGGGCTCTCCGGCGCTTCCAGGTTGGGCAGCAGGTAGTCTCCCTCCTGTCGATATGTCAGCTCCACGTTCATCGCTCCTTTCATCATTTCTGCGGCCATTATCCACGGATTGGTCTGCAGTTTCAAATGTGCGATTAAGGTTTTTTTCTTGCCGCCGCAGTGCTTTTACGGTAGCTTCGATCTCCCGGAGGACCATTTCAGCTATGTCGCTTGTGCCTTCACCAAGGGCAGAAATGGTCTCTGGTGTGTTAAAGTCAACGAGGCGGCGAAAATCCTCCGGAAAGTAGTAGTCCCTGGCTTCGATCCCGCAGCGGGTCATGAGCATAAAGCCAACGCCGGCGGTCATGGTTTCCTTCAGCCAGACCTCCGTGTTCAGATCGTCCAGTTCCTCCAGAAAGCTGCCTTCCTTAACCCGGTTCAGATCGGCAAGATAATCCGGCAGGTTATCCTCCACCACCGCACGGGCAATCTGCATGAGACCATCTGCAAAGTTGCGGTCTGTATCTACCTCCGCGAAGGTGTTGGAGAGGTCTTCCAGAACCGCCGTCTGGTCCCGGCGCTCCATCTTCCAGACTGATACGACGATTCCTGCGCGACTGTTTGTGTCCGCCACATCGAACACATGGCGAAGCCTATACTTTGCGTCCTGGCCTTCGGTAAGAAGGGCGATGCCTTTCGTGCCCTTGTTGACCCATCTGCCAAGACGGTTCCAGGTTTCAATCTCCGCACAGGCCGTGGCATTGGGTCGTTGGGCATAGATAAGAACCTGCTCTCGGAACGCATACTTATAATTGTTGGCGGCGGTGGTCAGGAAGTCCATATACCGTCCGGCGTTGGAACTGATCTCTTCCGCCGTCCTTGCCGCCAGTTCCGAAACAGTTTGGAATTTGCTTGGCATGGGCAAGGCCTCCTTATTTCAGTTCGATATTGATGCTCACCGACACAGGTTCATCACTCTGCACTGAGGCATAAAGCATCCCCGTTCTCGCATTGGAGATCCTCGTAACCAGCGTATTGAGGCGGCATATCGTAGCGTTGATTTCCTTCTGATTCTCAGCATAGTAATAGCCGCTCCCATCGCTGCAGATGGGGTGCCCGTCCTGCCGCAGAGAACTGATTTTCCTGCGCAGCGCTCTACCGTCCAGAGAAAAAAGCCGCTCCAGCTCTCGGCTGAAAACGGCATTCTCTTTTCCGGTATGATGCTTTTTCAGATAGTTGCAGATCGCGGTTCGTTTATCCATAGTTACCTCGCTTCCTGACGAATTGTGGCACCGCGCTGTGGGAAAACCCAGCCATACACCTTCCCGATCTCATCTCCGAGGCGACGGGTCACTTTGTCGATATCCGCCTGGGTTGCGATGCCGAAATAGATTTTGTCACAGAGATCGTCGCGCTGCTCATCGGTAGCGCTTTCCTTGAAAACACGGTACAGATAGTGGTTGGTGCCATCATGATGTACATCGTCGCAACGGAAATCGCCCTGTTTATCCACATACCAGGTCGTGAAATCGTATTTGGAGTACAGGCAATCCCGGATATTCCCGCTGAGGATCTCCTTATACCCACTGTGCCGCCCGGTCCAAAGGCCGAGGTCGGCGATCACGAAAATGGGCTGCGAGAGCTGGATGTTCAAGTTCTCTCTTTCGGTGTCGAGATATTCGTTATTGATCTCGAGCATCTTATAGTATCTTTCCTCGTCGCTGAGTTCGGGGAATTGTTCTTCCAGATCCTCGCGCCAGTCCTCATAATCCAGATGGTCGTTCGTCCAAATCAGGTGGTCGCCTTCAGTCATCTGGCGTCACCCCGATCCTTCCGTTTCTGTTTCTGAGGTTCTCCCTGATCGTTGTAGTTGGCGGGGTCAGCGGCCTTGGTCGCCCAACCGCACAGGGAGCCAGCTTTCATGGCTGCGGCCTGTTGTTTCGTGACACCCTGAGCATCGTTCAGGTACTCCACGCCCTGTCGTTTGGACACGCCGCGTTCCGGCTTCACACCGGCAGGCTTGTACCCCATCTCACCGCGCTCCACGATCCCGATCTCGTCGGTTGATTCCACATATACAAAGCACTTCTCCGGGAGGGAGGACCGTAGAGGGATCACCTCATTGCCAAGGTGCTCCATGCGTTCAGCAAACTCACAGATGTGGTAAAGGTTGCTGCCGAAGCCGCCGCCGATCTCAACATGATAGTCGTCGATATATCGCGCCGTCCGATCCAGCTTTTCTCCATCCGGCTTGATGATGCGGATCTGATCCCCGTCCGGGATGCGGAACAGCTCCTGGTAGTGCGGATTGATGAAGCGGATACCACGCCGGGCGTCCTCCATGTGCTGCTCCAGCCAGTCGCGCCGGTAGCAGTAGCAATATATGCCATAGACGCCCTTGTTCGGATTGAGCCGCATGAGATAGGCATAGTCCGGCGTGGTTACGCGAATGCCGCAATCCTGATGATTGCCGAAACCTGCTTCCGGGCAGTCATAGAAGAAGCGATTGAGAACGTCCCGGCTCGACAGAATGGCTCCAACTAAGGCGGTGTTGCGGCGGCTTTCCGGGTTCTCCAAGCCCTCAATCTCCGCAGTGTGCAGTTTCCGAACACCGTGGAGCATGGGCGAACTTATGAGAGGAGTGTACTTTTCCTCTGCATCCGGATGGTGCTTTAGATAATCCGGGTTCATGGCGCAATGCCCCAGGGAGTTGTCTTCCAGTGCGAACACCTTGTCCAGCGTTCCATCGTCATAGCGCAGTTTGTCGCCCTCCTGGATGATGCAGTTGTGCTTGTCCACATACATAGGGCCAAATCGCAACGCGTTGATGACCTGATCCAGCTCCCGTTTGAATTCCAGCGTTTTCAGGTCGCCACGGTGGTCGTCCCACGAAGAGTAGAACTCCTCACCGCTGCCGAAATCGGCACGAAGATGGCCGATGCAACCGGTCTGACTGATGATCTGCTGACTCTGCGTGTAGGTGTATTTCCGTTCCTCCGGGGCCATAATGTGAATCGCCATATCCATTCTCTATTTCCTCCTGGTTCTAGTAATCATATGGGCTTGCAAAAGCCGTTTTGGAATAATCGTCCGTAAAGATATATTGATACTTCTCAAAAAACGAATCGCTTTTCAGCAAAAAGAATCTGTCACTCCCGGTATCGTCCCAGCACGTATCCACGTTGTACCACTCGCCGTACAGCAAAACCTTATTCCAGGCGTGATCCTCCTTATTGCCCACACCGACCACTTCATAATTGTCGATCCCAAGGAAAAGGAGCATCCACTGAAAAGTCTTTGCGTAACCATCGCATACGATCTCTCTGTTTTCCACAAATCCAAAGACCTTATGGGACTGGTGGCGTGCTTTGTGGTAGTATTCAGAATAATCGTAGGAAGCGAGACTGCACAGCAGATCATGTGCCTTTGAGATTCGCTCGTAATCGCTCTCCAGCTCAAGCAGCGGCAGCAGATACTCGGCTTCTAATGCTCGCAATGCTTCGCTGTAGTTCCTATCCTCATAAACACGGAGCCAGTCCTGCGCGTCTGCGAGGAAAGAATAGGCTTCTGAATAGTGTGCCACTTGCAAACAATACCGCTGATTGGAGTAGCTGCTAAAGCTGTAGGGGTATAAGTATGATCGGTCTAAGGCTCCGATGATGGGCAACGCCTTGTCTCCCTTGCTCCAGTCGAAATGAAGCAAAAAGGTCGCTATATCTTCCGCAGGGCAGGTTTCTGTAAAAACGAGATAGATGGAGCTGGGAAGATATCGAACTGCTATCTTGACCTGGTCAACAGCATCCGCGTAGGAACGTGCGGTCAAATCCAGCCGAGTGGGAATGCTCATTTCCTGGCGAACGCAAGCGCATCGTTCCGGGGCAAGGCGATCCAATACAGCGGAAAGGATCTGATAGAGTTCCCCATAAGAAAAGACGCCTTCGTCAAGTCCTTTAGGCAGCAATCCATAGCTTTCAGCTATGCTGTACAGAGTCTCTCGGTCCTCCGTTTCCCAGCCGAAATAGCGAGAGAGCATCACCAATAGCTGATACTCGGTGATACTCCCTACCCCAAACAGATTGTTTCCGATACCTTTAATGATCCCCGCTTCATAGAGCCAAGCTACAGCTGCCTTGTAATCATCAGGGACATCAGGAAAAGGGCAATCGCCCGAAGGTTCTTTCCCGAAGATTCGGAAGAAATACAGGGCTGCATCCAATCTCCCGGCTGCCTCTGAAGCGTTCAGGGATAACTCTGCATCCGTCCCGCCATCCGGCATCTCCGCAAAACTGTCCACGATTCCGTAAACGTAGAGCCTCCTCCCGGCCATATCGCCAAGGGTGGAATTGTAGTTTCCATTTCTCCATACTGCATCAGAAAAAAGGCTTTCGTTGTCCGCAGCGGAAGCGGGCAGCGAAAGTCCGCCAAACACCAGCAGGAGCACGAGCATGAGGGACAATACCCGGTGAAGCAGCTTACCTCGCATCCCGGTCACTCTTTCTCTCCTTTTCCAGCTGATTCAGGCTCACCTTCACCCATTCAGGCATCTGCTCCTCGCTTACGATACCAAGCACATCCTGACGCTCAAAGCGTCCCTCCTTGCCGCTGTAGATGTTGGTGCAGAAACAGGCGGAGCCGCGGCTGTTCGGGGATGCTCCGAAACCCCCGGTGCAAAGCTGGTATTGCCGCGTTGCCCGCCGGTATTCTCTCTTCAGCACATCCGCTCGGATTACGATGACCCTGCCCTTCAAATCGTCGTCGTTATCAACGGGAATAAACCCGGTATTCTCTACCGGCTTATCGTCGATGCCCTCGCGCTCCGGCTGCGAAAGCTCTTCTCTCAGTTTTTCGGTCGCTTCCCGGACGCGCTCACTGAATAGCTCCAGGATTTCACCATAGTCGTCGCTGACCATGACGCCGGAATACTGGGCGAAGAGCTCATTCATGGTGCAGTAAGCACACATATACCGCTCTTTCGGTTTTGCGTTCGGGCTTTCCCCCATAACGACCTCTTTCCCTCCGATGCCGGTCGCCTGAAAAATCTCATAATCACCAGCCATCCGCTTCTCTTTCAAAGTTATCTCTCCTTCCTCATCTATCTTCATTATTCTGCGATTGCGCCGCAGTCCTTTCGAGTCTGCGCAGACTCATGTATTACTTCTTTCTTCTTCTGGAAACCAGAAACACCAGGCCCGCGATGATAAAAACCACAAGGACAATGGCAATAATGCTTTTCATTTCCATCTCTGAACTCTCCTTTTTCAATATATTTGCCTCGGTAATGTGCTTTCGGCAAAGTAGAATCCAAGCGAAAGGCTCCCCATTAGGTGAGCGTTTGGGCTCGGATCTCGAAAACACTTGCAAGAGGGCTCGACCTGTTTGCGCTTCCGATGGCGTGCTACGGGCCCCAGAATGCCGCTCTGTTTACTTGCAAAAACGATGCTGAGGGTGCTCACTTTTGACGTACAAACCGGAAGCCTCATATGAAAGTAGTGATTGAATCAGCCTGACTCATGGGCTATAATTGGGTGGAATTCGTTTTGGTGGTGTAAGTGCTTTGACTGAAGCTGAATGGAATAAACTCACATATGACAAAAAGAACCAGCGCCTATTCTTAGAGCAAAAAAGGATGCTGGAATTGTTTCTTGAGCGGGGAGCCATCTCCCAGGATCAGTTCACTAAAAGCCTTAAGGACATGTCGGAAAAGATGAATGCAATAGCAGAACCGAAAGCACCTGATTCGTTTATTGAAGCGTAAAAAGGGATGGGAATTGAGCTCAGGGAAGTGCAGGCTTGATGGCCAACGCTTCCCTTGCTCTCTTCCTAGGTTCGGGGAGACCGCCAAGATCGGCAGTCTCCCCTTTTTTCAGATTGCGCGCTCTCCGTCCAAGGCTTAATACCCGGTTTTGGGCAGCGGAGAGTTATCGGTGGGCCGATAGACAACGGTTAGCCATTGTGCAGCCGCTGTCTGCCACTCGTTAAGGTACTGGCCTCCCACATCGGCACGGTTGATGATGTTGTAGCCGTTGATTGCGTCCCCCTTCACCATGACCTGGAGCGTGGGTTTCGCATTCGAGGCAAAGCCGCTGGCAACCGTTCCGAACTCAAACCGAACATCCGTAACGTACTCACCCGCACCAAGGCCAAGAGCCTCGGGAGTGAGCGCCAAGGCGTAATTGGTGGTGGTCAGAAGATTGCTTGCGAGGACCCTGTAATCGTTCACATTCGTCTTGAAAACGACTCTGTAATACAGGCGCTGGTTATAGGTGCCGGTTGTCAGGCTGATTGCATTGGTCGCATCCGTGGGGATTCTGTCGTGCCAATAGAAATTGTCCAATGCGACATTGGAGGTATTCCCTATACCGGAAAAATCGTATCGCATGGTATTCAGCGGCATAACTTCCTTATTGCCGACCTTCTTGATCGTCACGCCGAGCTTCACACTCTTGTTGTAACTGGAGAGCTTGATGATTTGGCCAGCGTATTCAATTTCGGCCACCATCTTTTCACTGCTCAGTTGGTAATAGGCGGGAGCCTTCACCTCGGTCACAAAGTAACGGCCAAGGGGCAGCGGACGGGACGCAGCGACGCCGTGTGCATCGGTCATGATATACTCGACAACAGCGCCGGAACGGGCATTGGTGATCTCATAAACCGCACCCGGCAGCAGGTCGCCGGCATTCTGCCCGGTAATCGCGTTCGCATCAGCTGCGTATTTGCGGACCTGGATCTGCCCGGTGACGGCCACATTCTCCCAGGTGATCTGTGCAGTCCTGCCGCGCTCGATATACACGGTCTTGTACTGATCGTCCAGCACATAACCGTCCGCCGTTTTGATTTCCCGAAGGAAATACTTTCCTGCGGGATATTCGCTGTTGATCCAAACGTAGCCGTCCTGATCGGTGGTGTACTCGCCCAGCGGGTTCTTGCCCTCGTCATAGAGAACAAACTTCACGCCGTAGATGCCTTTTTTCGTGGCAGCGTCGATCTTGTGGATCATGATGGAGGCCATGCGCACATTGGTCAGCATGAGCTGGGTAGTCTGACCGTCCTTGACGCAGACCTGGGCGGGGGCGGGGTCTAGCTTGTAGCCGTCGGCTGCCTTGACTTCCGTCACCTGATACCAGCCCGCCTCCAGGGAAGGCAGGTAAACCACGCCGTGGCGGTCGGTAGTATAGGTTCCGATAATCTCGCCGGACATCTTGCGGACCTCGAACTGCACGCCCTTGATCCGCTCGCCGGTATCCTCGTCGCTCTTGGTGATGAGCAGACCGCCCATGGGGGAATTGTAGAAGGTGAGTGTGGTGGTAGAATCCGCGTTCACCACGGCGGTCTGGCTTTCCTCTGCCATGGTATAGCCGGGAAGCGCCTTTTCCTCCGTGACCACGACGGTGCCGGTGATGCCGTAAATGCGGATCTCGCCGAATCGGTTGGTGGTGTAGAGTCCATTGGAGTTAAGCCTGCCGTTTGCTGCCTCGACGAAGCGGCCATCGGCATAGGCGATCCGGAACTCCACGCCCGCGAGGGGAGCCCTGGTGACAGAGTCCAGCTTCCGAATGACCAGCGCACCCTGGCGGCTGTTCCAGAAGTTCAGCTCATTTGCTTCCCCGCTGCCCCGGATCTCAATGGTCTGAGGCGTGCCGTCCAGCACGAAGCCATCCAGGGTCTTGGTTTCCTGCACCGTGATAACGGTTCCTGCCTCCAGATTGGGGATGGTGATGCTTCCGGCCTTGTCCGTGTAGTAGATGCCGCCGGAGTTGCCCACAGGTGCGCCGGAGCCGTCCGTGATCTTGAACTCGACGCCCTCCAGAGGCTGGTTTTCCGTACCTTCTTCATATTTGTGGATGGTCAGGGTGTTGAGCTGGCTGTCGGTAAAGGTCAGCTCATTGCCGCCAGCGGCATTCCCGGTCACGACGCCGACAGTCCCGGCAGCCGCAGCCGTATAAGTCTGCCCGTAAGCCCCGGAGATGGTAATGGTCTGGGGGGTGGGATTGAGGGCATAACCTTTCGCCGCGCGAATTTCTTTGGCAATAATGGTCGAGCCAGGCACAAGGCCGGTCAGGACGATGCGCCCGTTTTCATCGGTGGTATATTCGCCGTTGCCGCCGCCGACCGGCATCCCGTTGCCGTAAGTGAGCAGGAAGGTTACCCCGGCTAAGGGCTTTCCGGTATCCGTGAGCTTTGTAATGACTAGGCTCTGCAGCGGACTGTTGGTAAACTCGATGGTCTGGGTGTCGTTTGCGTCCACGCGGACGGTCTGAGGAACGGAGTCCATGACATGATTGGCATCTGTGGTGAGCTGGGTGATCTCGTAGGTTTCAGGCTGGAGCAGCATCAGGCGGATCTCGCCGTTTTCATCGGTGCGGTAGAGGCCCTTGGTCGAAGTAAGGCCCTCATGATCGTCCACATAAGCGCCAGAAATGGTGGTAATGCGGAACTCCGCGCCGCTGATCGGCTGACCGGTGGCGCTGTCCTTCAGCTTGACGATCAGGCCGCCTTTTCGCTCATTGAAGAAGGTCATGATCTGAGCTTCGCCGCTCTTGATGAGAATGCTCTGCGGCGTAGAATTGAGGATATAGCCGCTGATGCTCCCGACTTCCTGCGCGGTGATGGTGGTGCCGGGCATCAGCCCGGAGATGGAGAACTGGCCGTTACGGTCCGTGACGTACTCGCCGTTAGCTTCACCGACGACTGCACCGTTGCTCGCCGTTACTTTGAACACGATGCCTTCCAAGGGATTCGTCGTGCCTTTCTCGAAGACACGGACCGTCAGAGCCTGCAGCGGGTCGCAGTAGGCCGTGAGCTGTTGGGTGTCCATGGGGTTGACGACGATGGTCTGAGACATGGTCGCCTCATGGATCGAGTAGCCAGGGACCGTGTCAACCATATCAACGACAAATGTTCCGACCACGCCGGTGATTACAATTTCGCCCGCTTCATCGGTCTTATACAGGCCGTTAGAGCTGATTTTCCCATTCACGTCAGGCACGAACTCGCCAGTGGCGGCGGTGATCTTGAACCATACGCCCTCGATGGGGGTCATGGTAGCGCTGTCCAGCGCACGGATTGTGAGTGCGCCTCTGCGAGCGTTCCAGAAGGTGAGTTCGTGGACGTCGCTGCTCTTGATCTGCACCTGCTTGGGGGTGCCGTCGAGGACGTAGCCGTCCACGGTTTTGACCTCACGAACAGTGACGACGGTGCCCTGCTCCAGGTCGGGAATGACGATCTCGCCCTCGGAATTGGTGTACCAGACGCCGTCGCCAGGGCCGACAGCCCCGCCGTTGCCGTCCGTCACGAGGAATGCGACGCCGCTGAGGGGCTCCCGATCCGTGCCTTCGACATACTTGCGGATCACGAGGGTGGACAGAGGCTCGTCGTAGACAATGAGTTCGTTCCCGGCCCCTGCTGCACTTGCCGTGCTGACTGCAGGCTGAGACGCGGCGTCCATGCCGACAACTATCGTCCGCAGTGCGCCATTAAGTGCGTAACCCTTAATGGTCTTGGTTTCCCTGACCAGCAGAGTGGTGCCGGGTACGAGTCCGTTCAGAACAATCACACCATTTTCATCGGTGACATGCTTTCCGTCAGCGGAGCCAATGGGATTGCCCGCACTGTCGGTGATGTGGAACACAACACCAGCCAGCGGCATCGTGCTGCCTTCCACAAACTTACGGATGATCACGGTCTGCTTAGGGGTGTTGGTGAAGGTCAAATACTGGGTGTCGTTCGCATTAACCTTCACGGTCTGCTCGTCGGAGGCAAGGACGTACCCCTCCGGCGCCTTGATCTCACGAATCACGTAGGTATCCGGAGCCAGGCCGGTCAGCCGGATCTCGCCGTTACCGTCGGTATAATAC
>JAEEGI010024998.1_pt1 | contig 11610 bp, 12 predicted proteins | sample 8958751 | NCBI WGS metagenome assembly JAEEGI01 (sample SAMN16246545, study PRJNA631951) | gut metagenome | biome: gut microbiome; feature: rumen; material: KS-attached | host: Bos | place: Iran: Karaj | collected 2018-10 | reverse complement strand
AACGAGAGATGCGGATTCTCGCAAAAATGGAGAAAAAGCTTAAAATCAAGGTGTACCCCAAAGAGCTTTACGGCGGAAAGGTTCTCGCGCCAGAAGCCACCGACACTGACATATAAAAATTCCTGAAAGATGTTGTTTTTTGCAAAAATTAATACTATCTTTAATGTATTAATATCTTGGAGGTTTAAAATGGAACCGGACAACATTCAGCCACAGGAAAACAAAAAAACGCGCAAGAAAAGACCAAATCTTACGCCAGCTGCGATTATCCTCATAATCATCGCTGTTTTTGCGGTGGCTATCGTATCAACAAGTTTTTTCGTAGTCGATGAAACAGAGCAGGCTGTAATTACCCGCTTTGGAAAATATTACAAGACACTGGGCGCAGGTCTTCAGTTCAAGCTTCCTTTCGGAATCGACAAGAACTACAACGTACCTGTAAAAGTCGTACAGACAGAGCAGTTCGGTTTCCGCACTCTCAAATCAGGCGTTACGAACCAGTATCAGAACGGCGTTACAAAAGAGTCAACAATGCTCACGGGCGACCTGAACATCGTTGATGTTGAATGGATTATCCAGTACAGGATCGTCGATCCGGCAGCATGGCTTTTCAACGTTGAGGAGCGCACGCAGACAATCCGCGACATTTCGCAGTCTGTAATCAACACGCTTGTCGGCGACAGGGCAATTCTCAGCGTAATGGGTTCCGCCCGTACAGAAATTGAGACAATCGCGCTCGACACAATGAACGAGAACTTCAAGACACTCGGCCTTGGAATCAACGTCATCGGCGTTAAGCTCCAGAACATCGTTCCACCGGAAGGCGTTCAGGATGCGTTCGAAGACGTCAACAAAGCAAGCCAGGATATGGAGCGCTACATAAACGAAGGTAAGGAAGCCTACAACCGCGAGATTCCTCTTGCACAAGGTAAAGCTGACCAGCAGATTCAGATTGCCGAAGGTTACGCCGTTGAGCGCGTTAACAAGGCAAAAGGTGATGTCGCAAGGTTCAAGGCTGTTTACGAGGAATACAAGAAAGCTCCTGCCATTACGAAAGAACGCCTTTATCTTGAGACGATGGAAGAAATCTTCAAGTCTGGCGAGGGCACAACTCTTATAGACGACAAGCTTGACAACATGCTTCCTATCAAAAATCTCAACGGACAGGGAGGAACCCGGTAATGAAAAAGTTCTGGATTACACTTATCGTCATTGCGGCAATCATCGTAGTTTTCCTTATGATGGGTCCGCTCTACATAATCAACGAAGGCTCACAGGCTGTAGTAACTCGCTTTGGCGAAATTGTTGACTCTCACACAGAAGCCGGTCTTTACATAAAAGTACCGTTCATCGACATGGTGACGACATATCCGAAGCTGATTCTTTCTATGGACGGAGACGCACAGCGCATCCCGACGAAAGAAAACCAGTTCATCATCGTCGATACGACAAGCCGCTGGCGCATTTCTGACCCGGAGCAGTTCTACCAGTCTTTCAAGACGCTCGACAATGCTTACACGCGCCTTAGCGACATCATCGATTCTGCAACACGCACAATCATAACGCAGAACAGGCTCAGCGAGGTTATCCGCTCGTCAAACATCATCAACACAGTAGAAGAAAGCACGACGGAACTTTCCGAGGATGCCGACACAGCGGCGCAGATAGACAGCCTTGTAAACGCAAAGACAACATCAGAGACTGTTACGAAAGGCCGCCGCCAGCTCAGTATCGAAATGGCGAACGAAGCCCGCAAGATGATGCCTGAGTACGGTATCGAGCTTATCGATATCCTGCCACGTCAGATTAAATACTCCGATGAAATGACATCGAGCGTTTACAACCGTATGATCAAGGAACGTAACCAGGTTGCAGAAGCATACCGCTCCGTTGGTGAAGGACGCAAGGCAGACTGGATGGGTAAGCTTGAAAAAGACAAGCTGAGCATTGAGTCAGAAGCATACAGAAAATCCGAGGAGATAAAAGGTAATGCCGATGCAGAGGCAACACGCATTTACGCAGAAGCATACGCCCTTGACCCTGAATTCTACACATTCTGGAAGAGCTTGGAGTCATACAAAACGACAATGCCTAAGTTCGACGCAACGTACAGCACCGGAATGGACTACTTCAAATATCTTTACTCACCGGATGGTAAACGTTAATGGCAGATTTTGGGGATGAACTGCTGTTCATCAACAACGATTCAATAGTTATAGATACCGGGCTTTCCACAAGAGAAGCCGCGCAGGCAAAACTGATGCAGTTTCTTATGGAACCCGGATATATCGCCACCGTTTCTATGCACGGGGCTGTTTCGTTCAAGCCGTACACTTTTACGGAATCGTTCGAGGATATTGCAAAAGGACGCAAAAACAGCTCCGTTTTTATCCGCGGTCCGGCTTACGACGGAATTCCGCTGATGGAACTGCTTGACGGCGACAATGCGACAGGTTCTGCGCAGACCAGCGCACCTGATTCCGCAACTTTTGACGCGGCGCGCGTTGAAAAAGCACGGCTTGCCGTCGAAAAAATCTGCAAGATAACAGAAGCTTCGTTTGAGCAAGAAATTAAGCTCCCGAACAACGGACCGCTCGGCACGATTGTCGGCGCAGACGGGACAATCCTTTTTCTGCCGCCTACGATTTTCAACCGCGCCCTTGACTCTCGCGGAGACTCAGCCTACTCGCTTTACGAAGGCTGTTGGAAAAACACCGCGCTTACCGAAAAAGACTGCCTGCGTTTTACGGCGGCAGCATACGCCTATGCCGTTTACTCAGGAATGCCGCCTTTCACCCAGAAAGACAGCCAGCTCCGCGCCGCCGACTTCTACGATAAGAACTTTAAGAAACTCTCGTGGATATGCAACGTCGAGGTGGGCGCGCCAGACTCAAGTGGTGACGGCGACACTAACGAAAAGGAATCAAACTTCCGCGACACCTTCGCCAAAATCGAGCAGAACCTAAGTTGCTCCGCCCCAGAAATGGAAACAAAAAAGAAAAAGCGCGGCAAAAGTTCCAGCAAAAAGGTCACTATTCCTTCCGTGGCGATTACAGAGCTGCAGCCGTTCACAAAGCGAGTCATCACAGACTTCGCGGCGGTTCCAGCATACGAGGCGCAGCAAAAAAGACTTAAGCGCGTCCGTTTTATGCGCAAAAACGGCACCCTGCTAAAAGTCGGAATCGTAGCTTTCGTTCTCCTTTGCATTTTCGTCGCATCACGCATACGCGACTACATGAACCGCCCGACGACACTCGGACTGGAGCCTGCCGAAGTTGTAGAAATGTTCTACGACGGGTTCGACCAGCTTGATATCTCGCTCTTCGATGCAACCCGCACGGACGGAGCCGCCGACGGAGTTTCCAACATGATAGCGACCTTCTTCGTCTCCGCAAAAATGCGCGAATCGTACGAAGGCAAACATACATATACGCCGTCGCAGTGGTTTAACATAAAGAACCCGTACACGCTCGACATATGCGGACTTTCCCAGCTTACGATCGAGGAAAACACCAAAAATGCCACCGATAACGTTCGTTACTTCAAGGCGCACTACTATCTGATCACCACAGAGAACTACATGATGATTGTGTCCGAAGTAAACGACGAGCTTGTGCTTTCTTTTAATGAAGACCGCTGGCTCGTTTCGTCCTTTGTTTCACAGGAAAAAGACCTTGACCTTGGCACTGACAACTTTTACGATGATTTGCAGACGCTTATACAGCCGAACTCGAACTATAAGCCAGCGGATGTACTGAACGCACTTTCTGACAAGTACGAGTGGCTACCGACGCTGAAAGAAACGGAAAAAGGCTACGAACAGCTTTTCGCAAACGTTGATTCATGGTGGTAAAATAATATGGGCGCTGGACGGTCGGCAAAGCCGACCTAACCAGTTTTGTCCGCTACGCGTCCAAAACTGGCTCCCCGGGCGTTCCGGGGCTACGGCTTTCGCCTCCGAACACGCTGACGCGTGTTTGCGCTCGTTTCCAACTCGCGCACCCCTACATGCCCTAGCGCGGCGGTCGCTGACGCGACCTAAAAAAAAGCCCTCGGAAACTTCCGAGGGCTTTGTCGTTTAATACGCTATCTTGTTTTATCTGCCAGTTTTCAAATCATACGTATTCGGAACGTAAATGCTCTGGCCAGAAACTTCAACACCGTCCCACTTCTTGGCGCGCTCAAGGTCAATCTCGTATTCCCACTGAGCCTGCATTACAGCAAGGTTCTGCGCAATCTTCTGATTCTCATACGCCTGCGCATCTGCACGAATCTTCTTAGCTTCCGCATCACCGTTTGCGCGGGCAATTTCTGCCTGTGCGTCGCTTTCCGCAGCCTGCCGTCTGGCCTCTGCTTCCTTAACAAGCTTCTGTGCCTGTGCAGCGGCAATCTCCGCTTCCTGCTGCGCAATCTGAACCTGTTGGCGTCTGTTCGCCGTCTCTTTTATCTGCTTGTCGTAATCATCAGACCAGTCGATATTCACAATGGAAACGCTCTCAATGGCAATCGGCATACTTGCAAGGCGCTCCTTAAGGCGGTCCTCTGTTTTCTGCGAAATAGTCGTAAGGCTTCCAACAAGCTCAGTTACAGAAATCTTAGAAACCTCATCCTTTATAATCTCTTTCAAAGGAGTTGAAATCCGTTCGTAGATAATGTCCTTGTTGCTGTATTTGAGCGTTGTCTCATAAAGCTCTTCCGGCTTGTATTTCCAGAACAGCTCGTAATCAACACCGATTGTCTGCTGATCGGCAGTAAGCGCACCGTCAGTTCCAATACCAAGGCTCTTTTTATACTGTACCGGAGTGATATCGTACTTCTTTATAGTCTGTACGAAAGGAAGCTTAAAATGAAGGCCTGAACTAAGAACTTCTTCGTTCGGTTTTCCAAGCGTAATTTTAACACCACGCTCTGTTGGCCCGACAGTAGAGAAGCAGTTGAGGATTACCACAACAACTAAAAGTACAACAACGCCTGTAATAATTGGCTTAAGGATTTTATTGCTCATAAAGCACCTCCTGATAATGGCGGAACCCGCAAATATAAAACATGCAGATACCGCACTTTTTAAAAGTCTACCTACTATGTATTATTTTTTTCAAATTGTAAAGTCTTTTCAAAAATATCCTGTTTTTATTACCTGTTGACCCTTTTCTGCATTTTATGTATACTAATGAAACTTACGGAACGTAGCGCAGCTGGTAGCGCGTCTGCTTTGGGAGCAGAATGTCGCAGGTTCAAATCCTGTCGTTCCGATTATTTGGGAGCTTCTTTTGAAATCGAAAGAAGCTCTTTTTTTATGCAAAAGCATTCATAACTTCTAGACAGGATTTGATCGGAGTCTGAAATGCGAGCAGTGCGCAGCATTTCAGACGAGGCGGGTCCGAAGGACCAAATCCTGTCGTTCCGAAAAAAGAAGAGCTCCATCGTTAGATGGGGCTTTTTCTTTTATTATGCAGTTCCGTTATTTTTCTGGGTCGAAACGCTCGAAAATAGGGATGCTACCCGCACTCCTGCACACGTCAAAATCTGCTTTGGACGCGATTGTCCACGAAAACTCCTGCGCACCGCACTTGTCTACAAGGCGGCGGCAAGCTTTTACGGCTCTGTCCTCAAAACGGTAGGCAATGAAGTCCGGCTTGTTAAGCACACTGAACCCAAGCTTTGTAAGTAAGCCCCGCTGCCATGCCGGAAGGTTTTCCGGTCTTTTTACGAAGTCCTGGGCAAGCTGACCGCGCATTACGTCGGGACGAAGCTTCTTTACGGCAAGCACGCAACGTGGATCAAAAGATTCTATGCAAAAGTCGCCTTTGTAACTGTCGAGCCGGTTCAGCACGGCAGCGGCAAGCGCGTTGTAGTTGCCCCGGAACGACTTAAGCTCTATTATGAGCGGGACCTTGCCGCCGACAAGCTCCAGAACCTCATCAAAAGACGGAATCTGCTCGTCGGTGCCTTCAAGACGAAGCTTCTTTGCCTGAGCCATCGTTAAATCTTCAAGAAAGCCTTCCGCGCCAGTGCAACGCTTAAGCGCCTCGTCGTGAAAAACCATAAGAGAGCCATCTTTCAAAAGATGCACATCGAACTCCATGCCCCACCCTCTTTCAATGGCGCGGCGAAAAGCCGGTATGGAATTTTCCGGGATAGTCGGCTTATCGTGAAAGCCACGGTGCGCGAAAATCTGGTTTTTAAAAACTGGCAGCAGCGGATGTCCCGTCCTGCACGAAAAATGCTGTTTCATAATTTACAACGTAACCTCGCTTAAATCTCGTCGAAAACACGCAGTGCGCCGCCCGCACGCAAACTAACTAGTCGTCCATGTCCTCGTAAGCGTCCAAGCCTTTTTTCGCTTCCGGCGCGGAATCGCCATGCTTTACAAAGAGCATCGTCACAAAACTGAGCGCGACAAAAATCGCCGCATATGGGAAAAGCACCTTGTAGTCGATATTGCGCATCAACGTTCCGGCAAAAATCGGCGTAACGACCTGCGCCGCCATAGAAGCCGTGTAATAATAGCCTGTGAACTTTCCGATATCCGAGCCTTTGCACATCTCCACGACCATCGGAAGAGAGTTAACATTAATCGCTGACCACGCAAGACCGACGAGCGCGAACACAATGAACATCACCACGTTGATGCTTGAGTACATCGTCGTAAGGAAAAAGCCCGTCGCAAAGCACACCGCAAGCAGGATAATTCCGCCAAGAATCGTCTTTTTACGCCCGATTTTCGACGCGACAATACCAATCGGAATATAAGAGATAATCGCACCGCCAGTCGCTATCAAAAGACACGTACTCGCGCCGCCAAGGCCCTGCCCCATCACCTTATCGACATACGTCGTGAACCACGTCGTTACGGCATTGTAGCCCGCGAACCAAAGCGCGATCGAAGCAAGCATAAAAATAAGAGAAAGCTTTACTTTGCGCGGCAAAACCTCTTTTCCGCTGCCATCGTCCACAGCAAGGTTCCATTCCGGATGCTTTTCCTCAAGCGCCTTATTTTCCGCAACAAGCTTGGGCTCTTTTATCGTAAGATAAAGCACGATAATGCTCACAACCATAATTGCGGACACTACAACAAAAAGCGGCTGATAATTCACATGCAGAAGCCCCGCTGTCTTTGAATTGGGGTACATCACGGCGGCAATTCCAAGATAGATGATACCACCGAGCGCGCCCATCAGGTTTATGATAGCATTTGCTTTTGAACGGAGCGGCTTCGGCGTAACATCAGGCATAAGAGCGACAGCCGGCGAGCGGTAAATGCCCATCGAAAAAAGCACAACTCCAAGTCCTATAATGAAAAGAACAAAAGCGGCAGTCGAAGGAGACGCAGCATAACCGTTATCAAGGAACGGCAGCACGTTCAGGAAAACGACGGCAGACGCAGTACCCGCAATGATATAAGGCATTCGTTTTCCGATTTTTGTGTTAGTCTTGTCAGAAAGCGTACCGAAAAACGGCAGCATAAAAAGCGCAAGGATGTTGTCCACAGCCATAATCGCGCCAGACCACGTTTCGTTCAAATGGAAAGTCTTTGTCAGAATAAGCGGAATTACGTTGTCGTACATCTGCCAGAACGAGCAGATAGAAAGGAACGCAAGACCTACAAGAATTGTCCTTTTGTTATTGAGCTTCATTTTTTTCTCCATTATTTCTCGATATTAGATACATTGTATTACAGGAAACTTGTAAAGTAAACGAAAAAAAGCGCGCATCAACTCAACATCAGCCCCGCGCGCGCAGACGAAACGACGTAAAAATCCCTTTTGCTACGATAAGTAGCATAAAAAAATCCTTTTGTAATGCTTGTTTTCTGTTATAATTGACAAGACGGCTTTATGCTTCAGATGTAACCACGCGGAAAAACCGCCGGGACACACCTAAGGAGAACACTATGAACTTTGCAGAAAAACTTAAAGAACTTAGAAAGCAGAAAAGCATTTCTCAGGAACAGCTCGCAGAGAAAATCTTTGTAAGCCGTCAGGCAATCACGAAATGGGAAAGCGGAAACGGACTTCCTGATATAGAAAATCTGATTGCAATTTCTTCCTTATTTAATGAATCACTCGATTCACTTTTGAGCGAAGAAAAGAGTCTTATTTCAAAGCACGAATTTCTTTATGAAAGCCGTACAGAATACGATTTGGACAAACAGAAAAAAATTGATTTCCACATCGGTACAGCACACGAAGTAATTATAGAAAGAACAAAGGATGAGAAAATCCAGATTGTCGCAGCCTCGAATAAGCTGAGCTTCCTTGCGCAGCAAGTAAAAGTAAAGATTACGGAGCACGATAAACGGATGGATGTAGTCGTAAAGCATTCCACTGATTTATCTGATATTTCAGCGCTCGAAAATCTTTTTATCCTTATAAGAATCCCGGAAAAGTTCGTTGCGGACGCGGAGCTTTCTTCTGAACTGGAGAATCTTAAAATCCGTGACATTACTTTTGATACAATAGAGTTTTCGGGGAAAGCTAAAAACATTAGCATTACGAACGCGAAAGGCGTTGTTTCGCTCGACACGAACTCCAATCTTCTTGTAGAGGCAAACCGTGCTAAAGGAAAAATCGAGATTAACCAGTGGCACGCAATTTCTAAAATCAATTTTGCGGATAATACGAATTTCTTCCTTAAGAATACCGGACGTTTTACACGCTTTGTAGATTCCAACTCAAAGATTATAAGCGGAAAGACCAAAAACGATGCTCCTGATGCAGAAACAGATTTGATTGTGGAGCTTGGCGGTTGGAAATCTGAAGTTCAGATTGGAAAAGCAAACTAAAAGGAGAGAAATTATTATGTACATTTATAGACCAAAGAGATTTTATATTACTGTTTTCGCCACAACGTGGTTTTTCTGGGGTTTCGCAATTCTTTTCAACGACGGTTTAATAAACGCGCTCGGAATGATACTTGGCGGAATATGCCCCGCAACGGTTGCGATTATTACGGTTTTCACATCAAAAAGCGATGCGCTCAAAAAAGATTTTAAGAGGAAGATTTTCAACTTCTGGAAATTAAAGCCGCTTTATATCTTTGCCGCAGTATTGCTTTTTTCTGCAATTGTGGCTGGTTCCATTCTGCTTTCAACAGCTTTTGGCGAATCGCTTGATCAGTTTTCGTTCACAAAGGATTTTTCATTTACGGGTGTCGGAATAATGTCTGCTTTTGCGACAATTTTCCTGGCTGCCGTTCTTGAAGAAGTCGGTTGGCGCGGATATGGAGAGGACTCAATTGCGCAATATCACTCTTGGTTCAAAGAGTCGATTATATTCGGCATTGTATGGGCGTTGTGGCATCTTCCGCTTTTCTGGATTAAAGGAACCTATCACTATGAAATCCGTGAAATGAATGTCCTTTATATGCTGAACTTTTTGATTTCCGTTGCACCAATGGGATTTATTACAACCTGGGTTTATGTAAAGAACGGCAGAAGTATGCTCGCAAGCATTATCTTCCATCTGTTCATAAACTTCATGCAGGAAAAAATCGCAATGACACAGACGACTAAGTGCGTAGAAACGATTGTCGTTTTAATAGCCGCGACAATCATCGTGCTTACGAACAAAGATATGTTCTTTGAGAAACGCCACATAGGACGCTTGCTCGAAGAAAAGTAACGTAGGTGAAGGCCAGTTCGGATCGCGGGGCTTTGGGGCGCACGGGCGGCTGGTACAGTTCGGCGCGTGTTTTAGTGCGCGGGTTGCGTTCGGTGCCCGCGTTATTCCACGCGCTTCCGCATTCTGACGCAATCGAACTGACCGCTTTTTATGACTGAACCGCCATCGGACGTATACCCAAGCTTTTCGTAAAACCCCACAGCGACGACTCGGCTGTCTATCACAATTTCCTTATATCCGCATTCTTTAATCCACTTTTCAGCTTCCTGAACAACCTTGCGTCCAAGCTCCCTGCCGCGATACTCCGGCAAAACAACGACACGCCCCAGAATAACGCTTTCAGCGTCATTTTCGTAAAAGCGGCAGGTCGCTACAGGATATCCGCCGTCAAGCACGACAATGTACTTTGTGCCGTCTTTATCATGCTCATCGAACTCTTCACGGAGCGATATATTATGCTGGCGGTTCATGCCCTGAATCCGTACGGAGTACGCTCCGGCACGCTGCCATTCTTCTTCTGCCCTCATTACTTCAAAGTTTTCCATATATAATTCCTATTGTGTGCCTAACGGTCGCGTCGCACTTGGCGGATGCACACCTGGCTACGCCGCACGACTGCAACAGAGACGCACCCTGCGACCATCATACACGAACAAAAAAAAACCGCCGGAAACCGGCGGCATAAAGTGACACAATATGTTGTGCCAAAGAATCTCACTTATTTCTTGTTGCAGAGATCCTTAAGAGCTTTTCCAGCCTTGAATTTAGGTGTCTTTGACTTAGGAATCTTGATTGTTGCACCTGTCTTAGGATTGCGACCAGATCTTGCAGCACGCTCTCCAACTGAGAATGTACCGAATCCGATCAACTGTACTGTACCACCCTTTGAGAGTTCTTTTGATACAGCACCCATGAAAGCTTTAACAGCAGCCTCTGCATCTTTTTTTGTGAGCTTTGTCTCTTTAGCAATAGCATCAACAAGTTCTACTCTGTTCATAAATATATGCACTCCTTTCTGCACAGTGTTCGTTGATTTATCAACACTTACTAGTATAACCCGAAACCCCTAGGAATACCAGTCTTATTTTTCATTTTTCTGCAATATTTTTAGCTTCTGCCTTAAAAATCCGTAAAATATTTCTAAAATGTAAAAAATTATAAACCCGAAACAGTGCTTCAACACAGGCGCGACTCCTTCACACATCGTTCAGGGCAAAAAAATACCGCCAGAATCAGGTCTGCTGCATAAGCAAAACCCGAAAAGGCGGCATTTCTTACGGAATATCAGACGGTATCTGTCGGTCGCTTACGCGACCTTACCGAGTTTTACTCCAAAAAACTTGCACTATTTTGTTGCAAGGATTGCAATACCTGGCAAGGTCTTTCCTTCGAGGAACTCGAGAGATGCACCACCACCTGTTGAAACGTGGCTCATCTTTGAAGCAAGGTTGAACTTGTTTACGGCAGCAACTGAGTCACCGCCGCCAACAACGCTCATTGCGCCCTTTTCTGTTGCTTCTGCAACAAGGCGAGCTACAGCTTCAGTTCCCTTTGCGAAGTTCTCGAACTCGAAAACTCCAACCGGTCCGTTCCATACGATAGACTTTGAAGCAAGAATAGCATCTTTGTAAAGAGCAACAGTCTTAGGACCAACATCCATACCCATAAGGTTATCTGGAAGGTCAACAGCGTCAACTGCAACTGGATCCTTGTCTGCGAACTCAGCAGCTGCAACGTGGTCAACAGGAAGAAGAATCTTTACGTTCTTCTCAGCAGCCTTTGCAAGAAGGTCTTTTGCTGTATCGATGAAGTCGTCCTCAACAAGAGACTTACCGATTGAGTGTCCCTGTGCCTTGAGGAATGTATAAGCCATACCACCGCCGATGATAAGCGTCGAAGCGTTCTTAAGAAGACTCTCAAGAACTGCGATCTTTGAAGAAACCTTTGCACCACCAATGATTGCTGTCATTGGTTTTTCTGGATTTGT
>JAEEGI010024997.1_pt1 | contig 11610 bp, 5 predicted proteins | sample 8958751 | NCBI WGS metagenome assembly JAEEGI01 (sample SAMN16246545, study PRJNA631951) | gut metagenome | biome: gut microbiome; feature: rumen; material: KS-attached | host: Bos | place: Iran: Karaj | collected 2018-10 | reverse complement strand
GATCGCACCCTCGACTCCATTAAGAAGATTATTGTTTACAACAGTATTCTCGACGGCACGAAGGACGACATCGACCCCATCCAGAGTGGTAGTTTCCCCGAGGATGGATTCCCATTCAACATCCCCAACATGAACGAACGTAAGCTCACCATTGCCTACGACAAGAACCCCGACAGCGTGTATGTCAGTGGTGTCAAGGACAAGCAGGGCAACATCATCAAGGGTTGTCTCATCGACTTGAAGAACCGCGACATCTTCACCATCAATGGCTACATCCATCAGGTTCACTCCGTAGTGGCTCCCAGCAACGAGACCCTTGCCGACCTCTTGCAGAGATACATCGACGAGAACACTGGTGACTACATCGTAGCAGCCAAGATGATGCTGGCAACAGGTCTCACCGACACCTTGACGAAGGAGAAGGATGAGGTGTACGAAGACATGAAGCTGAACGAAGACCCCCGTCTTGCCAACATTGGTGACTTCAAGGGTAACAAGAATTCAGGCGACATGCCAGAGCATCGTTACTATGGCTACACCCTCTTTGCCGAGACCGACGACTTCTGGCGTGCCACATTAGGTAAGGAACCTAAGGACATCAGCGTAGCCGACATCCAGGCATGGGTCGTAAGCCAAGGCTTCTATCCCGATGCCAAGGACGACACCAACTACAAGGATGAGGACAACGCCCTGAACCAGTTCTTCACCTATCACATCCTGCCCGAACGCCTCCCGGCCAACAAACTTGTGATCCATTACAATGAGAAGGGATACACGTACAAGGACAAGAACAGGCCCTTTACTGTCCCCATCTACGAGATATGGACCACCATGGGTAAGCGTCGTTTGATGAAGATTTATCAGGCAGGTCCCCGCTATTGCTTGGATGGTGAAGGCAAGCTCTACATCAATCGTTTCCCCGTCCTGAACAACGGACGTCGTGAGGACTATTCCGAAAAGAGCGTTACTCCTGAGACCGAAGGTATTGTTATCGACACGGAGAATGCCATCAACCTTGTTAACGCCTACATCTATCCTATCGACAAACCTCTGGTCTATGACTTGAACGTACGTACCAACCTGCAGAAGCAGCGTATCCGTTTCGACCTGACTACGATTACTCCAGAGTTCGCCAACAACGACCTTCGTGGCACTACCCTGAACCTCTACACCGGTATGCCCATTGACGATAATTATAAGTATATGGAGAACATCGACCTGCTGAAGGGAACTCAGTTCTACTACCTCAGTGGATATGACAACTACTGGTTCAACTGGCAGGGTGATGAGTTCAACGTACGTGGTACACTCGAAATGATATTCAAGTTGCCGCCAGTTCCCATGGCTGGTACATACGAGGTACGTTTCGCCGTGCAGTCGAACAGTAACCTGCGTGGTATGTGTCAGGTATACTTTGGTAAGGACAAGGGCAACCTTCCTGCCATGGGTCTTCCCCTCGACATTCGTCAGGCTGGTACCTACCGTGCTTTGGCAAGTGGTAACGTGCCTTCCACCCTTGTGGGATGGGAACAGGATATCGATGACGACGACTACAATGCCGAGGTCGACAAGAAGATGCGTAACAACGGCTTCATGAAGGGTCCGGCCCTCTATGAATGTGGTGCAGGTTCTGGCCAAGTTGCACGAACCAAGGAGCAAAAGCTTCGCCGTATTCTTGTCCGCGAGTATCTCTATCCTGAGAACACCTACTACCTGAAGTTCAAGAGCGTACTTGACGCCACGGATAAGGAATTCTATATGGACTACTTTGAGATTTGTTCGAAGGAAGTTTATGACAACCCCATGACTCCCGAAGACATTTGGTAACCTCTATGCAATTGATTATTGACAATTGATAATTGATAATAATATGAAAAGAATTAATAAATACATTGGAGTAGCACTGCTGGGATTTGCCACTCTGGCAATCCCGAGTTGCTCCGATACGTGGGACGACCACTACAACGGAATAGATGAGGGTACCTCTGCCAACAAGACGCTTTGGGAGCTCATCTGCGAGAGGCCTGAGTTGAGTCGCTTCAAGCAGATTGCCGAGAAATCGACATACTACCGCGACGAGACTCGTCCTCAGGAGAACTACACCTTCAAGGACATGCTCAACGGCTCTATGCTGATCACAGCATGGGTGCCTGAAAACGATGCCTTCACCGAAGCCGAGTTCAACGAGTGGATGGAGATGGCAGAGACTCGTGGATTCACCGTTCAGCAGCAGCTGATGGCAAACAGCATCGCCCTCTATCGCCATGTCGCCACTGGTGGTGGCATCGACACCCTGGCTATGCTGAATGGCAAGAAGCTGGAGTTCAACAAGAACGATTTCACGATGCAGTTCGTCCCCATGCAGCCCTATAACATCGCTGCCACCAACGGTACCCTGCACATCGTGAAGACTCCCCTCCCCTTCAAGTACAACCTCTATGAGTACCTGAAGGACGAACGCAACGCAGCAGCCAACAACGTGGGCATCTTCCACGACTTCGTGGTACAGAACGACACCACCTACTTCGACGAGAACAGGAGTGTGGAGGGTAACCCCGACATCAATGGTGATCCCACCTACGTCGACAGCGTATACATCATCACCAACACCATGTTCCGCGACACCCACTCCTTCCCCAACCAGAACAACACCGACAAGTTCCTCACCTACGACGAGAGTTTCGGTGCCAACCTGGTAGGTGAGGACTCCACCTTCATCATGCTCTACCCCACCGACGCAGCTTGGGAGGCAGCAAAGCAGAAGCTGGAGCGCCTCTACAACTACGCCGAGAAGTATGTCGACAAGGAGAAGTTCGACCTGGGTGGCGACAGCAAGAGCACCCTCTACCGCGACGTCACCAACCCCGACTCGCTGAAGGAGAAGAACATCGCCATGGACATTACCTCCCCGCTTTGCTTCAACCTCCACTTCCAGCCTAACGCAGGAGGTCAGATAGGTCGTTGGAAGCTCGCCGACTTCATGGCAGAAAAAGGCCAGAGTGCCGAATACTTCCTCAACACCTTCGGCGACACGCTTCGCAGCGATGCCAACTGGGACAAGAGCAGCCTGCTCGAGGGCAAGCAGATCGACGTCAGCAACGGCGTTGCCATCATCAAGGACGAGTGGGACTTCCCCCTCAAGCTCTACCAGCCCGACCTCTACGTGGAAGTAGGCTATCGCAGCTTCTTCAACACGGGTAAGGCCACGGGTAACTTCCAGGCAGTGCCTTTCAGCAATGCTGCCGCCGAGGCATGGATCGACAGCGTAGGCCGTGTCAGCGAGGACAACTTCTACTACATTTGGCCCAACAGTGCCTCCGGTAACCCCAAGTTCGACTTCAAGTTGGTAGGCACCCACGGCGAGAATCGCGAAAGCGACGTCATGAGTGGCAAGTATGACATCTATGTTGTCATGGTTCCCGACTTCTACATCACCAGTTCCGACACCATCGTTGGTGACACGGTGAAGCACAAGATCGTAGCCACCCTGAACTACACCAACGGCAGCCCCAATGGCAACGACGCCAGTCTCTCCACGGATGTCATCGAATATCTGGGTGAGAAGGTCGACACCATCCTGTTGTTCGAGAACTTCGAGTTCCCCTATAGTTACAAGAACATGCGCCAGTGCTATCCCACCCTGTCCCTTACCACGAAGACAACGAGTAAGGAGCGCCGCGAGGGCTATAGCAACTCGTTCTGCATCGACCGTTTCATTCTTAGAAGTAAAGAAGACTAAAGACTATGAAAAAGACAAGCTATAATATTGCGCGCAACATCCTCCGGAGAGGATTGTGCCTCATGATGCTTTCGGGCCTATGCTACACCCCAGCCTTTGCCCAAACCGAAGTTGAAGAGGACACCGAGGCCGAAGAGCAGGCCAGAGTCATCTACAACAAGCGCAAGGCTGAGCAAGAGAAAGCCGAGAAGCTCTACGAGATGAAGACAGTCAAAGGTCTTATTACTGACAATGCCACGGGTCAGCCCCTTGGCGGTGTGCGAGTTCAGGCATTCGGATACGAGAAGTACTCCGTACTGACTGAGGAGGACGGTACCTACGAGATCAAGGTCCCCGTATTCGTCCACTCCCTCTATCTCTACGTGCCTGGCTACGTCACCCAGCAGCTTGCCATCAAGCCGGGTCGTGACGCCAACGCCTCCATGCTCTCCGATGCATTCCGCAGCTACTATGCCGACAAGACCACTATCACCGCCACCGACGGACTGCTACTCGACGAGACCAGCAGCATCACGGTGGACACGGCTATCGAGAACCACCTTGCCGGTTCCATCCACAGTGTCACCCGCAGCGGTGTACCCGGACAGGGAGCCTACCTCACCATCCGAGGCATCAACTCCCTCAACGCCAATGCCCAGCCACTGATTGTCATCGACGGCAACATCATCGACCCCGAGTACGAACGCACCAGCCTGCACGAGGGATACTACAACAACCTGCTGGCAGGTCTCGACCCCGAGAATGTTGAAAGCATCAAGGTACTGAAGAACGGTACCGCCCTCTACGGTGCCAAGGGTGGCAATGGTGTCATCATCATCACCACTCGCCGTGGCAAGAGTCTCACCACCAAGATCAACTTCCGAGCCTATGGTGGCACAGAGCTCACGCCGAAGAAGCTCGACATGCTCAACGGACACGAATATCGCACCTATCTGGGCGACCTCACCAGCACTGTCCGCGACGTCAACGTCATGAGTACCGACAACGGCATCGACGCACAGCAGTGGGCCTTCCTCAACGACAACCCCAGCAACTACTACTACAACATCTTCCACAACAACACCGACTGGCAGAAGGACATGTATCGCAACACCTTCGTCCAGAACTATAAGATCAATGTAGAAGGTGGTGACGAAGTGGGTATGTACTCCCTGTCGCTGGGTTACACCAAGGCCGACGCCACGCTGAAGAACACCGACATGAACCGTCTGAACCTCCGCTTCAACACCGACATCAAGATCACCGACAAGATTTCCACTGGCCTCGACATTGCCTACAATCAGACCAGCTACAAGATCCTCGACAACGGATGGAGCGAGAACTACGACATGCAGAACATCGGTAGCACCAACGTTCTCGGACTCGTACAGAGCCCCATGATCAGCCCCTACGCCTACTACCACGACGACGCTGCAGGCGGTCTGCTCCTCTCCAAGGAGTATGCCGGCAAGTACGCCTCCAACCCCAGCAGCACGTGGATTCAGAACCCCTTCAACTTCCCCGAGAAGATGGGCATCAACGAGAGTCTGCGTAATCCCTACTGGGTTCTCGCCAACGGTAAGGGCAAGAACAAGAACTACGCCGAGATGTCGCAGATCAACATCAACGTCAGCCCCAAGTATCAGATCACGAAGCAGTTCTCCATCAGCGATCGCTTCAACTATCAGCTGAACCGCAACAACGAGAAGTACTTCCTCCCCATCGCCGGTACCACCGAGTACATGCTCACCGACCTGGGTAAGATTACCTCCGTTGTCAAGAACCAGTTCACCAAGGAGACCACGCTGAACAACGACCTGCGTCTGGAATGGGCCAACACCTACGGAGCCCACAATATCGACCTCTTCGGCGGATGGCGCTACAACAACTACAGCTTCTCCTACAGCTACCTGCGTGGTTACAACAACGAAAACGATAAGTTGCCCAACCTTGCCAAGAACATGCAGTATGCCAACTATGGCGGTACGAAGGACAACTGGATCGACATGACCTACTACTTCAATGCCTCTTACAACTACGCCCACAAGTACTATGCCGACGTCACCGTCAGCAGTCAGGCCAGCAGTGTATTTGGCAACAACACCAAGGACGGCTTCAGCCTGGCAGGTGTAAGTTGGGGCATCTTCCCCAGCCTGCAACTGGGCTGGATTCTCACCCACGAGAAGTGGTTCAAGTCCCACACGGGAGTCAACTACCTGAAGCTCACCGCCGGTGTCGACCAGAGTGGTAACGACAACATCGACTACTACGCAGCCCGCACCTATTGGGAGAGCCAGCAGGTAACGTAGACCACCGTCGGCCTCGTCCTCGCCAACATCGAGAACAGCACCGTGCAGTGGGAAACCGTCACCAAGTACAACGTAGGCCTCGAGGGTTCGTTCATCAAGAACCGCCTCCATGCCGGCGTCGACCTCTTCTGGCACAAGATCGACAACCTGCTCACCATCAAGGACCTCCCCTATGTGTCCGGTATGCAGAAGTATTGGGCCAACGAGGGTGCCATGCGTAACACCGGTTTCGAGTTCAACGCCAACGCCATCCTCGTCAACAAGAAGGACTGGAAGTGGGAGTTCGGCGCTACCCTGGGTCACTACAACAACGAGATTACCGCCCTTCCCGCCGAGAACCACTTCGAGCTGAAGGATGTCAACGGTAACATCACCCGCCGCTTCAACGGTTCGCTCAACAGCGTCTATGGCAAGGAGAACGTCCTCACTGCCGTAGGTTATGCTGCCGGCAGCTTCTTCGGATGGAAGACCAACGGCATCATTTCCGACGACGCCGCAGCTTCTCAGGCTGGTGCCATGGGTTACCTGAAGTACCCCACCGGACTGGTAGAGAACCCCTATCGCGACTTCCAGGCAGGCGACGTACGCTTCGTTGACCAGAACGGCGACGGAGTCATCGACGACGGCGACCGTGTTGTCATTGGCAACCCCAACCCCGACATCTACGGTAACCTCTACACCAGTCTCACGTGGAAGAACCTCCGACTCGATCTCAACTGGAAGTATTCACTCGGCAACGACATCTACAACTACCAGCGCAGCATCCTCGAAGGTCTCAACACCACCTACAACCAGACCACTGCCACCCTGCGTCGCTGGACCTACGAGGGTCAGCAGACCGACATGCCTCGTGCATGCTACACCGACAACGACGGTTGGCGTAACAACGAACGCATGAGTGATCGCTGGATCGAGGACGGCAGCTATCTGAAGCTCAAGAATGTTCGCCTCACCTACAACCTGCCCTACAACAACTCATGGCTCCATGGCTTGAAGATCTGGGCAGAAGGCAACAATCTCTGGACCATCACCAAGTACCTGGGCACCGATCCCGAAATGTCCTGCCGCAACAGCGCACTCTATCAGGGCGTCGACACCGGTCTGCTGCCCAGCGGACGCAGCTTCAACCTCGGTTTCTCCATCAACCTGTAACCGTATGACATTGACAATTTATAATTGATAAGACATTATGAAAAAGACATCTATTATAAGTTTACTGATTGGCTGCATGCTCTTCGGCACGGTAGTCACCTCTTGTGAGGACATGCTTTCGCCTGACAGCTCACGCCACAGCTATGAGGTAGCCGGAGACACCCTCTACAGCTACTGGGGCATTGTCAAGTCGCTCCAGAACGTAGCCGAGCGCTACATCGTGCTGGGAGAATGCCGTGGCGAACTCGTCAGCGGTACGGGTTACGTCAGCGACTCCATCACGGCGTTGCTCAACTTCGACATGTCACAGGCCACCGACGGCAGCTGCCGTTTCCTGCGTGCCAGCGACTACTACCACATCATCAACTCCTGCAACGCCTATCTGGCACAGTGCGACACCCTGCGCACCACAGGCACCCTCCAGCCCTACATGCTGAAGGAGGCCGCTCAGGTCGCCGCCATCCGGGCATGGGTCTACCTCCAGCTCGTGCAGGTCTATGGTGAAGTACCCTTCTACACCAAGCCGCTGCTCACCACCGACGACATCAATGCCTTCATGGTATCTCCCGACAAGGCAAACATCGACAACCTCGCCGATCGCCTTGCCCCCGAACTCGAGAAGGCCCTGCAGGTTGAGCGTCTCTACGGACTTCCTCAGTACGACAACTACAAGAACGTCTGCCACAGCACCAAGGTCATGATACCTCTCAACCTCATCCTCGGCGACCTCTATCTTGCCAAGGGCGATCCCCAGAGCTGTGAGAAGGCAGCGCAGTACTACTACGACTACCTCTCCAACAACCAGGGCCAGGGTCTCATGAAGCCCGGTGGCGCACTCCCCGACCGCAACATGTGCTACGGCTTCAAGGGCGAGGGCATGGAACGTCCCATCTACGGATACTCGGGTAACATCCCCTGGACCGAGACTGGCGCTGTCGCCTCCGACCGCGAGTCCGTCACCTGCATCCCCTCCTCCACCAACAAGCTGTGGGGCACCGTGCTCCGTGGCGTCAACCAGCTCTATGGCTACGACAGTGAAATCTCCGTACGCACCAGCGACCTCAACGACACCACCTCCACCACCAGTGCCTCTGTTATCATCCGTCCTCAGTACGATGTCAAGCAGCTCATGGCCTCCGACGCCTACTACGACCTGTGCAAGGCACAGCAGTTCGAGATTTGCGTAGGTGCCAGCAGCAGCACCGTTGCCGACCTTGTCCTCACCGTCGACACCGTCGTTGGCGACGCACGTCAGCACTGGGTACAGGAGGAGTTCGTGCAGTACGAGAATGGTATCACCAACCGCGAGTGGTTCATCAAGAAGATCAACCCCACCGGTTCCTTCTCCACCGTGGCACACATGATCTACCGCAAGTCCATGATCTGGCTGCGCTATGCCGAGGCCCTCAACCGTGCCGGCTATCCCAGCTACGCCTTCGCCATCCTGAAGAACGGACTCTGCAAGAACGATACCTGGTATCCTGTTCCCAATTCACCAGACTATGCAGCACGCGATAGTTCATGGGCTGCTCGTTACAATGACGAATGGTATCCCGCCGACTGGATGGAAAATGCCACTTGTCCGACTCGTGAGTCCCTTATCGCATACATCGATCAGTTGATTGCCGACTCTGTTATCGTCGTTGATGAGGAAACTCAAATTCCACTCCAGTGGCGTGCCGTCACTTATGAGAACTACCCCGACGATGGTTGTCAGGCAGTCCTCTACTATCTCGACAAGCGTGAGGTAGAGCGCAGCCCGTCGTTCCTCAACTTCTCGTTCGAGGAGCTGAATGGTAACATGGCTGCCGAGCAGATCTACTACCGCACCTCACTCACCGAGCGTGCAGCACCCGCTTCGAAGTCTATTGCTGCCGAAGGCGACGACAAGTTCACCAAGGGCATCCATGCCCACGGTTGCGGTACCGTGCCTCTGGTGAAGAACAAGGAGAGCGTCTACGACTATGTGAAGCAGATCAGCAAGAAGGCACAGGAGAACTACGGTGTCACCCTCACCAAGGCCGACATCTACAGTGGCAGTTACGACGATGTCGTGAAGAACTGCGTCGAGGACCTCATCGTCGATGAGGAGGCACTCGAACTCGCATTCGAGGGCACACGTTTCTTCGACCTCCTTCGTGTGGCTCACCGTCGTGGCGATGCCAACTACCTCGCCTCGCGAGTAGCACGTCGCGATCCCGCTTTGCTGGGCAAGCTCCAGAACTCCAAGAACTGGTACTTCCCCCTCCCCACCAAGTAAGAAAACTTACCTGTTACTAACTAAACCGTGAGAAGGCTCGCATTCCCCACCCAGTGGGTGCGGGCCTTCCTTTTTCAAGACACCCATTCAAACAGGGAAAAAAGAGAAAAGGAAAAGGGAAAAGAGTAATATTATAATAGCAAGCAAATAAGGCCATGCTCGGAAAAACATGGCAAGGCGATATCCTGAAGGTTGGTAGTTGGGTTCACGCAATGCACGAATTACTGGCAGAAGAATAACCAAAGCAGTATAGAGAAGGATTAACTGCCCTTCATTTATCCACACATTATCAATATGACATAATGGTAGATGAGAGGCGAATGACATCAAACTATGCTGTAGAGAAACAAATAGTTCGAGCATATATCGCATACAGAGACCAAAACCACAAGAATATAATAGCAGGAAAGCAAGTGCGTTATATATGATAGCGGTGACGATAAGTATATATATCGGGCTAAAGAATATTCCTAAAACAGAAATTGAATGGAAATAATACAATACTAAGGGGAACGCTCCCAATTGTGCAGAAAGCGATACTAACCAAAATTTCCATAACCATTGTAAGAAAAAATGCTTGGGTGACCCTATTTCAACCAATGGACGATAAAAATACACCAATCCTGCAACTGCCAGAAACGACAACTGAAACCCCACGTCATACAACATGTTAGGGGTAAAGAGAAGCAGCAACAGTGCAGAGAAAGCAAGTGTATGAACAGTATCGTTCCCTACCATCCTCATCTGACCAATTAAAAGTAATGACATCATCAATGATGCACGACAAAGCGAGACTGGGAAGCCTGTTACAAAAACATAACCCCACAAAAATAACAACCCTATTATACCCAAAACATAACGAAGGGGAGTTACTAATACACGTAAAAGACAATAATAAATTACACCGGACAAAATGCTTAGGTGCAGACCAGACAAGGCTAGGATATGCGATGCACCTGTCTGACGGAACAATTCTACCGTGTCTGCAGATAGTCCGGTTCTGTGTCCTAACAACAAAGCCGATACCAAGGATTCGGTTTCAGTTGATAACCCTGCACTATTAATCAGATGCTGAAGCTGGTCGGAAAGTCCTAAAGTATATGAATAGAGTGTGTCAGGAATCCATTTCACGTCAGGCAGCTGTGCTCGGACAAGTCCAAAGAGGAAAAAGAAAGAACACAATGCAATAAGGCCAGCCAGCCCTTTGCGTATCTGCCAGAAAGATATTAAGAACAAAAGCGCTGCCACAAGAAAGAGTATGGAAGCGCTCAAAGTCAGGGCAACAAAGGAACTAGCATAAATGCCAATGGCCAGCGAACTGGCCATAAACATAAACAAATATCTACTCGGTATTACGAAAGACACTTGAGGGAGGTGATGGCTTCGGCGGGCTTATCAGCACCGAAGACAAAGGAACCTGCGACGAGGACATCGGCACCGGCTTCGGCAAGCTGCTGACCGGTGCGGAGGTTGACGCCTCCGTCGATCTCTATCAAGGCACTGCTGCCGCTCTGCTGGATGAGCTGACGCAGCTGACGGACCTTGGTGAGGGTGTGGGGGATGAACTGCTGTCCCCCGAAACCGGGGTTGACAGACATGAGAAGCACCATGTCGACCTCCGTGATGATATCTGCCAACAGGGAGACTGGCGTGGAGGGGCATAGCGTGACGGCAGGATGGAGACCTGCCTCGCGGATCTGCTGAAGGACACGGTGGTGGTGGGTGAGCGCCTCATAATGGACATTCATGTAGTAGGCTCCCAGATCGGCTACCTGACGGATGAACTTCTGCGGCTCGACAATCATAAGGTGAACGTCGAGAGGCTTCTGGCACAGACGTGCCACATGACGAAGGACAGGGAAGCCGAAGGAGATGTTGGGAACGAAGACGCCGTCCATGACGTCGAGATGGAGATAGTCGGCCTGGCTCTCATTGAACCATTGCATCTCACGTTCGAGATTGCCGAAATCGGCCGCCAACAAAGAGGGTGCTACTAACATGTGGGGCGAACGGGTTTGTAGTTGCGAGCAAAGTCGCGAATGAATTGAAGTACTTCAGGGTTGAGGTGCGGTGCTTCTTGGGGTAGTTGTTGGGTCATAGGCGAAAACTAGTTGAGAGTTGAGAGTTGAGAGTTGAGAGTTGAGAGTTGGAGGACCCTCTCTGACTCTCCC
>JAEEGI010024991.1_pt1 | contig 11612 bp, 10 predicted proteins | sample 8958751 | NCBI WGS metagenome assembly JAEEGI01 (sample SAMN16246545, study PRJNA631951) | gut metagenome | biome: gut microbiome; feature: rumen; material: KS-attached | host: Bos | place: Iran: Karaj | collected 2018-10 | reverse complement strand
GTAAGTTCTCAGGTTGGTAAGCTCGGTTCTTACGACTGTTATATAGTTGAGGTAAAAGGTATTTCCAGCAACGCGACTTACGCAAAAGAAATCCTTTACATCCGCAAGGATATTCCGATTCTGCTCAAAGAAGAAGACTACAGTTCCAGCGACCGCCTTATGCGCACAATTCTTATGCCAAAATACACAAAGGTTCAGGGAAAATACGTCGCAACACAGGTAATAATGCGCGATGAGCTTAACCCAGGCGAGCAGACACAGCAGATTATCTCTGATATAAGCCTGAATAAGCTTCCGGATAAGATTTTTACAAAAGCGTATCTTGAAAGCATTAACTAACGGAGAAACTATAGATGATTAAAAACACAAGCACAGCGAACGCAGTTGGCACGGCTTCTTGTGGCACATCCGGCGCATCCGGTATCTTCCGAAAAGCTGCCGCCGTACTGCTTTGCTTTGGAATGCTGTTCGGTGCCGCGGCTCAGTCCGACGATGACTGGCTTTTCACAAGCTCAGACGACGACCTGTTCTCGTCTTCTGACGATGACTGGCTGTTCGGCGGTTCTTCGGATGACGACTTGTTTTTCAGTGGCTCCGATGATGATATGTTCGGTGACGACATGTTCGGCGAAGAAATTACCGCCGATGACTCGTCGTCTTCGCAGTCTATCTTCTCCGGACTTGACCTTATCAACACAGAGAAAGTGCGTTTCGGCGGTTCTGCGTCTTTCGGCTTAAGTTCTGCTGTAAACTTCACGAATCTCTTTTCATCGGATGCAGGCGAAGCGTCTTATTGGGGCGATGCGTTCTACAACACTTCGCTTTCACCAAGACTTGGCGCGGAGCTTTACTTTGACGCGCACCCGGATGAAATCCTCCGTCTTTATGGAAAGGCTGGCGTAGACTATCCGTTTGCGTTCACCGTAGGCTCTCCAGCCACCGGCATGGCTAATGTTCCGAACTTCTACGTAAAAGAGCTTTTCACCGATTTCAGCCTTGGTGACAACTTTTACTTCCGTTTTGGAAAGCACACCGTAAAATGGGGTGTCGGCTATTTCTTCAGCCCTGCTGACGTTATAAACCTTAGCGCGATTGACCCGGAAGACCCTACGGCTACACGCGAAGGTCCTGTATCGCTCCGCACGCAGATAACCATTCCCGGAACACAGAACTGCGTCTACGTTTACGGCATTTTGGGCGAGAAAAACCTTTTCCGCGATGCCGCTCTCGCAGCAAAATACGAGTTTCTTGTCGGCAATTACGAAATTGGCGTAGGCGCTTGGTACAAATACGGACGCTCTCCACGTCTTATTGCGACGACAACTGGCAGCATAAAAGACGTTTCACTTTTTGCGGAAGGTGTTTTTGCTTGGGGACTTGAAGAAGATTGGGCTGCAAAAAACTCTTTTGCCGACAAAAAGCCAGTTTTCCAGGCAACTTTGGGCGGTTCTTACACTTGGAAAGAGCCTAAAATCTCTCTTTCGTTGCAATATTTCTTCAACGGATTCGGTGTTTCAAGCATAAAAGAAAGCACGCTCACGGAACTTCTTACAAAGTATGCGAACTATTCATATTGCGGACAGCACTACATTGCGACAAGCGTTTCAAAATCAAGCCTGTTCGACAATGACGATGTAGGGCTTTCTGCTTTCGGCATCATGTCGCTTACGGATTTTTCCGGCATGGCAAGCTTGAACTGCTCCATAAAACTGTTCCGCAACTGCTCCATGACGTTCGGTCCGTCGTTTACATTCGGTCCTGAAAAAAGCGAGTATATCTACCTGAGCGCAATGGGCGACCAGAGCACTTTGATGGCGATAATGATGTCCTCCGGCGATGACTGGCGCGGCAACATGAGCTTCAGCGTTTCATTCTCGCTTGGTGGCGGCAAGTTCTAATTAATCATCATAAGGTAGTAGGGGGCAGTCGCCCCCTCGCTTCCAAGTCCTCGCGCTCCGTACAGTAGTCCGGTGCGCTCCGGTCTTGTCCGCCTCCCCCACGCCTAGGGGGCTGAACCTACTTCTGTTTCGCCCCCTAAAACCCCGCCCTGCACATCTTTTCAAAAAAATCTTCCGACTTTAGCCAAAATTTAGATTCATGCGTTACAATTTAATACAGATTCAGTTGGAGGCATATATGTCAAAACGCATGATGAAAGGAATATTGGTACGGTTACTTGTTGTTGCGGTGCTTTTCACGTTTGGTTGTAAAGAAGATTCAGCAGACATAAAAAACGCAAGCGGCAGAACTTACGGCGTTTCTGCAGATTATGAAATGGAAGCTGTTGCAATGGAAATGCCAATGATGGCTATGGCAGCACCCCAAGCGGCGCGGAAAACATCAGCTATGCCTGTTCCATCCCCGAGCATGGACAACGGCATGATGATGGATGAATCCGGCGCAGTTGTCGAAGAAGAAACTGAAAGAAAGCTCGTAAAAACTGGTTCACTTTCTTTTGAAGTAGAAAATCTTGATACAACTGACACGCTCGTGGCTGAGTGGGCAGAAAAATACGGCGGATACGTTTTCTCGTCCGGCAGCAACCCGACAAATGCCTGGTACACTGTGAAAATCCCCAGCACGAACTTTGATGACGCTATGAACGCCGTGGGAAACATCGGGGCAGTTAAGTCGCGCTCTGTTTCAACAGAAGATGTCTCTGACTCTTACTATGACCTTAAGACACGGCTAGAAACCCGCAAAATAATGCGCGACAGGCTCAGCGAGTATCTTCAGCGTGCGGAAAACATCGACAACTTGCTTAAAATAGAAAGCGAGCTGAACAGCGTAATTTCAGACATAGAGTACATGGAAGGCAGCATGAAGCGGCTCAACGGTCGCATCGACTATTCTACGATCAATATAAACGCATCGCTTCCGTTCCGCACGGACAACGACGGCAGTTTCCAGTGGCCGGACTTTGACGACAGCACACGGCAATTCTTCTCCGATGTTGTCGATTTCTTCGGCGGACTGATTTCTATCGTGCTTTATCTGATTATTTGCGGCGTTCCGACAGTCGCGTTAATCGTGCTTCTTTACTGGCTGCTTTTCGGCAAGCTCGGCATTCTTATCCGTATTTTCAAGAAAGTAAGCCGTCCACGAGCACCCAAAGCTCCGAAAGACGAAAAATAGGTTTAAGCGCACGGGAACGCATTCCGTGCGCTACTCCTAATGCTTGTCCGTAGTGCCGCACCGCACGAATTTTTAATCAGTTCGTGCGGTGTTTATTTTCATCTCCTGCTGATTAAATCTTTTCAAAACCTAGCTTTAATAATTCAATATCTCCGGGACAGAATTCAAAATTGTTTAGTTCATCTTCATTAATCCATCTGATTTCAGATATTTCTTCTTCATTAAAAATCGGCTTGTCTAATAATTCGCCATAATAAGCAATTGTTATGTACATCAAACCGTTCAGATACATCGCTCTTGAATGTAAATGTTCCAATCCCTTGATTCTGCAATTGATTTCTTCTTTTACTTCGCGGATTATACAATTTTCAAAATCTTCTCCGAATTCAAGATTTCCGCCTATTACTTCCCACAAACCCGGAAAGTATTTCTTATTCATACTTCTTTTTGAGATTAATATTTGTTTCTTTTCTTTGTCGATTGGCAAAAAAGCACAACCAACCATTTGAATCTTGTCTACCATTTTCGTCTCCTTGCGATTGCGGCTAGGAAGCTGTGCTATCTTTTCCTTTCATTAATTTCAGGATAATAAGAAAGATTACCAGAATAACAGGGAAGATTCCCCCGAATAAAAGCCCTTGCTGAAGGTTGTCGCCAGCTTTTTGGGAAATTATTCCGACTGTGCTAGGCCCGATCGAGCCGCCCAAATCTCCTGCCATTGCAAGAAGCGCGAACAAGGCTGTTCCGCCAGTAGGAATCTTTTTTGAAGAAATGCTCAAAGTTCCCGGCCACATTATGCCGACAGAAAAACCGCACAAGACGCAACCGGCAAGCGCAATAATCGCATTATGCGAAAGTGACGCCATTATATAACAGATAAGACAGAGCACGCCTGAGCCAATCATAAACTTTGTGAGCTCAACTTTTTCGCCAAATTTTCCGTAAAAGACGCGGCAAATTCCCATAATGACTGCAAAAAGGCAAGGCCCCACTAGGTCGCAGACAGTTTTAGAAAGCCCAAGGCCAGACTCAACAAAGGCCGAAGCCCACTGAGCCATGGAAACCTCGCTTGCGCCAGAACAAACCATGAGCACAGCCGCCACCCAGAAAAGCGGCGACTTAAACAGCTGCAAAATTGTCATGCCTTTGCCGGAATCAACAAGCTTTTCAATCGGGCAGGTTGCAAAATTGTAAATGTTATATAGCGGAATAAGAGCCCAGAAGCAGGCGACGTATTTCCAGTTATCAATTCCAAAAGTTGTAAAAAGCAGGCTAGAAATCAGTGTAACGCCGAGCCAACCCCAGCAGTAAAAGCTGTGAAGAAGACTCATAGTTTTTTCTTTGTTTTCAAAAGGGCAGGCTTCAACAATCGGTGAGCAGAGAACTTCAATCAGGCCGCTTCCAATTGCATAAAGCACAACGCTAATCATAATGCCCGCAAAAGCAGATGGCAGAAGCTCTGGCAAAAAAGCAAGCGCAATAAGCCCTACCGCAGAAAAAATCTCAGAAGCAACAATGCTGACCCGGTAACCAATTTTATCAACAAACTTTGCGCAAAAAATATCTACAACAAGCTGTGTGAAAAAGAAAGCCGTTGGAATAAGCGCAATCATTCCAAGCGGAATCTGATAATCATTATGAAGCTTTAAAAAAATCAGCGGCGCAAAGTTTGCCGCAATTGCCTGGGTAATAAAGCCTAAATAACAGGCGCGTAAAGTTTTTTTATAGTTTGGTTTTGAAGTTGTCGTCATATTATCTTCTGATTTTATCACACGCTTTGACGAAAGTAAAAGTATTAGATATAGTAACCGCAAGTTATAAAACGAGGTTCCTGTGAAAATTGTTGTTTTGGCGGGCGGTATAAGCCCGGAGCGTGATGTTTCGCTTTGTTCTGCAAGTCTTATTGCAAATGCCCTTCTTAAAAAAGGTCACGAGGTTGCTTTTGTTGATGTGTATGTTGGTATTTCAGAGGGGACTTCGCTTGAAAGTCTTTTTGTCACAAAAGAATCTGGAAAAACTTTTTCTTATGCAATCCCAGAAACAGAGCCGAATCTTAAAGCATTGATTGCCGCTAACGGTGGTCGCCGCGATTTGATTGGTCCGGGTGTGCTTGAAATCTGCAAGCTGGCGGATGTCGCTTTCCTCGGGCTTCACGGTGGAATGGGGGAGAATGGACGGCTTCAGGCTGTGCTAGACTGCTTTAATATTCCTTATACTGGTTCCGGTTATATCGGGTGTGCCCTGGCAATGGATAAGGCTTTGAGCAAGAACCTTTTTGTGACTAATGATATTCCTACCCCAGAATGGCTTCTTTTTGATCCTGCAAAAGATTCGATGGAAAAAGTGCGCGAGAAAATCGGATTTCCTTGCGCTGTAAAACCGATTGGATGCGGTTCCAGTTGCGGAGTTTCTCTTGTTCATAATGATGAAGAATGGGAGCCTGCAATAAAATATTCCACAAAGTACGAGCCTGTTTGTCTGATAGAAAAAATGGTTCATGGCCGCGAGTTTTCTATAGGAATTCTTGACGGCAAAGCACTTCCGCTAATTGAGATTCGCCCTAAACAGGGCTTTTATGATTACAAAAACAAGTACCAAGCTGATGCTACAGAAGAAATATGCCCGGCACCTCTTTCTGCTGAAAAAACAAAGGAAGCCCAGAATCTTGCCCTGCGTGTTCACCACCTGTTAGGGCTTGGAAACTATTCGCGTGTTGATTTTATCCTTTCTGAAACGGATGATAAGTTTTATTGCCTAGAAGCAAATAATCTTCCGGGAATGACACCGAACAGCTTGCTTCCACAGGAGGCTAGGGCTGTTGGTATTTCTTACGAAGATTTGTGCGAGCGGCTTGTGTTTTCGGCTTCGGGCAAGCAGTAAGACTTTCGCCCAAGCCGTTGCGCCGCATGGCTTCTGGAACAATCACATATTTATCTTTTAATATCCCAAACGCCATTTATACTCAAAAAGTCTTTGGCTATTTCTTTTGAGAAATCCAGACCGTTATCGCTGTTTGTAATACTAACCACATATTTACCATCAGAAGGATATAATACATAAAGACTTTGAAATCCAGGATTAATTCCAGAATGCCAATATGTTCGGCCCTTGTTTTCGGATTCAATAGCAATTCCAAGACCCCAGCTGTTTTTTTCATCAATGTTTACAGCAGGCAAAAACATATCTTTAAGTGCATCATCGCCGTCGTTATATTGCTTCATAAGTTCGTTACAAAATAGCGACATATCTTTTCCTGTAGAACGGAGCGTATACGCGCTGTTTGCTTTTCTGGGCACGATATCATTTGTTACAGGAACGCTAATTGGCATGGTAAAGCCCAGTACTAAAACTAAAATTGTCACGACAGGCATACAAGAAAAATAAAGCCCTCGTTTTTTTCGTACAAATACCATGATTGTTCCGACAACAACAAAATAAATCCAGAAAATAAAAGCAACCTTCGACACCAGAACAAATAACATGAAAAGAGTATTCAGTAATCCTGCGGCAATATAAGCGATAAAATATGCAGTCTGTAGTTTAAAGAACCTGAATTTGCTTATTGCACCTATAATAACCAGAATAACGAATAAAACAATAAACGCCAGAATAAAACCTGCAAAAGAATAAAGCACTGCTGAAGAAAGTCTTATATAAGGAGTGACTGTCTTTTTGTATTCAAACGTACTGTTAGTCATTCCTAACGGTTCAAAAACATAATGCTTCGCCGCATTTTCAAGACTCATACCGCTGATATTTTCAATTACATTCTGCAGATAAATATAACCTACTCCAGAGTATCTGAATTCTTCACCCGGATTCGAATATATTTTTTTATCGACCCCTAATTCATAGGAAGGAGAAAACCCGCCGGTGTGGCACAATAACTGCCTTAACGTAATTTCTTTTATTCTTTCATCTTTTGTAATCAGATTTGAATCCAGATATTGTGAAATTGAATCGTCTAGATCTATCTTGCCTTCCTGAACAAGCTTAAGCGCAATATAGGCAGTTACAGTTTTTCCGTTTGAACCAAGCTCAAATACGGAGTTTTCATCTATCCCTTTTCCGAAATTCTCATATGTAATCTGGCCGTCTTTAGAATACGCAATCGAATAATCTTTTATTCCGTATTTTTGTGCCAGGTCATTGTTATCTGCTGCATAAGCCGGAAAAGTGGCGGATAAAAGAATTACTGCCAACAGTGAAACTAAATGGTTAAAACTTTTTTTCATAAATTACCTCTTGTTATATGATTACCAATCCCAATCAACCGTTATTGCTGTAATGCATGTATCATCGTATTTAGTACCTTTGTAAACCTCATCGATTATCAGCTTAACTTTAGTAAAAGGCCGACCAAGTTCTATGCATTTAAATTCAACAATATCATCAAATTCAATTTCCATTTTTGTCACATCATCTATAATCAAAGTTGCTTTCTTTATCCGTGAATTTTCTTTGTACAAATATGGTAATTTAGGATTTACATATCCATTTAATATATATAAATTGGCATTTATATTTGATAGATCTTCTCGTCTTTTTAAAAATGACGAAATATCGTACTCTATCCATTCTCCAATACCATAACCATCTTTTCCTTCAACCCACGGAACGACTGTTTCTGTAAATCCCCACATAGAACAGTCGCCAGTATACATTGTATATTTTACGTTTTCAGGTTTATATTCATGCCGTTTATCTTTCAGATAAGAAGAAGCTGTAACATCAGCATCCCTTAATCCACCAAGAAAAGTAAATTCAGGAATATATATTTCGCCTGTTGGAGCAACTCGCGGGGTTTTAAAACTTATTTTAGGCGGATTTTTTGATGTCCCGAAGCTATAAAAATTATTGAGATAGTTATCTATAACGATAATGTCATAAGATTCTGTTTCAAATAGAACGTGTTTATAGCCATTTTCGTCTATACTCACTTTTCCAGGGATGTCCTTGTTTTCCTCGTTGTACAGATATGGTTTTCCTTCTTTTACATAGAACAGAAGCCCGTCTTCATTTGAATAAGATGTAAGTCCTAATTTTTGTGCATATAAATTTATAGAAATAAAAACAAGGCTTAAAAATACCAATATCTTTTTCATTTTTCCTCCAAATACTCGAAAGTCGTGTTATACGATTATCAAAATTCCTGTCTGAAAGAAATCTTTATAAGCTGATTATTTTCAAACTGGAAATCAAACTCTATCCATTTTATATAGGTGTTCTTTATTTCATATAACAAAGAGTCATTTTCTTCTTTTGATGGAACACCTAATATTTTGATTACTGTTTCTTTTGATAAACCAATTTCCAGTCCAAGTGGCAAATCTATTGTATTTTCTGAAATTTCTACTGAATATAACCAGTCACCCGCAACACCTGATTCTTCAAAAACAGCATTTATACCTTTGTTCTTATAAGTATAATCAACCTGCTTTCTAGTATTATTCCTTGGTTTAGTAGTAGTTGCATTTAATCTGAAAAACGTCCTGTCAAACTCATTATTTAGGAATTTCTCAAGTATCAAGATATTTTTGTTATTGTTACTTTTCCAATCGATTTCGTCACCTGGAATCCAATGAAAATTTCCTGACCTTTCAGAAATGATTTCCAGATATAATTGGTTATTTTCTACTTTATAATCATAAATGCAGACTTCTTCATATTCCTGATCATACACGTTCCAGTTATAAATTATGGATGGAAATGTTATGGCATCGGAGATATTTATATATTGTTCACTTGCATCAGAGATTTTATACCAGGTATCGATAATACCATTTTCTATTTTATTTGTTCCTTTTGTATCATATATAACGATTTCATCTTCTGCCTTAAGAGTTTTTATAACTTTACCTGAATTTGAAGCCGGAAAACTTCTTACTTCTGCTTTATCAACAGAAATAATTGCTTTCTGAAATGAAAAAGCTTTTCCTGCGACTAGTAAAATAAGAAATATAAAAAAATACTTGTTTTTCATTTTTCTCCTTTTCTTAATGTGTCCACAGTAGAAATATCAATCCCAATCTGGGATATTTGGCCATGGTAATGGAGTTCCGGGGCCATCATAAAGGGTTTGTACATACTGACCGTAGAAATAACCTTCAGTTCCGTCCAGAAGGCGTACTTTTATCCACTCTGCTGTAACACCATCAATTGTTTGTTTTACACCACTGTTTTCAAGGATTCTGAAGCCGGTTTTAATCGGATAAGTTCCCAAACTTTCTGTATTAGTTCCCGGGCCTTTTCTTAAACGGATTCTGTCATCATTTAAGATTCCAAAGTATTTCAAATAATTTCGTGAAACAACAAGTTCAATTTCTTTTTTTCCGTTTTTCCTTGAATGATTGGAATCAAAAGGAGGATAAATTAATGCATATAATTCTCCCCAGTTTCCAAACGACCATGAATAAAAGGATTTTCCTTCATCATAATTAAAAGATGCTGACCAAGGAATCTCAAGAGAAAGTTCAATTGTTCCATCAGGACGAGTAATAACAAATTCTCTCATAAAATAATCTTGTGGACTATCGTCAGTTGTATAAATACAATGCCCACTTTTTAATCTTCCGATATATGCACCCAACCCATATTGATCATCAGGAGTCCATTGCATAGAATTCTTATAGACTTTATTGTCATTAGAAACTTTATAATTTCCTTTCTGCTTTTCAAGCCAATCTTTGCTGTCAAATTTAGAAATCACTTTTGTTGAGAAATCAGAATTAACTTCTACTCCAAGACGATATGGACCATCTGGCCCTACGTAATCAATCAACAAGCCTTTTCCAACCGGAGAATAATATGAACCATAACGAACATCATCATAATCTACATTTTCATCTTCAAGAAAATCATCTATAAAATATATTTTATTATTGGTACATACAAAAAAAACAGCTTGATTAGGAGAGATTATTATACCATTTGCATTTTGACCTGACAAAGGAAATGAATATAGGTTTACAAACCTATCTTTCAGTAATTTAAATGCTTTTTCTTTATATACAATAGAATGATAAGGAGGTTGATTAAAGTCAAATATCAAAACTCCATTGTTATCTATAAACGGGCCTTTGGGAAATCTATCTATTTCGTCATCAAATCCAATTAGTTCTGGAAATGTATCGGCAGTTCCATATTTTAATACAGAAAGAACTTCCTTTTCAGCCTTAACACTTTCCTGTGCAAATGAATAAGACATTATTATTGATGCTATTAAAAGTAATAATACTTTTTTCATTTTTTCTTCCTTTGGAAATGCCCCCGGTGCGGGGGCTAGCTAGTTATACCGTATGAGAGATTGCCCCGCGAGTTGATTTGACCCGCTGGTAGGCTGCGAACCTTTGTTAGGCTATTTTATCCCAGCGCAAGTTTATTCTTCGGGATAAATTCCACTTTCAAATTCATTCCAAGACCATCTGCAAGACGCTTAAGTAATTTTATTGTAGGATTACCTGAACCATTTTCGATTTTGCTGATATCCGACTGTGCAATTCCCGTGGCTTCTGCAAGTTGTTTCTGTGTTATATTGCAGGATTTTCTTGCATCTATTAAAGAGGAAATAATCTTGTATTCTGGGGCAAGTGCCTCGTATTCTTTTTTGAAAGATTCATCTTTCATCTGTTCGTTCAATGCTTCTGTTAATGTCATTTCTTTTCCTCCTTTTGCGGATTTCTAGCCAAATAATCTTTGCATATTCTTAAAGTATAGGTTATATCCCATAATTGTCAAGGTAAAAAGGCGGGCACGATGGAAATCCACAACGCAGCTTCCGGCAAACTTTGTAGAATGATAGAAACTACGGTGCGAATAGATCCGTCGTTAAGAATGGTAATCTCCATATTTTACAGCTGATTGTGCTATAGCCAGATTCCAATAACTCGGAGTGATTTTATATTTTGTAATTTTCCAGTAAGAGCTACTTACAGAGAAAGACATCTGTCATTCCTCTTCAAACAGTTCCTTAATATAAAGTCGCAGGGATTCATCTGCGCCGTTGTAAGTGACAAAACCATCAAGATGCTTTCTTTTTAATTCAAGAGAAAGCGCGTCCTTGTATTTTTCTATCACGGATATCATTACTCGCTCGTCCTCAAAATCGACATTGTAAAACTTGAATTCCTTGTTTCCGAATTTAAAAGAAACATAAGCTTTGTATTCATAAATCAAATGGGCGCTGGCCGAATTCTTCCCTCCGCTACGCGTCGTTATCAGTGTGAATCCAACCTGCATGCTTTCGGCTTGGGAAAGATTATAGTCTTTTGACAATTGTTCTATAACGAACCTGCTTTTCACGGTTTCGTGATAAAGTTCCGAACGGCAAAAAAACGGCATAATAAAACAAGATAAAAATAAAACCAGACCCACAATAAAAATCGGCTTTCTTTTTTCTTTCCATGTTTTTTTACTCCATGATTCTGGAAGACCCACCAATTCGTCTTGCGCGTCACTAATCACAAAAGTGACAAAAA
>JAEEGI010024990.1_pt1 | contig 11612 bp, 14 predicted proteins | sample 8958751 | NCBI WGS metagenome assembly JAEEGI01 (sample SAMN16246545, study PRJNA631951) | gut metagenome | biome: gut microbiome; feature: rumen; material: KS-attached | host: Bos | place: Iran: Karaj | collected 2018-10 | reverse complement strand
CACAAAGCAGGATGCATTTCCCAGCTGCGCTTTATTCTAGCACGACAGGATTTCTTTAGCCGCCTTTGTCACGTCTATATTGTCATACTCATTGTCTTGATTTCAAAAGAGACAACGTTTGTCCATAATATCTCTGCCGAAGCTGACCATTGCTTCTGCTTCCGTACGCTGTTTTAGATTTTTTTGTAAACTAGGGAAAACATATTGACATCGTGTCAGCATTGTGATATAATATACATGTTGACACGATGTCAAAACGATTCCGGGAGGCAAAATAATGATAAAAAAGACAGCGGAGCAGATCTCATCCCGCCGTGAGGAGATAGTAAACGCCTGCGAAAAGCTCTATCAGACAATGAGTTTTAAAGAAATCACCCTGAAAGAAATCGGGAATGAGGTTCCGTTTTCTCGCCCGACGATTTACAACTCGTTCCAAACGAAAGAGGAAATCTTCCTCGCACTTTTCAAAAGAGAATACGACCGCTGGAATACGGCTCTAACCTCTATCCTCGAGGATAACGAAAAACTCGAAAAAACCGAGATCGCTGAAAAGATCGCCGCGTCGCTTTCGGCACGCGTGCAGCTTCTTAAACTGCTTTCGATGAACAACTACGATATGGAAAGAAGCAGCCGCGCGGAGCTTCTGACGGATTTCAAAAGATCGTACGGACGCTCTATGCAGCTCGTTTGTATGATCCTCGCAAAATTCTGCCCCGAGAAGTCCCCTTCCGATATTCAGACTTTCATTTATATTTTCTATCCGTTCATGTTCGGCATCTATCCATACACCGCCGTAACGGAAAAACAGCGTGAGGCGATGCGGGAGGCGGGCGTCGATTACGTTTATCAGTCTGTTTATGAGATAACTTATAATTGCCTTATCAAGCTGCTTTGAAATTAAAAATAAAAAGGAGAAATACGTTATGAAAAATCTACCGAAAATCGCGCTCGGCGCATGGGCGTGGGGCAACGACGGCACCTTCGGCGGCGACCTTAACGCCGAAACGCTTAAACCGATATTCGACTGCGCGATGAAAAACGGTCTGAACCTTTGGGACACCGCCTATGCATACGGCATGGGCACATCCGAAAAGGTACTCGCCGGATTTCTGAAAGGACTGCCGCGTGAGGATTACCTTGTTTCCGACAAGTTCACGCCGCAGTGCGCCAACGGCAAGCCCACCGCCATGGCGAATATGATCGAAATGCAGCTCGGTCTTATGGAGCTCGACCGCTTTGATATCTATTGGATCCATAACGTATGGAACGCTCCGCACTGGACGGAAGAACTTGCAAAGTACTTCGAGGGCAAGGAAAACGTGCCGCTCCTGGGCGTATCCAATCACAATCTTGTGGAGATCAAACAGGCGGACGAAATACTTCGCGCTCACGGCCTGAAGCTCTCCGCCGTGCAGAGCCATTACAGCCTGCTCAACCGTTCCTCGGAGAATTCCGGTATACTCGATTACTGCAAGGAAAACGGTATCACTTTCTTCTCTTATATGGTGCTCGAGCAGGGCGCGCTTTCGGGCAAATACGATACGAAGCACCCGATGCCGGAGGGCTCCGACCGCGCGGCGACCTATAATCCGATGCTGCCGCAGATCGAAAAACTGAACGCCGAGCTGAAAACGCTTGCCGACAGGTACGGCGTCGAGATCGCGCAGATCCCCGTCGCCTGGGCGATCGCCAAAGGGACTCTGCCGATCATCGGCGTAACAAAGGTAAAGCACGTGGAGGACGCTGCAAAAGCCGCCGCGATCACGCTGACCGCCGACGAGATCGCGCACCTTGAAGAGGTCGCCGATACGCTGGGACTCAACATGATCCGTTTCTGGGAAAAGGAGATGAAATAAAATGACAAAGAAGATCCTTGTTGCGGTATTTTCCGCAAGCGGCGTGACCAAACGCATCGGAGAAGAAATAGCCCGTATCGCGGAAGCTGACTTTTTTGAGATTGTTCCGAAAGAGCCGTACACCGAAGCTGACCTGAACTGGATGAACAAACAAAGCAGAAGCACGCTCGAAATGGACGACAAAAGCGCAAGACCCGTGATCGCTTCAGCCGTCGCGGATATGGACTCCTACGATACGGTGATCGTCGGATTCCCGATCTGGTGGGGCGTGGCTCCGCGGATCATCGAGACCTTTCTTGAAAGCTATGATCTCAGCGGGAAAACGATCGTCCCGTTCTGCACATCGGGCGGAAGCGGCGTCGGCAGAAGCGACGCGGAGCTTCATAAAAGCGCAAGCGGCAGCGCGAAGTGGGAAAAGGGCGTGCAGATCAACCGCCCGGATGAAAAAGAGATCGGAAAATGGCTCAAAACGGTGCTTTTATGAAAAAGAATGATATAAGATGCGTTGATTTCCACGCGCACCCGGTCACACAGGCTTTCCGGTCGGCTATGGATGAGCTTGGAATCGACGTGATCGAAGAAGACGGATTTCCCCTTCCCGCGTGGAGCGCACAGGATCAACTGAACTTTATGGAGCAGGCCGGGATCGACTTTGCGGTCTTGTCTTCTCCTGTCCCGCACATTTATAACGGAGACGGCGGAAACGCGAGGATCGCCGCAAGGGTGATAAACGAAGAAGTTTCCGGTATCGTCGATACTCATCCCGGCAAATTCGCGTTCGTCGGGCTTGTTCCTCTGCCGGACGTGCAGGGAGCGATCGAAGAAACGGCGTACGCTTTGGATACGCTCGGCGCCGTCGGCGTCAAGGTCGCCACCAATATGGGCGGAGTCTATCTCGGAGACCCTCTGTTCGATCCGTTCCTCGAAGAGCTGAACAGGAGAAAAGCGCTCGTGATCATCCACCCCTGCCGCGCGCGGCTTCGCCCGGAAAACGTAATCACAGGGAAGGTGGCGGCGATCTACGATTATCCCGCGGACACGACTAGGGCTGTTCTGAATATGATCGCAAACCGGGTCATGACACGTTATCCCGATGTCCGCTTTGTGGTTCCGCATTGCGGCTCGTTTCTGCCGTATATGCTTCAGCGTTTCACCGGCGTTTCCGGGATCCTGGCGTCGCTCGGCATGATGGAGACCGTGGATGTGAGAGCGGAATTTGAAAAGCTGTATTTCGATATCGCGGGCGACCCTGAGCCGACGCATCTCAATATGCTCCGCGCCGTTGCGGCGGACGACAGGATCGTATACGGAAGCGATTTTCCGCATTCCCCCGCAAAGGTCGTCATATCCAAGAAAAAACACTTTGACGAAAATACGGAATACGACGGCGTCCGGGAGCGCATATACGCGGAAAACGCTTTCAAATTACTTGGGAAATAAGGAGAGGACTATGGAATACACCAAACTCGGGAATACCGACCTGACTGTTTCGAGGATCTGTATGGGGTGTATGGGCTTCGGCGATTCGGGACGCGGTCAGCACAGCTGGACGCTCGACGAAGAGCACAGCAGCGAGATCATAAAGCGCGGGCTGGAGTTGGGCGTGAACTTTTTTGATACCGCCATCGCTTATCAGAGCGGCACGAGCGAGCAGTTCGTCGGTCGCGCCCTGCGCGACTTTGCAAAGCGCGGAGATGTCGTCGTTGCGACAAAATTCCTGCCCCGTACCCCGGACGAGATCGAGCGGAACGTTAGCGGGCAGAAGCATATCGAAAAAATGATCGACGCGAGCCTTAAAAACCTCGGCATGGACTACGTCGACCTATATATTTACCATATGTGGGACTGGAACACCCCGATATTTGATATCCTCGAAGGTTTGAACAACGCCGTCAAGGCCGGAAAAACGAGATATATCGGGATCTCCAACTGTTTTGCCTGGCAGATCGCCAAAGCGAACGCCATCGCCGAAAAAGAGGGCTTTGCGAAATTCGTTTCGGTGCAGGGGCACTATAACCTGATCTTCCGCGAGGAGGAGCGCGAGATGGCACCCTACTGCCGCGAGGAAAACATAGCGCTCACTCCTTACAGCGCGCTGGCGAGCGGCAGGCTTGCCCGCCTGCCCGGTGAGAACGGTACCAAACGCGCGGTCGAAGACACATACGCCAAATTCAAATACGACGCGACGGCAGAACAGGATAACGTGATCATTTCCCGCGTGGCGGAGCTTGCCGGAAAGCACAGCGTGACGATGACCGAAATATCGCTTGCGTGGCTTTTGACAAAGGTGACCGCGCCGGTCGTCGGCGCAACGAAGCTTCATCATATCGAGGGCGCCTGTAAATCGGTCGATCTTCAGCTAAATGCCGAGGAGATCGCATATCTCGAAGAACCTTACGTTCCGCACCCACTCGCCGGAGTGATGGCGCAGAACAAGCCGGCAAACGCAAACGAAAAACACGTCTGGTCGACGGGCGATCAGAAGATAACGGAGGAAGAATAAATGAAAGAGAAAATCACGCAGACCGCAGGAAGAAACCAACTCGGGGATTTTGCGCCCAAATTCGCACATCTTAACGACGACGTTCTGTTCGGCGAGGTGTGGAATGAGGAAGCGATAGACGTCAAGACCAAATGCATTATTACCGTAGTGTCCTTGATGGCATCCGGTATAACTGATTCCTCGCTGGCCTATCATCTTCAGAACGCGAAGGCGCACGGCGTGACAAAGGAAGAGATCGCCGCGATCATCACACACGCGACGATGTACGTCGGATGGCCGAAGGGTTGGGCGGTCTTCCGTCTTGCCAAGGAAGTATGGAGTGAAGAAACGCCGGCGATGACCGAAAAGGAAAGGTATCAACAGTCGATCTTTTTCCCGATAGGCGAGCCGAACCCTTACGGAAAGTTCTTTGTGGGGCAGAGCTATCTCGCGCCCGTATCGGCGGAACAGGTCCCGATATTCAACGTGACCTTTGAGCCGGGCTGCCGCAACAACTGGCATATCCACCACGCCGAAAGCGGAGGCGGTCAAATGCTGATCTGCGTCGGCGGAAGAGGCTACTATCAGGAATGGGGCAAAGGCTCCGTAGAACTCACGCCCGGCAGTGTGATCAATATCCCTGCTAACGTCAAGCATTGGCACGGCGCAGCGCCGGACGAATGGTTCTCTCATCTCGCGATCGAGGTCGCGGGTGAGGACACGGGCACCGAATGGTGCGAGGCTGTAACTGAAGAATATTACGATAAACTTAAATGACAGGGAGAAATAACAAAATGAAAAAGATCGCTATTATATGTATCGCCGTCCTGACGTCAATCGCGCTTGCGGCTTGCGCCGGCAATGCTCCCGCAAGCAATACCGACAGTAAAACAGCAAGCACAACTGAAAACGTAAAACGCACCGACAGCGAAAGCTCCGCTCCCGCAGGGATGAGTGAAGTTCCGAACGGCACGGAAAACGGAACAGATAAGCAGACAAGCGAGTCAACGGACGTTCACAAATCAGTCCTCGTGGTTGTGTTCTCAGCGACCGGGACCACAAAGGGCGTAGCTGAAAAGATCGCCGAAATAGAGAATGCCGATATTTACGAAATAAAAGCGGCGCAGGAATACACTTCGGCAGATCTTAACTGGAACGACAGCAGCAGCCGTTCCACAAAGGAGCAAAACGATCAGTCCTCTCGCCCCGAAATAGGCAGCGAACGCATATCTCTTGAAGGATATGAAACGATATATATCGGTTTTCCAATCTGGTGGGGCGAAGAGCCTCGCATTATGGATACTTTCGTTGAAAGCTATGATTTTGACGGCATAACTATGATACCGTTTTGCACATCTTCCAGCAGCGGTATCGGCAGAAGCGGAAAAAACCTTGAAGAGAACGCTAAAAGCGGTAATTGGCTTGACGGTAAGCGCTTCCCGGGAAGCGCTTCAGAATCAGACCTTGAATCGTGGATCGACGGATTAAAATAGTAAACAGGGGGACGGTAAAATGCAGGCAAAAAGAAAAAACATAATAAAAAAGACAGTAGACGCGCTGATGACCGTCCTTCTTCTCTGCCTTATGGCGTATCAGGTGACGGGGGAAACTCTTCACGAATGGGGCGGGATCGCAATGACGGTATTGCTGATCGTTCACCACATAATTAATTTCAAATGGTATAAATCGCTTTTCAAGGGCAAATACAACGCCTACCGCTTCGTATCTGTCGTAGTGAACACGCTGCTTCTCGCATCGATCGCACTTACGGCGCTTTGCGGTATGGCAATGAGCTCTCACGCGGTGCCGTTCCTTTACGGAATGCTCCCTATTTCTTTTGCGCGGCGTTTTCATCTTGCGCTGTCATTCTGGTCGTTTATCCTGATGGGACTCCATCTCGGACTTCATATCCCTGCGATGACGGCGGGCATAAAATGGAACGATGGAATAAAAACCGCAGTCGCGGCTGTTTTTGCGGTGATTTCCGGCGTTGGGTTTTGGCTTTTTGTCAAAAATTCCATTCCCGATTACATATTCTTCCGCACGCCTTTCGCATTCCTTGATTATGATAAAGCGGCAGCGCTCGTTTTTCTTGAAAACCTTGCGATTCTGATCGCCTTTGCGTTTATCGGCGCAGAGACAGCTTCGATAATCAAATGGATAAGCATCAAAAGCGAAGAGAAAAAAACGCAGGCGCTTACCTCCCTCTGTCTTGTGCTTCTGTCACTTTTGATCGGCGCTGCGCTGATAATATGTACTGTCGGCAAACCCGAAACCTCGCTGTCGTGGAACGATCCTGTTTCGCAGACTCAAACGAACGAGAGCGCGGCGCCGGAAGATACTTCGTCAACCACGGCGGAAGTGAAACCGAATATCGAACAGGACAGCGACAATGACGGATTCATACTCCTTGACGGCGGAACGTTTATGATGGGCAGTCCGGAGAGCGAGAACTGGCGCATTGACGATGAAACCCTGCACGAAGTGACCGTTTCGGCGTTCTATATCGACCCGTATGAAACAACTCAAAAAGAATATTCCCGCATTATGGGAAACAACCCGAGTTCCTTTACAGGTGAAGATCTTCCTGTAGAGAGCGTTTCGTGGCTTGATGCGATCCTTTATGCCAACGCAAAAAGCGCCGCCGCCGGACTGACACCGTGTTATACCGTCGGCGAGGGCGGCGTGACGTGGGACCGCTCGGCAAACGGATACCGCCTGCCGACAGAAGCGGAATGGGAATACGCCTGCAGAAACGGCACGCTAACTCCGTTCAATACGGAAAAGTCGCTCGACGCGGACGAAGCAAATTTCTACGGTCACTATCCGTATGAGATCGAGGAAAACTACTTTAATGACCTCACCTTTTTTGATCGGTAATTACGAGAAAGGCGACGTGATCAACGACGTTCAGCAAAAAAACATGGATCATCGGAGAACTGATATGACACACGAGGAAAAAAGGATTTATCTGATTAAAAAGCTCCTTGCCGAAAAACAGGAATACAAGAATATTGAGGTGCCGGCGGACAGGCAGGGGCAAAAAGACCTGCTCCGTTCGCTGATGAATGTCCGGCTTCCCGCACCGGTGCCGGATGAATATATTGAAATCGAGAGCGAATATCTGAAAGAAGAAACGGCTGCAAAAGGAATTACCCGTCTTGCCGACCTTACCCCCGCAGAGGACGGCATATATCTCTGGCAGGGAGACATCACAACGCTTGAATGCGATGCGATCGTCAACGCAGCGAATTCCGGGATGCTCGGATGCTTTCAGCCGCTTCACAACTGTATCGACAACTGCATCCATACCTATGCGGGATTACGTCTGCGCAACAAGTGTGCCGAAATCATGCAAAAGCAGGGACACGAGGAGCCGACCGGACAGGCGAAAATCACACCGGCGTATAATCTGCCGTGTAAGTTCGTCATTCACACCGTCGGACCTATCGTAAACGGCAGACTGACGGCAAGACACGAGGAACAGCTCGCGTCCTGTTATCGCTCCTGCCTTGCGCTCGCGGAGGAAAGCAGGATCGGCAGTATCGCGTTCTGCTGTATCTCTACCGGCGTTTTCGGTTTCCCGCAGAGGCGCGCAGCAGAGACAGCAGTGAAGACGGTGCGCGGATACAAGTCAGCTACACACAGCAAAATCGAGGTGATATTCAATGTTTTCAAGAATGAGGATTACAACATCTACCGGGAATTACTCGGATAACCTGCAAAAGCTCAAAAAGGCGTTCGAAGAATGCGACGCTGTTGTGATAGGTGCCGGAGCAGGTCTTTCCACGTCGGCGGGATTCATCTATGACGGCGAACGATTTGAAAAGTATTTTTCCGACTTTGCAAAGCGTTACGGTTTCCGAGATATGTATTCGGGTGGATTTTATCCATATAAAACTCCGGAGGAATTCTGGGCGTACTGGAGTAGGTATATTTTCGTCAATCGCTATACCGACGCTCCGAAACCTGTTTATAATAAACTGTTCGATCTTGTGAAGGACAAGGACTATTTCGTCATCACAACGAACGTCGACCACTGCTTTCAGAAGGCGGGCTTCAACAAGAAGATGCTGTTTTACACGCAGGGAGACTACGGCCTTTTCCAGTGCAGTATTCCGTGTCATAACAAAACTTACGAAAACGAAGAAATCGTCCGCCGTATGGTCGAAGAACAGAAAGATATGCGTATTCCGACTGAGCTGATCCCGAAATGCCCTGTCTGCGGCAAGCCGATGACGATGAATCTGCGCTCCGATGACAAATTCGTCGAGGACGAGGGTTGGCACGAAGCGGCGGCAAGATACGAAAATTTCCTGCGCACCCGTAAAGGCAAGGTGCTTTACCTTGAACTCGGTGTCGGCTACAACACGCCGGTTATAATAAAATATCCGTTCTGGCAGATGACCGCGAAGGATCCGGAGGCGACCTACGCCTGTATCAACTACGGCGAGGCTGTTTGCCCGGAAACGATTAAGACCCGCTCTGTCTGTATTGAAGGCGACATAGATGAGGTACTCAACGACGCCAGAATGAAGAAATAAACCGGAACGCCACAATAATAAGCCACTCGCAACAAAAGCCGCAGAGAGATCCCTGCGGCTTTTTTAGTCAATAAAAAGAAAAGTGTCTGGTTATGGAAACACAACGACAAATTAAAGGAAGGTCCCCGAACCGCGGCGCGAGTCAGCCCAGGCTCGGTACCAGCGTTAAAGCGCACTTTTCGGTGCGGTCCACAACGCCACGATGGCGGTCAACGCGATAAAAGCGGGGACAAAAAATGAAAAATGACCTCGGCGAGGTCGTCGAGGTCACAATAACTTGCGCTTATTTCTTTTCAAAGCCCGGTTTCCAGGCGGCGAACTGAACGAGCTGGGCATCGGTGCGGTGATAGTAACGTTCGTTTTTGTCGAGCGTTGCGATCTGCGCCATTTCCTCGTCTGTCAGAGTAAAATCGAGGATATTGAGATTGTCGCGGATATGCTCGACGTTCTTTGATCCGGGAATAACAACGAAGCCCATCTGCGTGTGCCAGCGAAGAATGATCTGTGCAGGAGTTTTTCCGTATTTTTTTCCTAAATCAACAAAGAGCGGCTCGCTGATAAGAGATTTGTCGCCGTGACCGAGCGGATACCAGCTCATGAGCTTGATGCCGTATTTGTCAAGCGTTTTGCGCAGCTCCTTCTGTGTGAAATACGGATGCGCCTCGACCTGGATGAACTGAGGCACGATTTTCCATTTTGTTTCAAGTTCTTCAATATATTTGCCTTCGAAGTTAGAAATTCCGATAGATCTCGCTTTGCCTTCGCGGTATGCTTTTTCGATCTGACGGTAGCCCGCGAGCCAGTTTCCGGCAGGCTGATGGATATAAAGCAGATCGACGTAATCGACGCCGAGCCTTTCGAGCGTTTCTTCTACCGCGTTCGGATTTTCGTATTCGCTGGGCCAGAGCTTGGTAGAGAGAAAAATCTCTTCGCGCTTTACGCCGCTTGACTTTATTCCCCGCCCTACGGAGCGTTCGTTTACATAGGCGTTTGCTGTGTCGATCAGACGGTAACCCATCTTCAACGCTTCACGAACGCTGTTTTCAGCATCTGCCGGGGAGAGCATAAACGTTCCGATGCCTACGACCGGGCAGTTGAGATTATTGTTAAGTTTTACATTTTCCATAGTGATTCTCCTTTTATATCATCTGTTATTATTTGTTGCGGCATTTTGTCAGTATCCCAGATCTTTCAGCCAGTCATCTATGTTTTCGCTGACGCCTTCCTGTCCGTTCTGAGCGTCGCTGCCACGAATTGCTATCCCTTTTTTGACTGTCGCCCCGGGAACAGCCGAGCCGAGCTTTCTGTCAAATCCGGCAAGACCGCTTCCCTCATGAGTAGAAAAAGGAATCAGCGTTTTGTCCGCAAGCGAGTCGCGGTTCTGCTCAAAGAATGTGTACATTATCATGGGCCAGTCCCCCCACCAAACCGGAGCACCAACGAATACCGTGTCGTATTCCGAAAGATCCGGCGCCGTTCCACGGTATTTCGGACGAGCATTTTCATTCTGTTCCTTTTTTGCGACGTCGGTGAGCTCGCTATATGTCATCGGGTAATCCTCTTCCGGAATAACTTCCCACATATCTGAGCCTGTCTTTTCTGCGATCATCTCCGCAACGATCGCAGTATTGCCTTTGTCGATCACCCCTACTACGTACTGCTCGCCGATGCGGGAAAAATACACGACCAGCGACTTGCCGTTTGCAAGCTCCGTTATTTCATCGGTTCCGATTTCACTGTCCGATACGTTTTCTTCTGACGAAACTATCGTGCTTTCGGATTTGTTTTCCGCCGCGGGATCTGCTATCGGGGTATCACCGCCGCTTTCGCATGCGGCCAGTACAAATATCATAACGAATGTAAACAGCAAAGAAATAATATATCCCTTATTTCTCATTTTGTCTCTCCTTATCAGTAATTCGCGAAACGTTCGTCTTTTTCGAGTGCGGTCATACGCGCCATTTCATCTTCGCTGAGTTCAAAATCCCACACGTCGTAGTCTTCGATGATGTGCTGCTCATTCGACGAGCCGGGGATGCAGATATTGCCTGCCTGCAAATGCCAGCGTATGATGACCTGCGCAGACGAAACACCGTGCGCTTTCTCATAATTGTTCCTTATCCGTTCACGGCGATCCATTCGCCATCGTGCCTTTCATAATGGTGCGTGCCTTTCATCCTGTATGTTCCGCGAACCCCGTATGCGTTGGCGTTGAGCACCGACGTAAAAGTGACCGTTGCTTTGTTTCCGTCCACACGGATTACCGGATCTTCGATCCCAATCGTGAAGTCTCTCAGACTGCCGTCTGCTATATCAGCGAAATATTCCTCACGCGTCTGCTTTAAGCCGCTCATGTGAGTGAATGTCATATCTTCCGATACGATCTGCCGCATCACATCGGTATCCGCGTCGGTCATCGCCTGACAGTAACGCGCCTGAGCATAGAGAACGGAAAGTTCGTCATCACTCAGCGCAGCAATATCTGCGCCGGTTATCGTTACGTTTATAAATACCGAAAAATCATACTTCATAATCGTTTCCTCTACTTATTCAGATACTGCATTATCCTGAATATCGGCCTTTTGACCCGTGTTTACGCAGATATCAGACTGAATCTTTATACTGCACGAGCTCAGCAAAAGCATGACGGCAAATATTAAGATAAATACGTGCCTTTTCATACTTCCTTCTGTTCTGCAGGATCCTGATACCTGATGACCTTGGCGGGAA
>JAEEGI010024989.1_pt1 | contig 11612 bp, 9 predicted proteins | sample 8958751 | NCBI WGS metagenome assembly JAEEGI01 (sample SAMN16246545, study PRJNA631951) | gut metagenome | biome: gut microbiome; feature: rumen; material: KS-attached | host: Bos | place: Iran: Karaj | collected 2018-10 | reverse complement strand
AGGGAGAATCTTCGATCCGGGCATTTGCTCGTTCGGGCTTCTCCCTCATCAGTCACGGCGCTTGCGGGGGATCGCGCCGCGCCAGCTTCCCCCGCTGGGGGAAGCACAAGGCGCACAGACCTCCGGCCCTCATACCGGGAAACGGTCCGGGTACAGGATCGTCACCACCACAAGCCAGAGGTACAACCATTTCACCGCGAGGGTCCCCAGGAAGCCCGCCGGGATCCACAGCCAGCGCAGACCGATGCGCCTGCGCTGCTCCGGATCTTTTCGCTCTCTCAGAAAAACAAAAAGATTGACGGCAAGACATACGATGGCCACCGGCGTAAACCAAAGGATCGTCCCGAGCCCTCCAAAATAATCCCAAAGCTCGAACCAGAGCGAATCCCCGGAAACGGGGATCGCCTGGTTGGCGACATAGGCCGAGAAGCCCAGGTCAAGCAGCAGGATCAGGCAGCAGGCAAGCTGGATCCAGCCGGTGGTTCGAAGCGTTTTTCTCGTTTTCATGCGCTTCCTCCTCTACAGCAGCGGGATGGTCTCCGTCACCTCGTGATAATCCTCTCCGGCCAGATAGGTCACAACGACGGCCTTGCCGTCCTCGGTGAAATGCGCGGACACAAAGGGCTCCGCCGCCGGCGCCAGCGGCTGGGACGGCGTCAGAAGCGTGCCGGGAACGCCGTCTGAGAATAGCTCGCAGACCCTCAGCCCCGAGCCGAACGCCGGGAACACCAGCAGCTCCCCCTGCCGGTCGAGCACACTGTACCAGGCGCGGGAGATCTGCCCTTCCTCCGGGGCGTAATACACCGTCCAGCGGGTTCCGATTCCCGTCCCCGCCTGCACGCTCACCGACCAGAGATTCTGTTCCTCCTGCGAAACGTCGGGGCGTTTGCTGTAGGGTCCGCAGCCCCAGACAAGGCTCCCTTCCCGGTCGTAGAGCTGCACGACATATAAACCGTCTTTTTCAAAGAGCGCGTAGACCTCGCTGCCCTCGACCCGGTCTCCCGGTGACGCGGAGAGCACGCCGTCCCGCTCCAGCACGCCGATCAGCGCGTCGTAGGTCCCGGCGGGGAGCTGAAAACGCTGTGCATAGCTGGCATAGGGGGATCCTCCCATAATGCAGGCATCATCCTGATCAATGGAAATCCAGGGGCCCTCCCATGTCGAGCCTAACTCATCCGACCAGATACGGAAGGTCAGAGATATCGCTGACCCTTTCCACTCCTTATCATTCCAATAGAACAACTCTTCCCCCTGTTCTGTGGCTTCCCGGCAGATCCGGCACAGCTCCGCCGCCGTTTCGCCGTCTGTCTCTATCAGGATGCCGTCAAAGGATACGGTGCAGCCCTGGAGGGGCACGGCGTCTGGCAGCTGGATGGTATAGCCCGCAGTCCCTTTCGCCTGCCCGTCGGGGGCGTCGGGATTCTCGCCCGGCTCCGCCGTCTCGAACTCGGGCACCGCCTCCGGCATGTCGAGGCCGTGGAAGTCCTCGTCGGGAAAGAAGCGCGGCCCGCTGAGAGCTTCATCTTCGGACAGCACGAAGATCACCTCGCCCGCTTTTTCCCGCTTCGTAAAGCGCAGATCGGTAAAGCCTTCGCCGTTCACCGTCACGTCTGCCGTATAGACGATGGCCGGGTAGCCGTCCGGATCCAACTCCACCAGCAGATCTTCGCCCCCGCCGGAAGGGTAGTAGACGTACAGATCCTGCTCCTCCTTTGTCGTCCGGTCGAACAGGGCCAGGTGGGAGCGGTGCATCCCGGAGCCCCAGGAATAGGTAAACAGGAGATCCGGAACTTCATTGAAGCCATACTCGAAGGGGACAGCGCTGGTGAAGCCGTAGCCGCCGAAGCCGAAGCCCAGGGCGAAGAGCTCCTCCCCGTCCAGCAGAAAAGCGTCGCATTCATCGGGGTCCTTGAAGATCCGGCAGTCCATGGCCGCGGACACCGCCTCCGGGGTCACGTCTGCCAGTAGGGAGAAGTGGATCTGGGGCAATAGCCGCTCCTGCTTGACCGAAGTCTCGCCGTGCAGGCCCGAAAAAACCACCCAAAAGCTGTTATCCCCCGGCTGCAGCAGGAACAGCAGCCTGGATCGATCCCCCAGAATAGCTTCCTGCTCCGCCGCGTCCAGAGCAAGGAAGTCGGCGCCTGTTTTCCCGTCCAGCCGAAGGGCGGGCAGACCCTGTCCCAGGATCAGGCCGCTCTTCGCGTCGGCGGAGAAGTCCCCGCTGATCTTCACGGGCAGCGGCGCTTCGGAAGGGTTGCGGACCGTCAGGCGGCAGAGGAAGCACACATGATCATCCACCACTTCAAAATCCGAGAAAAAGGACTCTTCCTCTACCAGAAAAGGCGAGGCAGCCTCCGCTGTCCGGTCTGCAAGCTCCCTGTCCGGCTCTCTTTTCGGCGTGAGCAGCAGCCCCGCGGCCAGTACCGCCAGCAGCAGCGCCGGGATCAGTCCCAGCAGGCGGCCGCGGTTTCCCTTTCGCTTTTCGTTTTCCATGCTTTGCCCTCCTTGTTCAGGTTCTGTCCGTATAACGTTTGAAGGGGTCGAAAGGTTTCAAAAAAAGCAGAAGCTTTCATGAACATTTTGAAAGCTTCTGCATTTTTTGTCAAGGATGGGGCGGGATAATTCAGAATTCTTCAGATTCCGCCAGCTTCCTGAATTTCGCGGCGTTTTCCGGGCTTGCCGCCAGGATGGAGGTCTTGACGCCCCGCCAGGGCAGGGGGCTGCCGTCCACACAGGCGACCTGCCCGCCGGCCTCCGAGACGATCAGCGCCCCGGCGGCATAGTCCCAGAGAGAGACCTGCAGTTCGAAGTAGACCCCGGCACGGCCGGCGGCCACGCTGCACAGATCCAGCGCCGCCGAGCCCTGCCGCCGCACGTCCAGCCCCGCCCGGCAGGCCTTTTCCGCCAGAGCGAAGCTCTGCCCGATCAGCGCGGGCTCATAGGGCGCGGTGCCGAAGCAGATCAGCGTCTCCGAAAGGGGCGTCTCGTCCACCCGGAGCCGCCGCCCGTTGAGGAAGGCGCCCTCGCCCTGCACGGCGGTGAACATCTCGTCCACATAGGGGTTGTACACCGCCCCGGCCTCCGGCACGCCAAAGTGGGTATAGGCCACGGAGATGCAGCTGTGGTTCAGGCGGTGGACGAAGTTCATGGTGCCGTCGATGGGGTCGATGATGAAGAGATGCTCGGCCAGGAGATCGTCGTGCCGGTCGTTCTCCTCGCAGAAGAAGCGGGCGCCGGGAACGGCCTCCCCCAGCCGCTCCATCAGCAGCGCCTGCACCCGGCGGTCGTAGTCCGTGACCACGTCCCGGTGGCCGGTCTTGCACTCGGCCAGGATGTCATGGGCCTGCAGCATCAGCGCCGCGGCCTCCCGCTCCGCCGCCTGGATGGCGGCGAGAATGTCCCGGGGACTCATGCCTGGAGCTCCGCCACAGCCTGGCGCAGCGCGTCGGCGCGGTCGGTGTCCTCCCAGCGCACACCCAGGTCTTCCCGGCCCATGTGGCCGTAGGCGGCCAGCTTCCGGTAGATGGGGCGGCGCAGGTCCAGGTCGCGGATGATGGCGGCGGGGCGGAAGTCAAAGACCTTGCGCACCGCCTCGCCCAGCAGCTCGTCGGAGACAGTACCGGTGCCGAACGACTCCACCAGCACGCTCACCGGCTCCGCCACGCCGATGGCGTAGGCCAGCTGGATCTGGCAGCGGCGGGCAAGGCCCGCGGCCACCACGTTCTTGGCGGCCCAGCGGGCAGCGTAGGCAGCGCTCCGGTCCACCTTGGTGGGATCCTTGCCGGAGAAGGCGCCGCCGCCGTGGGGGGCGCTGCCGCCGTAGGTGTCCACGATGATCTTGCGGCCGGTGAGGCCGGAGTCGCCCTGGGGGCCGCCGATGACAAAGCGGCCGGTGGGGTTGATGAAATACTTGGTGTTCTCATCCAGCAGCGCCGCGGGCACGGTGGGCTTCACCACCAGCTCGATCATATCCCGGCGGATCTGCTCGAGACTTGCCTCGGGGGCGTGCTGGGTGGAGATCACGATGGCGTCGATGCGCACGGGGCGGCGGTTTTCGTCATACTCCACGGTGACCTGGGTCTTGCCGTCGGGCCGCAGGTAGTTCACCACGCCCTCCTTGCGGATCGCCGTCAGGCGCTTGGCCAGCTTGTGGCTGAGAGAGATGGCCATGGGCATCTTCTCCGGGGTCTCGTCGCAGGCATAGCCGAACATCATGCCCTGGTCGCCGGCGCCGCCCACCTCATCGTTGGTGCCCAGGGCGATATCGGCGGACTGCTCATCGATGCTGGTGATGATGCCGCAGGTGTCGCAGTCGAAACCGTACTTGGCGCGGTCATAGCCGATGTCCCGCACCACGTCCCGGACGATCTTGGGGATGTCCACATAGCACTCGGTGCTGATCTCGCCCATCACGTGGACGAGGCCGGTGGAAACCGTGGTCTCGCAGGCTACGCGGCCGTTGGGGTCGTTTTCCAGAATAGCGTCCAGCACCGCGTCGGAGATCTGGTCGCAGATCTTATCGGGATGCCCCTCGGTGACGGACTCGGAAGTAAAGAAAAAGTGGCTCATAGTATATCTCCTTGTTTTGTATTTTCCTATATCGGTGCGGAAAAAGGAAAACGCGCGCTGTCCCGGACAGCGCGCGTCAATCAAAGCAAAAAAGCCTCATCTTTCGTCTCACCGCCGGATTTGGCACCTTATGTTTCCACAGGTTGCCGGGCTTCACAGGGCCGTTCCCTCCACCGCTCTTGATAAGGTGTTCAGTTGTGGGACTGATTATAACAGGAAACGTCAAATTGTCAAGCCGTTTTCCGGGGCAAAGAGAAGATTATTTGCGCAACAAGCCCACGGGAGAAAATCCCGCGGGCTCTTGGGTTTTATAACTCCTCATAGTGCTCCAGTGCGTATTCAATGCACTGATTGACGATCTTGTTAAATGACACCCCGGTTTTTCGGTTTATCTCATAGATGCGATCGAAGGTCTCTTCCTTCATGCGGATCGTGCGGCTGACCGTGGACATTTTGTGATCTTCCGTATCCAGAATAAATTTATCCATGCGCTCCCCTCCGATCCATATTGTAATCGCAATGAGATTGCAATATAATGTACATGTTTGTACACATTTTTGTACTCGTTAAAGAGGAGGGGAGCACATGAACTGCTATAAGAAAATGTACCTGCATCTGTTCAATCGGGCGACAGATGCGATCCGTCGACTGGAGATCGGACAAAATGCGGAAGCACAGCAGATCCTGCAGGCCGCTCAGGCAGAATGTGAGGAATTCTTTCTCAGCATGGAGGCAGATGAGGACGAAACCCTCCTGCCATAGGCAAAAACGAGCCCGCCGGGAATCCGGCGGGCTCTTGCTGTGTCTTTGTTTGTCTTTGCTTTCGGCTTACTCGTAGAGGGCCTTCAGCTTCATCAGGTGCTCGTAGCGAGCCTTGGCGTTGTCCTCGTTGGCCTTGAACAGGCGGTCGGCACGATCCGGGAACTCGCGGGTCAGACGGCTGTAGCGAGCCTCGTTCATGAGGAACTCCTGGTAGCCGCCGGCGGGCGCCTTGCTGTCCAGCGTGAAGGGCTTCTCAGCCTCGGGATTGAAGCGGAACAGGTTCCAGTAGCCGCAATCCACAGCCTTGTTCATTTCCTTCTGGCAGTTGGTCATGCCGCCCTTGATGGAGTGCATCTCGCAGGGAGCGTAGGCGATGATGAGGGACGGGCCCTTGTGGGCTTCCGCCTCGACAATGGCCTTCAGAGCCTTGGCCTTGTTGGCGCCCATGGCGACCTGGGCAACGTAGACGTAGCCGTAGGTCATGGCCATCTCGGCCAGGGACTTGGACTTGAGCTCCTTGCCGGCCGCGGCGAACTGCGCCACCTGGCCGATGTTGGAGGCCTTGGAGGCCTGTCCGCCGGTGTTGGAGTACACCTCGGTGTTGAACACGAAGATGTTCACGTCTTCGCCGGAGGCCAGCACGTGGTCCACGCCGCCGTAGCCGATGTCGTAGGCCCAGCCGTCGCCGCCGAAGATCCACATGGACTTCTTGTTCAGGTAATCCTTCTTGGCCAGGATCTGGCGTGCGAGGACGCAGGCGTCGCAGGTGCAGCCCTCGGTGATGCCTTCCTCCAGGGCCTTGATCAGGGCCTTGGTGGGCGCCTGGTTCAGGTTGCCGTCGGCATAGGTCTCAAACCACTTGGCAGCGGCTTCCTTGATGGCGGGATCGCACCACTCGATGGCCACCAGGGCTTCGACCTTGGCCTTCAGATCGTCGCGGATCTTCTTCTGGCCCAGGTACATGCCGAGGCCGTGCTCGGCGTTATCCTCAAACAGGGAGTTGGCCCAGGCGGGACCCTTGCCTTCCTTGTTGACGGTGTAGGGAGAAGTGGCAGCCGGGCCGCCCCAGATGGAGGAGCAGCCGGTGGCGTTGGAGATGAGCATATGGTCGCCGAAGAGCTGGGTGACGACGCGGGCGTAGCTGGTCTCGGCGCAGCCGGCGCAGGAGCCGGAGAACTCCAGGTAGGGCTGAGCGAACTGGCTGAACTTCACGTTGTCGGCCTTGAAGAGCTCGGGCTTGGCAGCGACCTTCTCCACCGCGTAGTTGAAGACCTCCTGCTGATCCAGCTGGCTCTCCATGGGAACCATCTCGATGGCGTGGACGCCGCATTCACCGATGCAGACGCCGCAGCCCATGCAGTCCAGAGGAGACACGGCCATGGTGAACTTGTAGCCGTCCATGTTCTTGATGCCCTTGACGGCAGCCAGCTTGGTCTGCGCGGGAGCCGCGGCGGCCTCCTCGGCGGTGAGCACGAAGGGACGGATGGTGGCGTGGGGGCAGACGAAGGCGCACTGGTTGCACTGGATGCACTTCTCAGCGTCCCACTTGGGAACGGTGACGGCGATGCCGCGCTTCTCGTAGGCGGCGGCGCCCAGCTCGAAGGTACCGTCGGCGTGATCCACGAAGGCGGAGACGGGCAGGCTGTCGCCGTCCATCTTGTCCACGGGATCCAGGATGGTGCTGACCATCTTGACGGTCTTCTCCAGGCCGTGCTTGGCCTCGACTTCCTTGTGATCCTCGGCGGTGGCCCAGGATTCGGGAACCTCGACCTTGACGTAGGCGGTGGCGCCGGCGTCGATGGCGTTGTAGTTCATGTCGACCACGTCCTGGCCCTTCTTCAGGTAGGAGTGGAGGGCGGCGTCCTTCATGTACTGGATGGCGTCTGCCTCGGGCAGGACCTTGGCCAGGGAGAAGAAGGCGGACTGCAGGATGGTGTTGGTGCGCTTGCCCATACCGATCTTCTTGGCCAGGTCGATGGCGTTGATCATGTAGAGCTGGATGTTGTTCTTGGCGATGTAGCGCTTGGAGGCGGCATCCAGGTGATGCTCCAGCTCCTCAAAGCTCCACTGGCAGTTGATCAGGAACACGCCGCCGGGCTTCACGTCGCGGACGATGGGGAAGCCCTTGGTGATGTAGGAGGGCACGTGGCAGGCCACGAAGTCGGCCTTGTTGATGTAGTACGGGCTCTTGATGGGCTTGTCACCGAAGCGCAGGTGGCTGATGGTCACGCCGCCGGTCTTCTTGGAGTCGTACTGGAAGTAGGCCTGCACGAACTTGTCGGTATGGTCGCCGATGATCTTGATGGAGTTCTTGTTGGCGCCGACGGTGCCGTCACCGCCCAGACCCCAGAACTTGCACTCGATGGTGCCTTCGGGAGCGGTGGCGGGGGCGGGAACTTCCTCGAGAGAGAGGTTGGTCACGTCGTCCACGATGCCGATGGTGAACATGCGGCGGGGCTCAGCCTTGTTGAGCTCGTTGTACACGGCGAAGACGGAGGCGGGAGGCGTATCCTTGGAGCCGAGACCGTAGCGGCCGCCGATAACCTTGACGTCGGTCTTGCCGGCGTTGGCCAGAGCGGTGACAACATCCAGGTACAGAGGCTCGCCCTGAGCGCCGGGCTCCTTGGTGCGGTCGAGAACGGCGATCTTCTTCGCGGTCTCGGGGATGGCGGCCAGGAGCTTGTCCGGACAGAAGGGACGGAACAGGCGGACCTTGATGAGGCCGACCTTCTCCCCGTGGGCGTTCATGTAGTCGATGACCTCTTCGGCCACGTCGCAGATGGAGCCCATGGCGATGATGACGCGATCCGCGTCGGGAGCGCCGTAGTAGTTGAAGAGCTGGTAGTCGGTGCCGAGCTTGGCGTTGATCTTGCCCATGTACTCTTCCACGATGGCGGGAACGGCCTCATAGTACTTGTTGGAGGCCTCGCGGTTCTGGAAGAAGATGTCGCCGTTCTCGTGGGAGCCGCGCATGGTGGGGTGCTCGGAGTTCAGGGCGCGGTCACGGAAGGCCTGGACAGCGTCCATGTCGCACATTTCCTTCAGATCCTCATAGTCCCAAACCTGGACCTTCTGGATCTCGTGGGAGGTGCGGAAGCCGTCGAAGAAGTTCAGGAAGGGAACGCGGCCCTTGATGGCGGCCAGATGGGCCACGGGGCTCAGATCCATGACTTCCTGCACGTTGGTCTCGGCCAGCATGGCAAAGCCGGTCTGGCGGCAGGCCATCACGTCGCTGTGGTCGCCGAAGATGTTCAGGGTGTGGCTGGCCAGGGTGCGGGCGCTGACGTGGAAGACGCCGGGCAGCAGCTCGCCGGCGATCTTGTACATGTTGGGGATCATCAGCAGCAGGCCCTGGGAGGCGGTGTAGGTGGTGGTCAGAGCGCCGGCATTGAGGGAACCATGAACGGCGCCGGCAGCGCCGGACTCCGCCTGCATCTCCTGCACCTTGACGGTAGAACCGAAGATATTCTTGCGGCCCTGGGCGGCCCACTGGTCAACATAGTCGGCCATGGGGCTGGACGGGGTGATGGGATAGATTGCGGCTACTTCGGTAAAGGCGTAGGATACGTGGGCGGCGGCGTTATTGCCGTCCATGGTTTTGAAGTGTCTCTGCATATCTTTCATCTCCATGTATAGATTTCATGCGAACGCCAAAGGCGCACGCTATATGACAGAGTAAGTTTACCATTCTTTTGTCAAAAAGGCAACAAGAAAGTCTGCCAAAATACGGGAAGCTGTTACCGGTCTTTTCCCGCGAAAACCGTCAAAGGGACGGAATAGCCCGGAATAGCCGGGTCAGGCCTACACGGAATAGCCGGGTCAGGCCGCAATTGCCTCTTGTACTTTTTGAAGTTTTACGGTATAATGTATACTCGGTTTTGTATCAACTGGCAAAACCGGGATCTCCAACGGAAAGGAGCGATTTCAAGAATGGTGACTCTCGCAAACAACAAGGGCAGGATCTGCGTCACCAACGAGGTCTTTACCAATCTGGCCGGCAAGGCTGCCACCAGCTGCTTCGGCGTGAAGGGCATGGTCGGCCGCGCGAAGGACAGCGGCCCCTTCCAGCTTCTGCGCCGGGAATCCATGTCCAAGGGCGTGGAGGTGCATTATAACGACGACGAGAGCGTGTCTCTGGAGCTGCACATCGGGGTGGATCAGGGCGTGAACATCTCCGCCGTGTCCCGCAGCATCATGAAAGAAGTCAGCTACAAGCTGTTCAAAGCCACCGGCGTGCCGGTGAAGAGCGTCGACGTCTATGTCGACACCATTATCGGGTGAAGGAAGCACAGAGATGAGAGAGTATATTGACGCCGCAGCCTTCAAGGAGATGATCCTCTGCGCGGATGCGGCTCTGCAGGCCAATATTCAGGCCATCAACGATCTGAACGTGTTCCCTGTGCCGGACGGCGACACCGGCACCAACATGGGACTGACCATCAACAACGCCGCCACCGAGCTGCGCAAGCGGGATTTTGACACCGTCGCCGCCGCGGCGGACTGCGTGGCCTCCGCCATGCTCCGGGGCGCCCGGGGCAACTCCGGCGTGATTCTGTCCCTGCTGTTCCGGGGCATCTCCAAGCGCCTCAAGGGCATGGACACCGCCGGCGCCGCCGATTTCACCGCCGCCATGAACGACGGCGTGGAGGCCGCCTACAAGGCCGTCATGAAGCCCGCCGAGGGCACCATCCTCACCGTCTCCCGCCTGGCCTCCGCCGCCGCCGGCAAGGCCGCCAAGGGCGGCGCGGATCTGGAGGCAGCTCTCGTCGCCGGCATCGACGCGGGGGATGTGGCGCTGGACGACACCATGAACCAGAACCCGGTGCTGAAAAAGGCCGGCGTCATCGACGCCGGCGGCAAGGGCTACATGGTCATCCTCAAGGCCATCCTCGCTTCTCTGCGGGGCGAGGTCATCGCCGCCGCGGCGGCTGCCCCCGCGCCGGAGAAGAAGCCCGTTTTCACTGCCGAGAACGTGTTCGTGCCGGAGGTCAATATCTTCGACACCGTGTATGTGGTGCGTAAGAAGGATCCCAACGTGAACCTGCTGCCCCTGCGGATGTATCTGGACAGCATCGGCGACTCTCTGGTCATCAATGAAGACGACGAGATCTTCAAGGTGCATGTGCACACCGACATCCCCGGCAAAGCTCTGGCCGAGAGCCAGAAGTACGGCGATCTGGATGTGGCGAAGATCGAGAACATGCGCCTGCAGGCGCTGGACATGATCGGCGGCAAAACGCCCAACAGCACCGACAGCCTCGCCGATGTGGAGAAGGAGCTGGAAGCCCAGGAGGACATGGGTGATCCCCAGCCCGAGGAGCCGGTGGAGGCCGAGCCGGAGAAGGAATACGGCGTGGTGGCTGTGTGCGCCGGCGCCGGGCTGGAGACCCTGTTCAAGGATCTGGGCGTGGACCAGGTGGTCACCGGCGGGCAGACCATGAATCCCTCCACCGACGATATTCTGCGGGCCGTGAAGGCCACCCCCGCCTCCACGGTGTTCGTCTTCCCCAACAACAAGAACATCATCATGGCGGCGGAGCAGTGCGCGCCGCTGACGCAGAAGCATGTGATCGTCATGCCCACCAAGACCGTGCCCCAGGGCATTTCCGCCATGCTGAACTTCGCGCCGGACGAGCCGGAGGCCTCTCTGGTGGGTGCCATGGGCGAGGCCATCGGCAAGGTGCACACCGCCATGGTGACCTACGCCGCCAGGGATTCGGACTTCGGCGGCCACGCCATCCGCGCGGGCGAGTATCTGGCCCTGCTGGACGGGGCGCTGGTTGGCAGCTACACCAACCTGAAGACCCTGTTCAAGGAACTGACCTGGGCCTTTGACGACTATCATCCCGAGTTCATCACCGTCTACTACGGTGAGGATGTGACCGAGGCGGAGGCCAATGCCGCCTCCGAGACCATCAGCGGCAACTTCCCCGACGCGGAGGTGAGCGTGGTGGAGGGCGGCCAGCCGGTCTACTATTACATGATCTCCGTGGAGTGAGTTTTGCGTTTTCAGTATTGAGTTTTGAGAGAAACAGAGCGCCCCGGCTTTGGCCGGGGCGCTCAGACCGTAGACAACCCTTCACCCATGCGGCAGAGCTTCGACACGCATGGGGGGATTGTGAAGACTAACTATTAAAAGTCAAGCCCCAAGAGGAAAAAGATGTAGATTGGGAAGCGGCATAAAAAGGGCGCAAAAAGCAAAGCGTCACAGCGGGCGCTCTGAGTGGTATGGACAGAATGAGTTTATGCAGGCTGAAAAGCCCGGCCGGAAGTTTGTAAAG
>JAEEGI010024988.1_pt1 | contig 11612 bp, 6 predicted proteins | sample 8958751 | NCBI WGS metagenome assembly JAEEGI01 (sample SAMN16246545, study PRJNA631951) | gut metagenome | biome: gut microbiome; feature: rumen; material: KS-attached | host: Bos | place: Iran: Karaj | collected 2018-10 | reverse complement strand
GCCGTCGTCAATGATGAGATGAGTATCGCCAAGGAGGTTGAGCGTGTGGTCGAAGGTGATGTCGCTATCCACCTTATACCAGCCTCCGGCGAAGTTGGTCACTGTATTGTCTGTCAGTGCTACAGCCGATGCCTCGTCAGCACCGCCTACAAGGGCAGAAACGAAGGTAACGGTGAGGTTGACGTATGTGCCGTCCTTCAGGTCGTTGGGCACGGTGAGCGTGGCGGTCGTGCCGCTGATGGGCAATTTGAACCCGCTCGCAGTCACCTCATTATTATATTTATTGAGAAAAGTATATCCGTATTCGACACTTCGCGCAGCGTAACCGTCAGTAGGTGCAAGGGTCAGCGTAACATCAGTACCCTTATCAGCCACTACACCAATCACTTCTCCGCTTGCCGTGCTCTTATCATTGTATGTCACCGTGCCGTTGCCCGTCACATTGACTATGACGGTCGATGGCAGGATGGTGAACTCCTTCTCCACAGAGCCCAGAAATGCATAGTTGCCTTGGAAGGTGGCTCTCACCTTAGCTGTGCCAACATTCGTATTATTTGTGTAGGAATATACATAGTCCGTGCCTTTGGTGAGGTTGAACGAGCCGGCGATGACTGTCGGCTCTGGAGTAATGGCACTGCCTGTGTAGGTCTGGTCGGGCACGACATCCATCTGACCGGCGGTTTTCAGAATAGATACATTCCACTTGCCGTTATCTGCCTCGGTCATAGTGATGTCGTAGTAGCCGGTCTCGCCGTTGTAGGGAACTTCGAAGTTGGTGGGATTGCCTAACTCATAGAACTCGCCCGTGCCGCCAGCGTAGGGGATGTCGGCATCGTAGGTGTTGTTATCCAACAGGAATGTATTATCGCAATACCCCTTTCCCGGTTCGAATTCATAATAATCTTTACCAATATTGTATTCTTTGCCCTGCTGAAGATTTACCGTTGTCAAGCCGTCGTAGATGGTGGCCTCCTTAACAAAATCACCTTCATAATATCCCCACGCAAACTCCGTCGTGCCGTGAATGCCTTGCTCAAACACTGCACTTACCGTTACATTGCTCTTTGGCATGAAGAAACTGTTGCCCGTGGACTCAACTTCGTTGTTCTGAGCGTCCTTTACAACAAGGCGGCTGAATCTGTATCCGAGAGCTGGTGTGGCAGTTATCGTCACATTATCACCAAACTTCGCCGTAGCAGCACCCGTCAACGTACCGTGCTCGATGCCATTGGCAATGGTGATGGTGTAGTCGGTGTCATCCTTCGGTGCGATAACACGGCGGTTGCCGTTCTCAATGATGGTAAAGTATTCAGTCTTGTTGGCGGTCACTTCGCTCTCGCCGTGCATATAGACGATGCTCTCGCTGATGCTAGATGCGTCAACCATATCGATGCCATCGTAAATGGTGATAGTTCCTACAACTGCATGACCAGAATTATAAGCACCACCTTTGCCGATGCCATTGCCAGGATAGCTATTGTCTGTTCCGCGAAACGCCCTTACTGTTCCACCTTTAATGGTGATGTTGCCAATCGTCGCCGTATTGTCTGTTCCTTTACCATAGCACACACCTGTGCCGATACCAGCTCCCATGCCATTGCCAGTTGCCGTGATGTTTCCGCCTTCGATGACAATATGGCCACCATTAGCGTCCACATCCCACGCACAGCTCAGACCGATGCCTGCGGAATGAGTACCGCCGTTTGCTGTCAGCGAGCCGTTGCCCTTGATGGTGAGCGTAGTGCCTGAACCGCCGACCTGTATGCCTGCCTTATAGCTTGCACCCGTCACGCTGTTCGTGCCGACAAGGGTAATCTCCGCTGTTCCATCACAAACGATGCCGCCGCTGATGGTTGCATTGCTGAGCGTAATCTTTGCATTTTCAGCAATCGTCACGGTATGGCTCGTCGCAGCGGTCAAGATGTCGCCATCGACGACGGTGAAGTCACCGGGGGCTTGCGATAGGTCGATGTTGCTGCTGTGTCCGATGGTGGCCGTCACGGTTATGTCGGCCGTGCCTACGGTAACGCTGTAGTTGCCGCTGTCGTCAGCCGTCAGTGTGTTCGCGCCGTCATGCACATTAGATGCCGTATAGGAAAAGCTCGCCTTGAACGTGACAACCGTTCCCGAAATGTACTTACCGCTGCCATCTGCTGTGTTCGTTGCGCTTACAATCTCCATATTGGCAGGCAGATTGACGGAATAGGTGGTAGCAGTGGATGCCGTCACGGTTACGTCTGCCGCAGGTACGGTGAAGGTATAAGTTCCGTTTCCGGCATCTGCCAGCGCGACACTGCCGCTATTCACCTGAAGCGTGCTTGTATCTATCAGATGGCTGACGGTAAGCGTCACGGTAGTGCCTGCAACAGCCTTGTCAACATTGCTCGTGACAAGACCGCTGATACCATTATCAATCGTGATGGTGCGGTAAAACTTGGTGTCCTCTTCCGTTATCTCCGTGGTGCAGCCAGAGTTGCTGAAATACTTGCCGCACACGGAACACTGCCAATACTCAATGTGCGTATCCGTAGCATCGTGGTGTTCGCCTGAGTGGGGAATCATCGGAGTCTCAACAGCCGATGCGTTGAGTTCATTCGTTCCGTTCTCGTCCGAGAAATACTTACCGTCACTGCTGCGTTGCCAGCACTCCTGCTTGATGCCCACTTCTGTACAGGTTGCATCCCGTAACGTCAAGTGTATATAAACAAAAGGAAATAGCTTTTTGCCGTTCAATGGCGATAAGTTTGTAATCGTGCCGCTGTAGTTAGTCGTGCCGTCGGTGAAAGTCTGCCCGTTGGCTATCGTCATTGTCTTGCCACTGGTATAGTTATCCACCTTTATATAATCGTCAGTGTTGCTATAGCTCAAGTTGATATTGGCGTCGATTTTCGATGCTTCCAGCTTGCCGCCGCTGATGTTAACAGCATTATCCGGATAGATACCCTTCGAACCGTTTGTCTTGAACGAGCCGCCGCTGATATTAAAGCTGTCAGAGCATCGCATTCCATAATGTGTTGTAGTCAGGTTTACGGAGCAGCCCAATTGCGTGTAACTGGAAACATATACGGCTATCTTATATGAGCCTGTAGTCGTAACGTTGAGCGTTCCCTCGCCGAGGACGTTAAGCGCATACGACTCGCCATTGATACCATTTTCGGAAGAGCTGACGGTCATCTTCGCTCCGCTGGCAATGACGAGGTAGGTGTCGCCGATGAGGTTGAGCGTGTGGTCAAACGAGATGTCGCTCTCTACCTTGTAATATCCTCCGGCCAGGTTACTCACCGTCGCATCCGTCAAGGCCACAGCCGAGGCTTCGTCAGCACCGCCGATGAGACCGTCGCCAAACGTGACATTGATTGTCACTCCCGTACCATTCCAGATGTCGTTGGGTATCTGGAATGTGGCTGTCGAGCCGCTGATGGCGATGTTGGCCTCGGCGGTACCATGCTCATCATATTTATATAATCGTTTTGCAACGGTCACGATATTACCGGCATCAGGCGCGAAGGTCAGCGTAACGCTTGCGCCATCATCAACCGACGTAGTGAACGGATTGCCCGCCGTAGCCGTTTGGTTGCCAATAGACACCGAGCCGCTGCCCGTCACGTTGACGGTTACATCGACCGTCCCCGCCCACGCCGTCGCAGTCGTAAAAAGTACATAAGTTACCGCAAATGCAGCTCTCATAAAGAAATTGTTAATCTTCATAGTTTAATTCCTTTTTGATTTGGCTTATAAATTCTCTTGTTTCTTTGAGTTCTTCCTCTGCTACATTTACACCGTTGACAACGGAACGATGCTTGTCTGCAAATACATTATAACGATAATAGTTGTCAGGCATCGTATAAGACAACGAGGGTAACGTTAGACCTATTTGCGGTTCAGCCCTTTCCAAGATTGACAGAACTTCTGAAGGAGTATTATGAACGGCATCTGCGGTAAATACGCTGTTGGAATCGTAATTGAAAGTATATCCTTCATTGATAAACACATTGTTCCAGGTGGTCTCTTGTGTGGCACGGTTTTGATCACGCATAGCTTCGCATAACTGCTGGGACAATTTATCCCAATGCTCAAAAGTGAGATCGGGGTATTCCAGGTATCCATTCTTAGCACGATACAGGCGCATGACATTGAAAATTTCTCTCGACGCTCTGATGTATTCAATAGGATTACTGCGTTCGTATATTATTTCTTCTTGTCTGTAGTTCTTCATCTTCATAGAGAATCGAACTGTCGTGTCATCTGGAATATGACCAGCTTCAGCATGTCCGATTGGAGGCAGATTATAATAGCCACTCTCGTCTGATGCGAGGTTCTTCTGAGATTTTTGGTCAAAGAATTTGTAAATACCACCAAACTGGCAAACGTTTTCCCAACCATTAAGACCAGAGAACATCTGGTGTGCGTAAGTATCGGCGAATGTATGAAGTAACATTCCGAAATACATCAGTTTTGGTTCATCGCCATAATCCTTGTTGATGAAGTTTTGCATAATCTCCTGCATAAGCGAGGAGGTGTCCATTCGTGCGGGAAGTGTCCTCCATTCTGCCCTTGAAGCAACAGTCTCATTGAGTTTCTTCTTATATGGGATGAAATGAAACGGGGCATTGATAATATTTTGGTATTTGGGTATTCCCAATTTTATCATATCGACACCTGTTGAGAATCCGGTGGTGGCAGGATTGAAGATATAGTAGTCACCATACAGATGAGTTGCCAAATGTCTGGCATACTCGGGTACTTTATATGCCACAAAGGTGTTGAAGTCGGTGAAATCATCGACCATCTGTGAATAATTAGCGATGGTCTGCGCCTCTTCTTCACTAAAGAATGCTTTTAGTGCCAACGCCTTTATTGCAAAATAGTGATAGTTGATATCCATGGCTTAACGGGTTGCAGTGATGGTAATAATATAATCATTAAAATCTCCGTCAATGTAGTCTTCTACAACGATGGTTGTAATATGTCCAACACATTTCCCCTCATTATTAAGAATACCAGTAACAGACATCTGTTGCTGAAGAGGGGTGGTCTGATCATTTGTAATATTCAGAACCAGGATGTCATCATCCTTGTAGTCTGCACCGATAACATCTCCCGTAAAATTAGTAAGAGATGTGTTGGCATCTTTCTTCTCCGCTTTCCAGTATGTACTACTCTTTCCCACAAGAGTGATTAGAATTTTGGCTTGTGCACGTGAATATGCACAGAAAGACATCTTGTCTCCGTTCTGGACGGCTGTAATAGGAATTGAAATTGCTGCCATAATTGCTGATTTTAATTTGTGATTATTACTATGATTATTTGGCTGCAAAGGTACGGAGAATCGGGCAGAAAGGGTGTCGCACTGGTTATAACTTTGTCGTATCTCGTTATAACTTTGTCGTAACTGGTTATAATTTGTCGTATCTGATTATAATTCCAGACAATCATACTCCCCATATTCTTCCTTTTGCGTCGTTTTTGCTACAAAATTACTATCTTATTTATAAGACATGATGCAATGTCCTTGGACTACAGAAATATCCACCTAACAACACTTCTTGCCATAGGCCCCTTGCTGTTGAGTGGATAAATATTCTGTCTGGTGGATTGTACTCCGATGTACAGACTTGATTTCATAATTTTACAATTAAAATATAACAAAGTATGAATAACAAGAAAGACAATGGGAGTGCTTTTTACAACAATGAGCATGTGTTTGTTAAGATTGAGTGGGGACACAAAAGAGTCTGCATCCATGATATCGTGTATTTGGAGGCCCAACAGAACTATTGCGCCATTCACTTGTTGAAGGGAAATGAAAAGAGCCGGATGATGGTTACGGTACCTATGTGCGAAGTATTGGAAGATCTGAATCCTAGCCTGTTCGTGCGTATTCATCGCTCATACGCTGTCAATATTGAACATATCAACATAATCGCTGGCTATATGGTGGAAATGGACAATGGTAAAGACATCAACATTGGCAGGGAGTATAGGAGCAATTTGGAAGATATATTTGTGTTTATAGGCTCCAGGAAACGAGTGAAGGAAAACAAAGCTAAAGCAAATGGTAAAGGATAAAGTTGTTATTCATCTTGAGCATCATTCGGGAAGAGATGTTTTTTGATGCGATAGTAGGTCTGACGGTCTTTAAATCCGGACTTGATGATGGATTCCTCCTTAGTAACTTCGGGATGTTGTTTGGCATAATTCTCGACGTTGCGACAGCGAAGCAAATTCACATAGTCGAAGAAACCGCCGTATTGCTCTCGCAGGACTCTCGAAACGTATGCCTGACTATAGCCGCAGACCTCAACGACCTCCTTTAGACCAAGATTTGGATTCAGATAGAGACGCTGCTTTACCAGTGCTTTTTCTATGCCGTCGGCGATCTTTTGGCGAGTCTGTTCGGGAATCTCTTTAAGCTTGCGCTCTGCCTTTGCAGACTTATCGATAGGCGTAGTGTTAGGCCGCTCTTCGGAGGGCGTGTAGCCCGGTTGGGGGGGGCGGTTTTTAGTTTCTTCTTCAGTCGGCAATTTCTGTTCTAAGGCTTCCGCAATGTCAGCCTCACGGTTGTCTTCTATCATCTGTTCCAAAGGATTGCCCTTGCGTTTTGATGGTAATATGGATATGAGGAAGATAACATTAAACACTGAAAGCAGAATTTGCATTGCAGCCAACCATGTGGGGCTGTCGAGTAGCACCATCGGCCAAACCAGCAGGGCATGTATGACGGGAATGATAAGTACACTACGGGCGTATGTGAGCGGAAAATCTTCTGTATTGGAAAAATTATCCATACTGTACTCATGAATCCATTGCCACACCTGCCACATGGCAAAACCGCAGTAGGCAGTCATCAGTAGTCCGACGGAGAAGATAATGATGGTCAGCAGTTCCTCCATGACGACACTGATTTGCAGGCCAGGCCAAAGGGCAACAGCAAATAGCAAAACGACAGGCACAAACACCAAAACGGATGAGATGATACCCGACAGGTGCCACCGTTCCCACTGCTTGACCTTTCCGAAGTAGTTGAACAGCAGTACGGCACAGTAGAAGAGATGCGTCAGCGGGTAATAGCCTTTCACCAGCAGCCATGATCCATGACTGGTAGGATTGAATATGTAGGGAAAGAGGATGACAGGGACAGCATATAGCAAGGTGATTATCTTGCGGTCGGGATGGTAGTAACTTTTATTCTCCTTCGCACCCGGACAGACGTGAAACCACCGTACGACTGCGAACATCAGACAAGTCACCACATACACCGTGCAGGCAATGCTATATATTAGTTCTGTTTGCGAAAACATTCTTTGCGTACCTATTATATAATAAACGGCTGCAAAGGTACTCATTTTTGTTAAATTATCAAAATATTCAGCACTCTGAAGCCCATCTTTTAGGATTATTTAGGGGATTTGCTAGTATCGAATATACTATTTAGTGGATAATCTTGTCGAATGAAAAAAAAAAAGCACTCTTTCCACCATTTTTATATACTTTTGGCGCAGCAAAACGGAGGATCCGAAAATCCGATGAAGAGTAGGACAAATACAAAGAAAATTATTATGGGAAATCTTAAAATTGCGACTTGGAATATGCAAGGAGCCACTTCTAACAATGACGCATCAACGTTTATGAAAGCAATAAGCTATATGAAAAATTACGGAATAAACGTTTTTTGTATCCAAGAGGCAGGTATCTTAAGTAAATCTTCACAAATGAAATGGAAACAGGTAAATTACAACCCAAATATATGGGAATTTGAGGTGACTTATCGTGTTGACCAGCATACGTATAATGGATATTGGATGGAGTATTATTTAAGTAATGATAACCCGAATTTAAGATGTAGTATGGCCATAATTTTGAAAGATTGTGATAAGCGGTTCACATTGCTATATGCTAAGCCTGATTATAAAGACTACGAAAAGTGTAGACCAATAATTGGAATCAATTTAGGTGGAGTCAAAATTTATAATGTACATTCGCCATCAGCAAATACTGGGTATACACAAGGATATATTAAACATATGGTTAGCAAATTGGGAATAAATGGAGAAAATTGGTTTTTGTGTGGAGATTTTAATTGCCCACCTTGTAAATATGCGGACTATTTTCGTGTTTTATTTGCCAATAATGGACTTTCAAAATGTAATGGTCACAGCAAGGGCCTATGTGATTATAGTCGTTGCGAATGTAGTTACACTCAAGGGAGTGGATTATGCCTAGACTACGCATTATTATATTATCCGTATAAACAAGACCAAATAATAGGCTCGGCAAATATAATCGACAATAACTTTTACTTTTCCGATCATTTGCCAGTCCTATTTGATATCTATTTTTAGAGGGATGCCAATTGGCACCCCTCTAAAAAATGTTAGTATTTCTTCAGTTCATCTTTTGTGTATTTACAATAGACATCATCATGAATTAGCCCTGATGAATACCAGCTTTCACAATCACCATTCTTAATCCAGTCAAAATTCATTTCAGTTCCTTTGGAAATCACTTTCAGTTTCTTATCGATTTCCAAGCCGAAACCAGTGATAAACTCATTCTGGGATACTCCATTATTGACATTTTTAATTTTGATACCCACATATCTGTCTTTCAGGCAACCTGTAACACCTTCATTAGAATTGCTTCCACGGATCTGCCAATCTCCATCAAAGTCACCTTTCTCATCGAAACGGACGTCAACAACAGCATTTCCGATGGCATGCCCTAAGGCATAGTAGAAATAGAGACAACCCTTTTTAGCTCCTGTTACATGGTCAAAGACGTTCTCTTCAAGACGGAAATACTTATTGTGATTTCCTGAATTACCATCTATGCCATAGCAATATGTCGGAGCAACTTGGCCCTTATCAAATCGCTTAGCGTAAATATCGAGAATGACCATCTTGTGTGTAGTCAGTTTTAGTGTATTTTCATCAATATACTCATCCAAAGCATCCTTCATTACGCTATATCGCGGGTCATCGGATGGAAGCAGTTCATAAAGTGGAATCAGACCACTATCAGAAGATTCTGATCCATCAATATTGTAGCCAATAAGTGCCACAGAATCAGGATTATCGAGAGTACAGGAGTCAAGCCATGTCTGTGTGTCTGCAGAAGCATTTGCACCTCCGATTCTCTTTTCAGTCACAACCTTACATGAGTTCTTAAAACACTGACTATCCTCATTGGAGAAACAGACTTTAATACTACCATCAACATCAACTCCTTTAATATTACCTCCACCTGAATTCTCAATAGAAATCATGACATCCATACCACTTTCCCATTCATTCTGTTCGCGAACAATATAAGTAGAACTCATGCAACCATAAACTGCACGGGTTGTTAGATGGGTACCATATTTACCAAAAAGTTTTTTTATTTCATCCTTGTTTGTACGGTTATTACTATCTGTTGCATTGATTTCATTCCAAGCCAAGATAGGAATAAAGTCTTTCAAATGAGAGAGCAAAGATGGTTTAATGTTCAATGTGTACAGTTTCTGATAAATCATACTCGTGCCATATTCATAATCATCACTATGCCCTGTAGTAGAGCCGACATGAGAATCCAAAGTCCTACCAAAAGCAAAACCCATGAAAGCAGCCTTGACCTTTCCTGTCAGAGACAAGTTGATTTTTTCTGTCATTTTACTGTAGTTCTCGCCAGTCTCATCTTGTTTGATTAGTTTTCGACTGGTTTCACATTCTACTCCTCCAATGCCCTTAAGCAGATCAAAATCGAGAATTTGCGTCTTACAAGCACCAACTCCAATAATCTGGGTAACGTCACACCCGCAGCCAAGACCTGTCTTGTTCACTAGTGAATCATCATAGATGTTCACACCTTGATAATTTTCTTCAATGTTTGCCATAATTAAAACATTTAATTTTATGTAAATGATATGAGTATATGAACTCGTGAGCAAAATTCGCAAGAATTTTTGAGGCATGAAAATATATTTGCTCAACAGCAACAATATCCACTCAACGTAAAAGTAAGGTGATATTTGTTTATTGATCATTGAAAGATATCGAGTAAAATGACACTTAGTGGATAAAAGCGTCATATAGGAAATAAATATTATCTTCTTCAGAAAACCATTTCCTTTTACGGTATAATTAACAAGGATAGTTCCTAAAAAGTCTAAGAGAGAGTAGTGAAATAATCTACATGACATTATATAGAGGAATTTCAAATTGTTTATCAATAAATTAAATTTTCCACAAGGCCAACGACATCTGGCCCGAATTTCGGTGCAAAAAGAACAAGGGGATGAGGGCTATAGCGCAAGGTTTCGGTTAGAAATACTACCTAAAAAGGTGGATATTTACAGTACAAACTTTGGCCTCGGCCTTGCGCATTTGCCCGCCCCAAGTATCTTTGCTGAAAAATTCGAGTAAGATGGATTTGGGAGGGATAATGGCCTGTCATTATCTTCAACAGTTTTTTATCTCCTTAATTTATACCTCGGTGCATGCATGACCTTGGCCGTCTGATGACATCTACGAGCGAAGGAGAGTTCGTCCTCGTTGTCCTTCTTCTTGGGCAGTTCGTTATTACCGCCACCACCGCCATAGGACTCTGAGATGATGGTGGCACTGTCGAGGAAGCCAAAGAAGAGACAGGCGGTGGTTGCAGCGACCTGTTCCACATTCTCGGCCACACCTTCGGCCATGTCAAGTCCGAGTTTCTCCAGATAGCTGACACCCGACTCTGCGCCAATCTGATAGACCTCTGCCTTCGTGTCGTCGCATATATCGCGGAAAACAGCAGCGTTCTTCAGCAACCAGCCCGCATCGGTCAGACGGTCTTTCGGATTCTCACGGAAGGCTTTCCTAATGATTTCTTTTTCCCTATCGTTCATGACGTACTCGTCGAGTCGCGGATTGGCGATGGCTTTCGCTGCATCCCATAATCCGGACCAGACGGTCTCTAACATCTGACGTGAATGGTCGTATTCTTCTGCCTTCTCCTTGGCTTTTTCGTAGGATTCAACGGTGATGCCCTTACGCTGCATTTCGTCGTACTGCTGAATCTTGCGGATGGCAATGGCATTCTGGCGCAGCTCCTGCTTGACGATGGCCCGACTTCTGCGTGTCAGTTCTTCTATGTGGGCACTGTCAAAGCTGCGAAGGATGGTCTGCATGTCGGTCATGATGCTCTTGATTTCATTGTTCTGCTGCCTCCTGAACTCTTCGGCATTTGTGAAGACCGATTTCCTCTGGCTCCTGACCTTATCCACCTCCTGAAATGCCGCCATAATCACGTCCATCATCGTCATCTTCGTCTTGCCCTTCGTTTTCAGATTCTCGATAATGGCTCCGCTGCTTTTCGGGTTATAGGTAAAGACCGCATCGCAGAAACCATTGAATGCCACAGACTCAGACGGGTCGCCGACGGCATCGGCCAGTTCTCTTGCCCGTAGTTCCAGTTCATTCTTCTCATTCCTGGCAGTTTCTTTCTCCTTGTTGATCCTGTTCAGTTCCTGGCGGGCATTATCTATCGAATCATTCAGTTTTGACGATGCTTCCCGTTTCTCGGCCAGTGATGACTCAAAATTGTTGAGCGCCCAAGCTGCCTGATCGACTTTCTTTTCAGTTTCCAGAGCC
>JAEEGI010024986.1_pt1 | contig 11614 bp, 13 predicted proteins | sample 8958751 | NCBI WGS metagenome assembly JAEEGI01 (sample SAMN16246545, study PRJNA631951) | gut metagenome | biome: gut microbiome; feature: rumen; material: KS-attached | host: Bos | place: Iran: Karaj | collected 2018-10 | reverse complement strand
GTACACTTTCAATAGAATCATTTAAACTTGTTAATTGAGTACTAATTGTTTTAAGAGCATTTGACCACACATTATCATGACCTGAACTTATATTAGATATAGTACTTTTAGCAGTTGTTAAATCAGCTTTAATTTGTGTTAATTGATCATTACCAATATCTTCTTCTAATGATCTTTTAACATTAGCTAAACTATCATAACTTACTTTAATATTTGCCATTATATATCACCTCTATTTATTTCTATCATCTCATTTTAAAAACTTCCTAAACTTCCTCCGTCATGTTCACTATTATCATCTAAATCAACATTACCTCTTTGTATTGTTGACCAATCGGCTTCATGTGTTTCTCCATCAGGGTCTTTATAATATAATTGATCTGACCATCCACCTGATCCCGGATGAAAATTATCTGAAGTATCATGATTATTATATACAGTATAATGTCCAGTTTCATCTGCTGGTGTTCCATCATCTTTATTTATTGGTATTGATATATCAAATTGAAATCCTGATCCTTCTTTTCCTTGTCCATCAGCATGTGTATCATTATGTGCAGTTGTTTCATCTGTGTTTGTTAAATAACATATTTGTCCATCTTGAACTACAAATAACCTTGAAGCATTCTTTTTACCAGCTCCTCCAGTGTATGTTGGATTTTGTTCATTTGCATCATAATAAACTGGTACTCGTACTTTTTTACCATCCTTATCTGTTACTTCTATTGTTCCATAATAGTGAAGGTCCATAGGTTCTCCTGATTCACTATCATAATTATTTAATGCTTCTTCACTTAATCCTGAATCTCCAAATGCTACTCTATCATAAGTTGAATATTTAGAACTATTATCACCAATAGTTATGTTATATTTAGCTTTAAGATCTTCCGCTTCTTGTCCTTTGCCTTCTGCACATTTATTATAACTTTCTATTGCTGCTTTAACCATTCCATCATCAATTTTACTTTTATATCCACTTGGCATATTTATTGTAGTTGCTAAATTTTCAAGATATGGTTCAGCAGGGGTAACACTTATGTCATCACCATATTGATTATGAGCTTCATTTGCAACTGTATTATAAGCACTTTGATCAAAATTATCACCATCAGTATATCTTTTTGAGTTATCACTTATATATTGTATAACTAATGAAGCACGTTTTTTATTGTAAGCTTGTACTGCTTCTTGAACATCATCGTTTAATTCCATTAAATGTTTTCTTACTTCCAAGTAGTATTTTTTTGCTTCTTTCGTTTGATGTGATTGACCTGTTGTTTCTACATCTTTTGGTAATTCTGACATATCATTTTCTATTTGATTAATAATACCTTCAATTTCTATAGCTTTTGCTTCTATTGGATAACTACCATCATAGGAAAAAGCAGTTTCAGATTCTTTTTTTACTGATGTAAAAGATGTAGTTAGATCAGGAAACAATTTAACAACATCATTTATTGCTTTTGTTGCACTTTCAATATCTGAATCTTGTAAGAATTCGTTTGAAGGTTCTGATTCCCAAGTAATATTTTCTACTCCACCACAACCATTTGTACCAACTGAGCCATCTCCATCTGGTAATCTATTAAATTTTTTTATTGTTATCATTCTATACTTCATAATATCAATCACATCCTTTATGATATCTTCATATTAATAATATCATATTAATTATTTAATAACAAAAAAAGTGTAAATACTATGTTTTTATTTTACACTAATTTATGTACTTATCGACAATAGCTTGCATATTAACAATACTATTCTCTTTACTTTCTATTTCAGTTATTACATTATTAATTTCTTTTTTTATATTACTAGATTCTGTTTTTACTTCTGCAATATCAAAGATATAATCTTCCGCTTTATCTATTTCATTAAAACTGTTTTCTAAAGACTCTAAAATCTTATCTAATATAGATAAAGCTTCTATTATTTTTTCTTTATTATATTTAACATTATCCATATTCTCACCTAAACCCTGTTATATTTTTCTAGACAATGATCTATTTGATTTAATATTTTATCAATACTATTATTTATATTAGATATTTCATCTTCTATACCTTTATTATTAATTGAAAGAGATTCATTACTTAATAATGAACTAGCTTCTGATAATAAGTCTTTATTTGTTTTAATATTCTCTTTTTCATCAACTAATATTTTACAATATTGTTTAATCTTTTCATCTTTTTCCATAAACCTTATTCCCCTTGACCTTTACTATATTCTAATGCCTTGTTCACTGCTTTTCTTAAGTATAAACCATTTAAACGCATTTCTTCAAGTACATTAATTACTTCTTGATTATAATACTTTTGCCAATCTGTTCTTAATTCATTTGCCCATGTAGTATCTATTCTATCTGGAATGTTCTTTTTTATTGTTTCATCTAAAGAAGCCATAGTATTTTCTAAATTAGATACTATATCATTTATTTCTAGTATTGCCCCTAATGCAGAATCTTTATTTATTCTAATCATTTGACTTCACCATCTCTTCAGATAATTCATCTACCATATTATTAAAACCTGTTTTTTCTGTATTTACATATTCTTCTGCTTTAGATATTGAATCAGCTAATCTTTTAAAAGAGGCTTCTTGTTTCTTATAATTATTTAATAATCTAGTAGCAGGAGTTCCTTTTATATCTTCTTCTGTAATACCTTTAATAATATTTTCTAATCTATTTAAATTATATTTATATTCTTCTCCTGTAGTTTGAAGGGCATCTCTTAATATTTCAATTGCTTCTTCATCTACATTTATAATTTCAGACATAATATCACAACTCCTATCATAATTTTATATTATTATTAATAATTAGACAATCTATTTAATATTTTTATACATATTTTTACAATATTTAGTATAATAATGTTTATGAAGAAAAGTATTTATAAAATCAATTATAAAATATTAATACCTATATTATTACTTAGTATTATTAGTATTATATCTATATATAGTGCTTCTATATACACTTCTAGTGATTTGGGTAATTTAGCTTTAAAACAGGGTATTTGGTATATAATTGGATGGATATTAGTATATATTATATATAAATTAGGTAATGACTATATATATGATAAGACATGGATATTATATGTAATTGGCAATATACTATTATTTTTATTATTAATATTTGGTACTGAGATTAATGGTAGTAAATGTTGGTTTGTAATACCTGGTATTGGTTCAATACAACCTAGCGAATTTATGAAGATATTTATTATGTTACAATTAGCATCTATGATTCATAAATTTAGATTAAAATATAGAAAGCCTACTCTTACTAATGAATTTGTTTTTATACTTAAAACATTATTAATTGTATTAATTCCTTCTATTCTAACTTTTATAGAACCTGATACTGGATCAGTAATAATATACTTTATTATATATATTTCTATGTTGTTTATATCAGGTATTAGATTTAGATGGTTCTTAATAGGTGGTGGTATATTATTATTACTTATTGGGGGTATATTATTATTATATTTTAATTATGAAGATACTTTTGTATCTATATTTGGAAATAGTATGTTTTATAGATTACAAAGAGTATTTAATTGGAATGATGGTGGAGGCTTGCAGTATACTAATTCTATTGTATCTATAGGTACTGCAGGATTATTTGGGCACGGTATTAAAGGTACTCCTATGTATTTTCCAGAATCATCTACTGACTTTATATTTTCAATTTATGCATCTTCTTTTGGATTAGTTGGAGTTATTATATTACTTGGAATTATTATATATTTAGATGTACAAATAATAATTCTTGCTAGAAAAAGGAAGAAAGATACTGATAAATATATATTAGCTGGTATACTTGGTATGTTACTGATACAACAAGTACAAAATATTGGTATGACTATAGGTTTATTTCCTATTACTGGTATTACTCTCCCATTTGTATCTTATGGAGGATCATCATTACTTTCATATATGCTTTTAGTTGGTATGTTAATAAATATATCTAATGAAAAAAATAAAAAATATAATTATAATTAAAAAACTAGAAATTAATATTTCTAGTTTTGTTTTGTTCCACATTTAGGACAAAATGAACTTTCTACTTTAGATCCACATGTTGGACAGAAATTAGATTTTAATAATACTTTATTTTCTCCTGATACTTTTATTACTTTTTTAATACAAAATATATATAAGAATATTACTAGACCTACTACTAATAAAACAAATGAGAAATTATTAATTAGTAATCCATAATCATATAAACCATGTATTAATGTAGGTACTAATACTGCATATAATAAATTTTTCTTTTCTAGAGATTTATTATTTTTCTTTTGATAATATTTAGCCATTCCAAAGAAGTGTCCCATAAATACTGCATCAAAGGCATGACCTGGTACTGCCATAATTCCTCTTATTATTGCTGTACTTAGTCCACTTAAAACACCTATATTTGCATAATTAGAAACATATAATATATTCTCTATACAAGCAAAACCTATGGATACATATACACAATATACTATTCCATCATATAACTCATCAAAGTTTTCATTATTATATGCACCCCAGTATGTTAATATAAATTTACTAAATTCTTCTATTAATGCAACACCGATAAAAATATAAAAGAACATTGCTATATAATTATTACTATATGTAGATGTTTCTACTGCGAAAAATGGTATTAATTTTTGTAATATAATAGTGATTATTATAGTAAGAGCAGCTGATAAGAAACCAAATCCAAATAATTTTGCTAACAATTTTTTTGGTTCTTTTCTTTTATCTTTTACATATACAAAGTGACATATTAATATTACAGGTATTATTGCTAAAATTGTAAATATTATATTAATCATATTATTCCCTTTCTATTACTTGAGAAGTTTCTACTTCTATTGGAATTATTATAGAATCAAATTGTTTTGCAATTAATGTATCATTTAAATCATTAGATCCATCTTCTATATTTATCCACTCTACATCTATCTTAATTGTTTTATTTTCACCTTTTTTTATAATAAAGTCATTTTCACTAGGTTTTACAATTAACGAATTGTTTTTTATTGGAATATCATTATTACCAATTAGATTATCTATCTTAATATTAATTGTAACATCTACATCTGATGCGTTTGTAATATTTATTATTTCATAACCTCTACTACCTGGAGCAATTGTATTATCTTTTGCGGTAGACAATGAATTATCCCATATAAATTCATTTAAGTTTAAATCTTCATTATTAGTTATATCTATATCATTAATTACTACTTTCCATTTAGCAACATCAGTTTTAGAATTTAATTTTACTAAACTATTATATTTAGAATAAGTAATGGCATAACTACCTGTTAAAATTGCGATTAAAAGTAATATTAATAGTAATATACCTTTTTTATTTAAGTCTTTCTGTGTCTCTTTTGTGTTCATATCGCACCACCTTATATTATAAGTATATACTAGAATAGTTTATTTTAATATTGAATTTTAATATTATTTTTCAAAATATGTAAAGTATTTTTATTTGCAAAATAAAAACCGTTAATACTAACGGTTAGAAAACAATATGGTGGAGCATAGGAGGATCGAACTCCTGACCTCCACGGTGCAAACGTGGCGCTCTCCCAGCTGAGCTAATGCCCCAATCAAATTGACAATATTAATTTTACAAAAATATAATTAATTTGTCAATAAAATTATTAATAATTAAAAAAAGTAGGTTTTTACCTACTTTTAATGTGTTTCACTTAAATCATCAAAACTTACCGCTTTATATGTTTCTTTTGGTTCTTCAGCATCTTCCAATGCTTCTGTTTCATTTTCTAGTGCTATATCAGCATCTTTAATTGCGGAATAACCAATATTGTCTGTATTATCTAAATATGATTCTGTAGGTGACTCTGCTGTTTCATAATCTCCACTGTATGAGTATTCGTCATCATTTCCTTCGTCATCTTCTCCATTATCATTATTTGATTTTCTATCTAAATAAATCTTAGTTCCAATACCAGCAGCTCCTGCGGCAGCAATTCCAGCTATAATTGGGATTGCTGATGTACCACTTGACTTTTTATTAACAGTAGTATCAATTGGAATTGTTTGATGTGTTCCACTCTCTGAAGGAGTTTCTGGCTCTATTGGTTCTATTGGTTCAGGTTCAGCTGGTTCTTCCGGCTCAACAGGCTCTGGTTCTGTTGGTTCAGGCTCAACTGGTTCTGGTTCAACCGGTTCAGTTGTTCCTGCTGGTGATGCAGCACTTGATGCTACAGCAGTTCCTGCAGATGCTGTTCCTACTCCTTGTGATGGTTTATCTGCTAATATTTGTTTTAGAATTACTGTTGGTTCTTCTTTAGCTTTTTCTTCTGTTTGTGTTTCCTCTTCAGATTTTTTCTCTTCTTCCTTTTGTTCTTCTTCTTTTTGTTCTTCTTCTGGTTTTTCATCTACTTTTCCGTCACCATCAGCATCAATATTTTTATCTGGTTTTCCATCGCCATCTGTATCAATATTTAAATCTGCTTTTCCATCACCATCTGTATCGATATTTAAGTCTGCTTTCATATCGCCGTCTGTATCAATATTTAAGTCTGCTTTTCCATCGCCATCTGTATCGATATTTAAGTCTGCTTTCATATCACCATCCGTATCGATATTTAAGTCTGCTTTTTTATCTCCATCTGTATCGATGTTTATATCTGGTTTTTTATCTCCGTCTGTGTCAATATTTAAATCTGCTTTTCCATCACCATCTGTATCAATATTTAAGTCTGGTTTTCCATCTCCGTCTGTATCAATGTTGATATCTTTATCTTTATCCTTATCCTTATCTTTATCCTCATCCTTATCCTTATCTTTGTCTTTATCTTTGTCTTTATCATTGTCACCAGTAGTAGAATGTGATGATGGACCTGATGGATAAGATGGATAAGTTGGTGTTCCTGACACAGTACTAGTAGTACTTGTAGTAGTCTTCTCTTCTTCTTTTTCAGTTTCTTTTTCAGTTGCAGTACCAGTTTGTGCTTTACCGTTATCATATGAATCTCTGTCTTTATATAGTGATACATCAAATGATTCATTATCTGGTATATCTTCTCCAGTAGCTGACTCAATAGCATTTTCTAATTTATCATTATCTACTTTATTAATATCACTTATGATTTGACCTTCAGCATCAGTAAATACAGCAATTATTGCAGCACAAGAAGCTATCAAGGCATCTATTTCTTGTCTCCAATTATCGACATTTGTATTTGTTTGATCTAATTCTGTTACCATTTCACCAAAACAGTCATCATGACCTGCTCCTGCTGATTCTAAATTTCTAGCTAAAGAATCTAAATCTGTATGAATCTTTTCCAAGGCATCACTGGCAGGCGCTAGTGCTGTTTGTGAACTACTTAAATCATCATATATTACTTGAACTTTTCCCATAAAGCACATCCAATCTTTTTTATTTTTTTATAACTTATTTACTTTCAAAATACTTATCTCTTATATCATCTAATTTTGATACATATTCTTTTTCAGCATCATTTTGATATCCTCTAAAAATAACTCTATCGATATCACTAATATTAAATGCTAAAACTTGATCACTATCTAACTCTCCTTCTGGATAAAGGCATGCTGAATAATCATACATCACTTCACGATTATCCTTAGGTATTGTTAAATATCCTGTAATCATAATTTCCTTTTTTCCACCTTTAAGCATTACTACGCTACCTATTGGCAAATATTTTTCTTCCATTTTTATTCCTCCTATATTTATTAATAATTATTTATTAAACCCATGTTACTATCAATTAAAATAAGAAATTGAATTTATCTGGGTGCCATTGTTGCATTAATTTATAAAATGTATTTTTATCTATTTCCCTTCTTTCATATTGTCCAACAATTTGTTGAGCTCTTTCAGTTACATATTTATAAGCTTCTTCTTTTGTAACATTACCAGATTTAACTGCATCAAAAACTGCTTCAGGTGTAGTTTCAGAAGTAAATCCAGCTCCAGTTCCGGCTCCTGATGATGGACCAGTTAATAATGGTGTTTCTCCTGCTGCTCCTCCTCCTGATGATGGACCAGTTAATAATGGTGTTTCTCCTGCTGCTGTACCTGCTTCTCCTGCTGCTGGCGCCAAGCTAGCATAAGCTGATGTTATTGCTTGACCACCAGCATAATATGCTCCTGCATAGATTACTCCATTGCCTAAAATCCTTACTGTTCCTCCAACAGTATCTTTTCCATCAGTTTCTTTATAAACTTTGTCTGCGGATTTACCTGTTCCCATAAAGAATCCTGTTGCTGCTAGAACACCTGGTATTAGTGGAGCTGCTAGTCCTCCAGAAAGAATCGTTGCAGCTGTAGCCGCCACTAATGGTAATGTATATGTTGTAATTGTTGAGGCAACATTAAATACTTTTCCATCATGTTTAAATACTGAATGATTATCAATCCATTTTCCAACTTTTGTTCCATAGAATGCTTCTCTTCTATTATCTGCCCTACTTTCGGCAATGATATTATTATAATGTTCTGTTACAGCTTTATATCCACTAACAAAACCTTGACCGCTTAATAGTGTTCCTAAACCACCAATTAATCCTCCAATAGTATGAGAGAAAGCCCATCTGAATCCATCACCTATTATTTCTCCTAAGTGAAATGCTCCATCAATGATTACACAACCAACTTGTGCGACTGTGCCTACTGCACCAAGGAAGAAATCACCAACATAGTCATACCATTCTTTTGGATATCTCTCAAATTCAAATTCTGGTACTTCTTGTGGTTCAACATATTCAGATTTACTACACTCATCGTGTAATTCCTTAGCAGGCACTACATATTCATTATAAAATTTTTTACAATCATCAAATGTACTCTGTAAAGCTGACGCGCCAGTTATACTAGTGTTTATTGTACCTCTCATAGTAGGTTCACTATCTTGACTTGCTTTAACTGAAACTTTATGAGCTATATGTATAGAGTATGTTTCTCCATTATGTTCTGCATTTGCTGCTTTTGTTCTTTCATGTGAATTATGCGTATCAACATTATTATTATATTCTTTAACTGCCGGACATAATTCTTCAGTATATCTTCTATGATATTCTTCCAATCTTTTACAATATGAAGTATACGCCTCATCATATCTATGATTATCACCTATACTTTGAATTTCAGTCGTAAATTGGTTTAAAAATGATGTGTCAATTTCTTTCATACTATCAATTAGAGCCTGTGCTTTTGTATTTAATGGAGCATCTCCATTGTACTCAAAAGCTTCAGGAGAAAGTCCTTTTGACATTTCGCCCTCTACTACTGCAATAACATTTGTATTTAAATCTTTAAGAGAACAATTTTTTGCTTCATCTACTAAGTTTGATACTGTGGAAGCTTGCATAAATGATTCTAATGGGGTTTCCCAAGTAATATTTTCTATTCCTCCACAACCACTTCCTGAAGTAGCACCACCGCCACCACCGTGTGGATCTGCAGTATAAAATTTTTGCATACTAACACCTCTTTATCGATACACTCTATCATTTAAATTATACATAAAATCTTTTGATTATTCAATGGAAAATACTTTTATGTACACTTTTTGTCAAAAAAAATAATCTTTACGATTATTTTAATTTATACTTATTTTTTTATATTTTTTAGGAATATTTCTCATTATTACATATAATAGTTCACTATATATTAGATTTAATAATATAGAATTACTTATTATATATAATATTTTATTAATACTTATTGGTACTACATTAAATATTAGTAATATTAAGCTTTCTATTAATATATATATTATTATTATGATTAGAGATATTATTAATATATTAAAATAATTAATAGTAATCTTCTTATATAAATTCATTATTACCAGTCCTATTAATATAAATATAACTCCATTTAAAAATAATTGATTAGTATATAGTAAATCATATATAATTCCTGTTACAAATATGGTAATTAAATATTTTTTTTCTTTTTTTATATATAATGGATAAATAATAATTATAGATATTATTGTTAATAGCGGAGTAAATAGAGATAGATTTATAAATGGTAATAGATTATTCATAATACCATCTAATATTAAAGATATTATTATAAATATTATTCCCATTATTTTTTCCTTTTTAATATTGTTACATAGTGTATACTATCAAAATCTTGATTTGTTTTTACAAATACTTTTTTACTTAGATTATAACTATCTTTTTCTTCTCCTATTACTTCTCCCACATATATTCCTCTTGGGAATACTCCTCCTAATCCACTAGTTATTATTTTTGTACCATTCTTAGTATTTAAATTATTATCTATGCCTGTAATAATTAAAGCATTTTTCTTTTTATCAAATCCATTTAATATAGCATATTTATCTTTTCCATTTATATTTATAGATACACTTACTTTAAAATTAACATCATCTGATGTTAGTAATTTAACTTCTGATGAATAACTATATACTTTAGATACTTTTCCTATTAATCCATTATAGGTAATAACTGCATTGCCTTTTTCTATACCACTTTTTTTGCCTTTATCAATATTTATAGTATTAAACCAATAATCTTTATTTCTACTTATTACTGTGGAATTTACTATATCATATTCAGTTAGAGTGGTTTTTAATTCTAATTCTTTTTTTAATTCTTCATTTTCTTTTTTTAATTCTTCTACTTCTGTAGATAAATTATTTATACTTTTTGTTTGATCATCATTAGAATTTACTGGTACTTCTAATTTATTAATTGGATAAATAATTGTTTTGAAGAGATTTTCTATATAATTATATTTTCTTTCTATTAGAAATGTTATACATAGTAATATTACTAGTACTAATATAATTGATATAATTGTTAATCTCTTTTTATTTTTTTTCTTTTTATACATATAAAACACCTAGAAGTATTATAAATCATTTTACTATAATTTTCCATTATCATAATAACTAAAATAATTATTATCACTTACTATTATGTGATCTAATATCGGTATACCTTGTATTTTTCCTATATTAATTATTGTTTTAGTTATATAATCATCTGCTTTAGATGGAGTTGTATCTCCTGTAGGATGATTATGCATAATAATTATAGAATAAGCGCTTACTTTATATGCTTCTTTAAATATTTCTCTTGGATGAATAGTACTTTGATTTATAGTGCCAATGAATAATAATTTTGTTTTTATTAGTTCTTGTTTAGTATTAAAATATAATGCATAAAAGTATTCTTGTTTTTTATTAAAAAATAAATACTTTGTTTCATTAAATATTTCTTTAGGTGATGTTAATTTAGATAATATTTTTGGTGTATGTAAATATATTCTTTTACCTAGTTCAATAGATGCGATTAATTCTATTGCTTTTACCTCTCCTATTCCATTAAATTTAGTTAAATCTTCAATTGTTAAATCTTTTAATTCCTCTATTGTATATTTATTTAATAATTCTAATGAGATATCATTTACACTTTTATTATTAGTACCTGTTTTTATAATAATAGATAATAATTCAGAAAGAGAAATATTTTCCTTACCTATTAGTTTTAATTTTTCTCTTGGCCTCTCATCATTTGTAATATTTTTTATATTCAATATAATCCCCTT
>JAEEGI010024984.1_pt1 | contig 11615 bp, 17 predicted proteins | sample 8958751 | NCBI WGS metagenome assembly JAEEGI01 (sample SAMN16246545, study PRJNA631951) | gut metagenome | biome: gut microbiome; feature: rumen; material: KS-attached | host: Bos | place: Iran: Karaj | collected 2018-10 | reverse complement strand
CTCGTCCACCTTCTGGACCTTGCCGCTCTGGCGCAGGAGGCCGGTCACCACCGAGGGAGGGATATTGTCCCGCAGGTTCATCTGTGCATCTGCGATGATGTTCAGGCAACCTTTCTGCAGGCCCTCCATCGCGGCCTTCCGGACTTCCTTGTCAGCCGTGTCGAACTGCCGGAGCAGCTTGTCGAGTCCCTCGACGGATATTGGTCCGGCCTCTGCCATCACGCCTCCGGATTGTCCTCCTGGTACCAGCCGCTTATGCGGATGATGCGTCCCCGGTTGTCCACGTCCTCCGGGTGTGGGAAGTGGATCTGGTGCCCTCGCCAGGTTATTCCGTCAAACCGTGCGCAGGGGCAAGGCTTCCGGAACTCCAGGTCCACACCAACCACGTCCGCCTGTTGAAAGGTCAGCATCGTCTTGGTGGCGGACATCTGGCGCACCTGGGCGTACACGTCCATTACCGGGACCGGCTCGCTCACCGCCAGGTGGCTCATCGAATCGACGGTGGCCGTTGTCCTGGTCAGCGTTATCCGGTCATTGTACCGGCGTGCGTTCTGTGGTTCGCGCCTCATAGCCAGCCGTAGGTCTTTGCGAGGATCGCTGCCTGTACCGGTGCGTCCTCTCCGTCATAGATGGATGTTGCAAGTTCCCAGCAGACCGGCATCAGCTTGTCCGCGTCCGGGGTGTTCACCTCGTTGGTGTAGTCCACCGTTACGCTGGCGGCGGAGCCGGTGAAGATGATCCTGCCCTTGTCCAGGTTGAAGTCCACCGCATTCCCTTCCTGGTCGAGTGCGGCGGTGATGGTCCTGCCCCCCTGGTAGAGAGGGATGGAATCACCGGGCTGGACGTCGTAGGCGGTCAGCTCGAAGGAGCAGGGGAGTAGTGCCGTATCGGCATATTCCTGGACCTGGAGCATCGCACGCTTGAGGATTGCCTGGAGCATCGCATCCCTGGAACAGTCCGGGACGGAGGCATACGCCTTGAACATCTCAAGCTGTTCGGCTGTTGGCTGCGCTGCGCTGATTATGCGGATCTCGGTTTTCATTCCTGGTGGTTAAATGAGGGAAGGGGAGCCGGTTGCCCGGCCCCCTTTTCCTCGTCAGGGATTACTGAGCGGATACGGCCTTGGTCTTGATTGCACCGGTGGTGCTGTCAATCGTTCCGGCGATTGCGGAGAGCGAACCAGGGGTGCTGATGGCTGCCTGGCTGGTTGCGGCTGCGGCAACGTAGATGAGGCCCTTCTTGTTCGGAGTGGAGACCTTGACCTGGGCTGCGCGGCGGAAGTACACGTCGTATGCGTCGTACACACCGTTGCGGATGAACTCGAGCTCATAGCTGTTGCCAGCGTAGATCTCGACGCAGGTGGTGTCGGCAACGAGGATCTCGCCGGAGGACAGGCGTGCGGAAGGGTAGATGCGGAGTCCACCGAGCAGGCTGCGGGCCTGGTCGAAGATGTAGTTTCCGTTGGCATCCTTGATTCCACGGAGCTGGGCGTACAGTGCCCAGGTGACGAAGGCGACATTGGCGTTGAAGCCTTCCTTTGCGATCTGGAGTGCGGCGTCGAAGATGACATCAGCGACGGTGGCATCGGTGTAGGTTCCGAGGCCGGAGAACGCGGTTGCCTGGCTCTTGAGGCCGTAGATCTTGGACGGAGAGGTGCCGGCACCGGAGTCGGCTCCCGCACCGTCGTAAATTTCCTGGTCGAGTTTGTTCAGGATCATCCTGACACCCTCGTTGACGCAGTAGTTGTACAGCTGCTCGAACCAGTCCTCGAACTCGGTGCTGATGCGCATCGTGTGTGCGATCTTACCGAACAGGCGGGTCTTTTCAGCAAAGGCCACATCGGACTTCTTGTTGTTCTGTGCCAGCTCGGCGACATAGTCGGCACCGTTCTGGGCGGTTGCCTCGATCCATCCGAGTTTGTTCGCGGTCCTCGGACGGAGTCCGAAGGCGACGATGAAGGCGTTGGCCACAGGTGCGGCTGCGTGGATGGTAGGGTCTACCTGGATTGAGGTGAATCCGTTTGGATTGACAAGGCTGGTGCCGATGTCGTAGACGGTCTTGAGTTCGACGTTGATGTCGAAGGCGCTCTTTTTGGCGTCGAAGGCTGCCTTGATGTCATCCTTCTTTTCCTCAAGGGCGGCGCGGAATGCGCTCTTGAAGTCGGTGATCACCCTTTCCTTGCCGAGTTTCTCGATTTCGGCCTTGAGCGACTTGACGGACTTGTCAAGGTTCTCGATTTCTTTCTCCTTGGCCTCGGTGTCACTCTTGGCCTCGGTCAGTTTGTCCTGGAGGGACTTGATTTCGGCGGTCACCTTCTCGGTGGCGGCCTTCTCGATGCTTTCCTGCATCTCCTTGATCTCTTCTGGAGTCATAGATGGGGTTTGATTAATGGATTGAATTGGTTTCTGGTTATGCTCCGGGTCAGCCTTTGCGCTGATCAGGATGGCTGCCGGATTGGCGGCAGTAGTAACAGGGCTGACTTCCACGATCTCGATTGCCTCGAGGATGCGGATGTCATACTCGTAGCCTTCCTTGTGCTCCCAATGGTATTTCACCGCTCGGTAGCCTATGGAGAACTCCTTGACTGCCCCATTTTTCAGTAGGATGGCGGCATCATTGCCGGTGGTGGTCGGAAGAATATCTGCCTCGATCCACAGGCCATAGTCGTCGGTCCCCTTGTCGGTGATCTTGCCGATTACGGTGGCCCTGTCGTGCTGCCAGCAGAGAGCCATCCGGTCAGCATTCGGTCCGGCAAGGAACTCGTCGCAGGCCCCGGGCATAATGATGTCACCCCAGCTGTCGACGTTGCCGAATGCGAGGGCGTAGGCTTTGATATGGAGGATTCCACCGTCGCCTTCACCCTTCACCTCGACCCGGGCAGCCGCAGTTTTGGTTTGGATCTCCCCTCCGGGAGGGGTCTCTTTGAACTCTAACATCTTGTTTTGTCGCTGGTTCTGCGACAAAAATAACATAGCATCGGTGTACTAATTACACCGATGCTATCCACGTTTTTGGTATTTGGCTATTTCGGGAGGCGGATGCAGCAGCAGGCGCAGTTGATTATCTCGCCGGCGTCGGCACCCATAGAGGGGTCGTGTGGGTACATCATCATACCTCCCGGAAGGCTGAATGGTTCATTCTCATCCACGACCACACCGTCCATCAGTTCGTGGCTTGCGCGGGTGTTTCCCAGGCCGCTGATGCACCATTGCTTGGTGAATCCCACGTCCAGGGTCTCGGCTGCCAGGGCACCGGCCTCCGCCATCCCGATCATTGATTCCGTCTGGGCGATCCGGCGGCACTGCCATTTCTCCAAGGTGGCAAGGTAGCCTGTATATAGCTTCTTGGTCAGTTTCTCTATACCCAGGCCGACATCCTCCGCCATATACGTCCGCAGGAGCGACAGAAGGGCGGCCTTCCACGTCCCGGTCACGGAGACGATCTCGTTTCCGGCCCTGGTTATCGCATAGCGGCGCAGGGTGGCGAGCCAGACGTCCTTCTCCCCGGCGGCCTTCGCCTGGCGGAGTGTCCGGGCAACGGACTGGGCCTGCGGCACCCCGGCTGTGGTCCACAGGCCGGTCCACCATTCCGGGAGGTACGATGCCTCGGTGAGGCTCCCTTCCAGGAGGTTCGGGAGGTCGTCAGGGGAGGCCAGGTCCCGGGCAAGGCCCAGCACCCGGCGCAGTTCCTTCCGCCTGGCCTTGATGAGCCTGCCCTCATAGACAGCGCCCACCTTGAGCGTCTTGCGGCGAAGGTAGTCCTGGTGTCGCCTTTCGGCGGTGCTTATGGGTTTCTTGACAGGCATCAGGCTCCAGGTTCAAGGCTCTCACCCTCGCTGATGTCGAATGCCTCGTTTCCGAACATCGTACCCATTGGGATCATCGGCTGGTCTGCCCATTCCTCCGTGCGCGGCTCATAGCCGTAGGCCTCGCGCATCTCGTTCAGGGTTGCGTGCATCTTGGCGAGATTGTCCAGCACGTCGGCAGGGTCATCCTTGAGTACGTCGATACGGTCCGTGTTCACACGGAGAGTGTACTGGTCTGCCACTCCGAGGAAGTTCAGAAGGTCGGCACCGAACTCGTTGGCGAGCGGGATGGCGTTGGTCTCATAGAGGGATTTCTTGGCCTCCTTGGCGTTCTCGTACTTTGCCTGGCCGTAGTACAGATCCACCGGGAGGTCGTAGATGAAGCACAGGGCATTGATGGCTTCCTTGTGGCTGGAGAGGATTCCCAGGTCAATAGTCTTGCTTCCGAGCTGGTGCAGCTCGATGGCGGTACGCAGGGCCTTGATCTGTCCCTTGACTTCCTCACCGTTCAGCTCCCGGGTCAGGTCGTCGGCGCTCTTTGGGAGGACACCGAGGTTGTCCGGCTTCGGAGTGATGATTGCGGATGGGCCTCCGTTCTTCAGGGTCTGGTCCTGGCGGCGCATTCCCCTGTCGATAATGGACAGATACAGGGCCGCGACCTCGAGAGGGGAGGTTCCGAAGATGCTGGTATCATCCAGGTTGTAGTTGAAGCTCTGGAAGTATTCGTCCGGCTTGATCACCTTCTTATCCTTGCCGCCACCCTTGACAATTATTCCCTCGAATGGGTGGTCGTAGCCGCCTCTCTTGCCATCGACCCGGTAGCCCGGTATGACGTACATCTCTGTGTGCTTCCCGAGATCCTTGCCGATGGACGGCGGGGAGTAGACGGTGCTGTCGCCGTATGCCAGGTAGTTCGTTGACCAGGCCCTTCCGAAGCGCACGGTATTGTACCGGTCATTCGGTCTGGACAGGAGTTTCATTATCGGGTGGTTCTCCAGGTATTCTCCGGTTTTGATGTCCTGGAGCTCAAGGTATGGGAAGATGTCTCCCACCGCTTTGGCGATCTTGTTGATGATGCCGTATACCGGAGCGCAACCCTCATAGCAGCGCTGGATGTTGACCCGGCTCACCTCGAGGTAGTTGTCCCTGACGGAGAAACCCTGGAGCAGGGCGTCTATGGATCTGAAATACTCATTGAAGTCGCCGATGTTCTCATAGTAGCCCTTGACCTGGGTTTCGAGGCCGGCTATCTTGTTTTCGAGGGCGGTCAGCGTCGTGGCCCTCACGGTCTTATATCCGAACATAGTTATCTGGTTTTGGCGTAATTATAAGGCATTTGCAGTCATTTCCGTTCCGGCGTGCTATCCAAGTTTTTCCGCAGCTCACTTTGGGAGGTCTCCGTCGTCATTCGGGATTCCCATCCTGCGGAGGTGCGTCGTTCCGTAACTGATGCTGTCCATTGCGTGGTCGCCTCCGTCCTGCGGGGTGTCGGTGAACACGTCCTCATCCTCCTTGCTGGGTTCCCAGGAATAGGTCTCCGCCTCTGCCTGGATGTTCTTCCCGACATAGCGCACCTTGAATCCCTGGAGGTAGCCGATCCTGCCTACCTTGTCCCGGTTGATGCCTGGGAGTGCGTTGATTCCGTATTGCGTGCGAAGTTCGGCTATGCTGTCCGGCCTGGCCGGGTCGCAATAGACCACCGCATCGTCGGCGTCTGCTCCCCGGTCTGCGCAGTCCCGGCGAATAGCTGCCGCCACGTCCCGGGGCAGCTTGCCTGTGGAGTAGAGGACTTCCACGACATACAGGGTCCGGGTCAGGGGATCGAAGGCCATTCTGACCAGGGCATCCGGGTCTCCGGAGTAGCCCCAGTCGTTGCCGTACCACCAATCAAGGCCCAGGGGAATGAGATCCAGGGTGGTGCTTTCCCAGCGCGGATAGATCAGGCCGTTCCGTTTCACGGCCCAGCCCCCCAGGTAGATATTCTGGTATTTGTCCGGGTTTTCCCTCTCGCATTCCAGGGCCTTGGCTATGAAGGAGGGGTGCAGGTTCTCCCGGTTGTCCCTCCAATCGGTATGGATGTACTGGACATCATCCACCCTGCCGTTGTAGTCGTAGGGCACTCCCGGCTTCTTGAAGAATCGCTTGTATATCCAATGATGGATGTCCGAGGGATTGAGGACCAGCTCCACATCGTTGACAACGTCCTTCTCGCGGATGGACAGGTCGATAGTGTCGAACTCTGATTCCGAGGTCAGTTCCTGGGCCTCATCCAGGAGGAAGGACTTGAGCCTCGGTATGGACTTGAGGCGGGCAGTCTGGTTGCCGGAGCTGGCCAGGATTCCACGGAAGTAGATCTTGCCGTTGGACACCCTGTTTATCACGGCTTCCTTCGTTGACCGGAAGTGTCTTGCCTTGCCCAGAGATACGACCCGGGCCAGGTATTCGGGAATGACTGACACCTCGGCTGACACAAGGGTGTACCTGGAGTACAGGGTCGTATAATCATCCCGGTAGGTGTCCACGACCTTCGCCGTGCTGACCGCAGTCGACTTCCCGGAACCTCTGCCGCCGGTTACAACCTTATAGCGAGGCGAGTCCTTGCTCCCGGGAAGGAACAAGGGCTCATACTTCGGGTTGAAAACCAGGCGTGACATTTACTATTCGGTTTCCGATTCAGGTTCCGATTTGGATTCAGATTCCGATCCTGATTCCGATTTGCGCTCGGAATTTCCGAATACAATGACCGGCGGCTCTCCGATGCCGATGTCCGCACTGATGTCCGCAACCTGCTTCGGCTTCCCGAACAGGCGGTCCAGGAGATCGGAGACATAGGCTACGGCCATCTTCCCCATCATCCCCTTCGCATAGACCTGGATCAGGTAGCCGTATTCGGGCAGCTCCTTTGCGGTCTTGGAAAGGTATTCTGCAGCAGTTTTCTGGTCGGGAAGGGTCAAGGCGTGGAACAAGGCCTCCATCACCCGCTCCTTCGCATCCGCAGGTATGTTCTTCAGCTTTGGTTTGCGGCCCCGGTTCTTCGGCTGGTTGGTGCTACTGAACTGCGTATGCCTCCCCGGGTTCCAGTCTTTATCAATCTTTGGCATTTCCGACGTATTTGTAAATCAGGTGTCCCTCGTTGTCGATGCCATCGGGAACCACTATTCCCTCGAACATCTTGTATAGGTTTTGCCCGGCCTGTGGATTGTCCCACAACCAGCACATATATTCGGCCATCGTCATACCCATAAACTTGGCTCTTTTCTCGCTTGAGCTGGCATTGAAACCAACGGCCCTGCCCCAATCATAGTTGTGCAGGGAGAGGATGTCGGGAGCGATGTCTTTCCAATAGACCCGGCCATTTTTCTTGGCGATCTGGAGCGCCTCGCAGAACTGCCCCCGGGAATAGTTCCAGGTCGGTGGGAGGCCACAGCAGGAGCCGTTGCAGCATAGTTCCTTGAAGTGGGCATCCGAGACGTAGAAACGCATTCCGTACCGGTCACAGGCTTCCTTCATCTTCCGGATGAACGGTTCCTTGACCTTCCTGTTCAGGCGAAGGTAGCCGGCGGAGACAGAGTACTTCCGATAGAACTCCATAAAGTCGAAGCCGCAGAGCCGGTTGAAGATAGGCATATTGTCCCGGAGAACCAGGCTGCGCTGTTCGACGCACATAAACTCCGTCGACAGGGCGCTGGCACCCCGCTCGGCGGCCTCCCGGATCAGATCCAGGTATGAAGGGGTGCTGATTCCGATGATGAATGGACGCAGCCGGAGTGTAGCACCGCCGGCATCCGCCTCGTAGGTGATAAGCTATGTATTGCTCATAGGTCATTTCAGGAGCGGGATCTCGTCAGCCTTGTAAACGACCTTGGCGATAGCCTCCAGGCCCAGGAGCTGCGCTATGTCCTTCTCGCGTTCCTTCGGGTAGACTATGATAACACGCTCCATAGCGACTACATCGGTGCCTTCGATCTTGGGAAGGTCGTCAGGGGTCAGATCGACGCCTGTTAATTCTTCCGGAAGGATGCCGGCTATTCCGGCTGAACCTGTCTGCGGGTTGGTTCCTGGTGGCGGTGTGTAAAGAGGCTCGGTGTCCCATTCGGGTGCGCCCCAATCATCAAGCGGAAGGTCGTCCCACTCATTGGCCAGGGCATCCATATCCCATTGACCGAATGAGCCGTTGTCCTTAATCACGATTTCCTTCTGCTTCTCCAGGGATGTCCCCTCCGGCAAAAGGTAGACCGGTGCCTGGTCCCACTTGAGAGACTTGAGAGCCTCAAGACGCAGGTTTCCGCCCAGGACAACGTACTTCCCGCCGTGCGGCATCGCAATCAGGGGTCTGGCCTCAAGTAGTTCCGGGGTCTCCGTGATACTCTTTGCCAGGCGCTGTACGTCGTTTTTGGTCCACTGCCTCGGATTTGTCGGCAGTCCTTGGATCTGGCCCTTGTTCAGTTCCAAGTCTTTGACTTTGATTCTTGTTGTCTCCATATCTGTAACAAATTGAGTTCTTTATAAATCCCGGCTCCGGATTGATCTGAACCGCTTGCAACCTGGTCTATGTTATTATTCAATTTCACAACTGAACTCCTTTTGCCGGGATCTCAATTCCATCAGGTAGTGAATCCTTGCCGCATTCTCCATCCGGACCGGTCTGCCCTGGCTGGCGGCATATACCGTGTCCCACTTCATCCGGGTGGCCCTGGCGATTTCCGACAGGGATAGTCCGGAGTGGGCGATCTTCCTGGCGAGCTCGAGCCTCACCTGTTCAAAGTATGCGGTGAACTCGCATTCCGGTATGTACGGCGTCGCTTCCATTCCTTGGCTCCCCCACCCGGAGTCGAACCGGCACTCTATTACCACATTATGAAACACTTACTATCAAAGACGAATACGACAGAATCATTGCCCGCCGTGGGCCTGTGAGGGAGTGGCACATCTCTGCGCCTCTGGTGCAAATATACAAAATCGGTGTAATTAGTACACCGATTTTTGTTCAGAACAGCGAATTTAAGGGTTTGAGATTCAAATAGTCCCGAATTATGTCCTGGAAGGCCTCGAAGGTCCGGACCACGACATATGCGTTGCCGGCTTTCTCGGTTGCGGCCTGCCATAGCTTCTGGTTCGGGTTCTGGCGTGAGGATTTCCTGGGCGTTTTCATCTCGATGCACAGGGCACCGTAGTTGCCCCTGGCCTCCAGGAGGATCAGATCTGCGACCCCGGCCACGACACCCTCGCCTTTCAGGATCGCTGCCTCGACAGGGGAGCGGCCCCCTCCATTCGGGACCGCAAACAGGAGCAGCGCCCGGGATGGGTACTGCATCCGGAACCAGGCTACACAGTCCCTCTGGAGCTGGCTTTCTTCGTGCGTGCGTGTGCGGGGATTGGCCGCCGTTTTAATCATCTTCATTTCTGTTCCTCTTTTGGCGGTCTTTGTTATCACGGAAATAGGCTATGTGAGCCAGCGTCACCTTTTTGGCGAGCGGTGTATTCCGTCCTTTGATCATAAACTCCTTGATTACTTTCTTGACTGTTCGTATTTTCATTTCTGTTTCTGGTTATTATTACTATTTATGGCCGATTCCCGTCCTCGGTCATAGAAGTACTTGGCGAAGGCCCGGAGTTTAGAGGGGTTCATAACCGTATGCCCTTCCATCCAATCCTCCACCGGGATTCCTGGGTATGAGGTTTCAGGGTTCGGATAGACATACACCGCATCCGACTTGCGGTCATAGCGGAAGAATTTGCCGTAGAAGTACAGATCTATGCCGGCGTCAATGTTTAGCTTTGAGTTGCTCATTGTGTTCTGGATTAATTTGTTTCAAAACTGGCCTTGAGATTGCGGTGAAGGACTGCCCTTCCTTCCGGATTGTATCAAGTTCCCAGGTATAGTAATATCCCGGTGGCGGTGGCGGTAACTGGCCTATCTGTTTTTCGATTGAGCGGCGCACACCTTCGATGTATGCATCCAAATGGGAAGATGATTTGACACCTTCTACTACAAGCCGCTTTAACCGTTGATAGTTCGCTCCTGCGATGAAGGACTCCTTTACCAAACCAACGGATGGACCATCATCCGGATCGCATAAAGTCTTGCTTGCGTATTCCTCTGCTGCTCCCTCCAGGTCACTCACCCCGGGCGGGTCTGGGTGCCCCTTTGGGCCGTAGACAAACTTTTTGTCATTCCACATCGCTCCGGATTCGTATGCGCTGATGATGTCGTCGGAATCGTATGGAGGCTCCATCTGCCTCTGGTATTCCTCAGCTTTCTCGGAAATCCATCTTGGTACCATTCCCTGTCTCCCACGACGTCCAACTGGGTCCGTATGTCCCTTGAATCCTGTCAGACAAGGCGGAATTTCTTCTGGCCAGGAGTTGATGTAGTCAATCACCTCGTTAACCTTATCAATAACTTCCGAAAAAGATGCACCTCCGTGTCCGTAGTTTGTGCCTATGACACTCTGTTCAAGTTTCTGTATCATTTCTTTTCCTCCTTTCTTTCCGGGCATTGAAGCCCCTTTGGTAGCTTGCACTTACCTGTCCAGTACAGGCAGCCCTCGCAGTTGGTGTTCATTTCGCTGGGTTTCCAAGAAGGACGGAGGGATTTGAGCCAATCTGACAATTCTTTCCAATCAGAATCATTATCCTCAAGCACTCTTATAACACGATGCAGATTATCCTCATCCTCATCGCTCCACTTTGCGGGCTTCTGAACAGTGATAGTGACTTGAGGCTCACCCCAGATAAGGACATTCTTCTTTTTCTGCTCTTTCTGCTTTTCTGACGGGAAGTCAATCCACTTTGACACTGGCGGGTTGAGATGGTGAGGCTTATCCTCATCATCATAGTTGGAGATATCCCAACCTTCGCCAGTATAGTATCTGCCGATAAAGTAGTTTCCTGCTTCGTCCTTGCACAGAACCTCTCTCGGATTGTCGGGCAAAGAATCGCTCACTTTATGCCATCTATCCTCGCATTTTGCATCTGACGTGCAATCTGACGGGATAGAATCAGCGGATTTAGGATTTTCTTTCTGCTTTTCGAGGTAGGCGAGAATGCGATCTATCTCTAAATCGTGCCAATATTTTTCGTGCCAATCGCTATCTTGCATTCCTTTGAAAAAGGCCACCAGTTCTTTCTTTATCCTCTCGTCCTCGCTCTCTGTGAGTTCGGGGAAGATGAAAGCAGCAAGTTCCGCATCATCTTTACTTTCATACATTGATCTTGCCCTCGCCAGAGCATCCTTGTACTTCTTTTCGTAGTCCATATCATTTGTGTTTTATCCTGCGAATATTGCGTAATCACCAACCTCTACTTTGCCATCGGCATCTTCGCCGAGTTTATAAAGGGCACCTTTATCCACGATACTTGGGACATCGGCATCCCAAAAGATTCCGTCATCATAGATTAGCCAAAGATTCTTGTCTTGGTCGAGCTTCTGTAACTCGGCTATGTATTCCCTTACTGTCATAACAAATCCATTACTTTGCAAACCGCATCATACACCTTCCGGCAGTAGTCCACATCTTCATCCGGTCTCGGCCCTGAGTAGTACATATACCTGTCAAGGTCTTTGCGAATCTCCTTCAGTTTGTCCTGTACTCCGTACAGAATCTTGATTGTTTCCTGTGTCATAATCTTTCCTGTTAAAAAGGGGAGCCGGAGTCCCCCTTGCTCCAACATTCAAAATGACCTACTAAACCCATATAGCGGGACTTATTTCACTTCCACTATCTCACCATCCTTCATCATGTACCAGGTGTCCGGCTTGTAATTCTCGCCGTCGATGCGGATAGTCTTGACCATCTTAGGGACATAC
>JAEEGI010024981.1_pt1 | contig 11615 bp, 11 predicted proteins | sample 8958751 | NCBI WGS metagenome assembly JAEEGI01 (sample SAMN16246545, study PRJNA631951) | gut metagenome | biome: gut microbiome; feature: rumen; material: KS-attached | host: Bos | place: Iran: Karaj | collected 2018-10 | reverse complement strand
CTTGATGACTTCATTCTCATCGGTGTATCTGCGGTTGGCTCGCCCTTCCACCAGCTTCCAGCCTGTCCAGCTTTTACCGCTGAGAGCACTCTGGAGGGGATAATCCTTCACGTCAGATGCCCAGGAGGTAAGCTCATCAACCTTGGATAAAATCACCTCAATCTCAATGTCATCAAGAAGAGCCGGCAGCTTGAACTCATGTCTTGCCATCAGAAGATTCTCCTCAGCTCTGGCTCTACATCTGTGTTTGGCTTTACAGAAACCGCACCATTCGCCACAGCGGAATTCTCCTTTACCCTCAAAGGCCAGTTTGGCAGCAGGCTTTAGAACCGTTTCCGCCCAGGCGAGGAGCTCCTCACTGCTTATTTCAAAGGTGGAGATGTTTTCCCGTCTTGGCTGATAGATGGTCATGGAGACCTTGTTGATGTCGTACAGAGCATCGAAAAGCTCCAAAGCACCCAGGGCATAGCACATCATCTGCGGGTTCATTTCAGCTTCAACCAGCACCCCGAGACCATGCTTGTAGTCCACAACTCTCAAGGTTCCGTCTGCGATAATCACGCAGTCGGCAGTTCCGAAGCCTTCCGGTACCCAGCGGGAAAAGTCCACGCGCTGTTCGATAAGAACCTTCGGATCTGAGCAGGTCTTTGAAGCTTCGTTCACCTGTTCAAGAACATAGCTCGCATACCCGTTAGCGCATTCCTCCATCTCGTCATTGAAGCGGGATAGCTTCGGTGTCGGATCATCCGCGTCCATTCCCAGTGCGGTTTTAAGCTTGTACTCACACAGCTCATGAGCCTCGGTGCCCTCCGCGGCGTATTCACTTGGCTTGTCCTCAAAGGTTTCACAAAGCTTTACTGATGGAGTACAGTTCAGCCAGCGGTGAGCTGATGAGGCTGACAAAATTGCATGTTGACTAGGCATTCATAAGCTCCTTTGCATCACTAAGCAGAGCAGAGTAGTTGTTCGGATCTACATCGCTTAAACGCCCAGCTCCGTACTTTACAATCAGCTTCTTCACGTCTGCGGTAAAACCGGCACGGCTGATGTCTGCAAGAACTCCTCTGACCTCTTCAAGAGTAATTTCCGGTACAGGTTCCTGCGGTGCAGGTTCGGCAGTAACTTCAATTTCCTCCGCAAGTTGACGAAGCTCCTCAGAGATTTGCATCAGTCTTTGTTAGAGATTTTTCATTAAGTTTTTCTCCTGATTTATAGATTAAAATTTCACCCACGTTGTCTCCCAGAATCAGCACGGTAACCTTGTGCATGTCACCGAGCAGAAAGCGCAGGAGTCTTTCCCAGATGTTGATGGCTTTACAGTTAAAGACACCACCGGGTGCGGGCTTCCTGGATAAATTGATTTTGAGTTTCATGATTGCTCCTTGGTAAAAATTTGTTGTTTTCACTAAGTAGCCACAGCAGGAGGGAAAATCTGACGTTTTTGGAAAAATTTTTTTTGAAAAAATAAAAAAAACCGTGAAGCCTCTGCAGAGAGACTTATATCTACTGGACGTGAAGGGCGATTTTGATCGGATTTATTTTCTGGAATGTGGCTGAGTGGCTGTTTGGTGCGCAGATTACGATGGTATTCGTGGGTGAGACATCTTCCTGTTTTATTGCTTTTATATTGTCAAAACATGCGTATATTGTGGATTATTTTTTATAAAAAATAATAAAATATTTGAATAAAGTCTATATACGTCATAATTTAATATTGCTATAATCAAAAGACTCAATTTACGTCCATCAAACTTTCAGAACAGAGGTCAACATGAACAGAAATCCTGTTTTAAACTCTCCTGATGACATCACTGATGAATTGATACATCAAATCATTAATAACGATCTTGATTCGCTGACAATAAATTATGAATTTACCAAAAGGTATAGTAATGATGAAGCTAATTATGGGGATTGGAAAAATGAACAGATGCGAATTAATCCTTTTTGGAAAGCCAATATAATTACACCCTTAAAGCGAATCGAATTTGAGATAAAACTTGGGGAGAATGTCCATTCATTGGCAAGAGCATTTGAGAATTTAGAAAAATTGAAATATGTGAATATTCAAGACACATCCGGTGTTACTGATATGAGTGGTATGTTCCGTTTTGCTAAATCATTCAATCAGTCCATCGGTAATTGGAATACTTCAAATGTTACTGATATGAGCGAAATGTTCGAAGCAGCCTATTCATTCAATCAACCAATAAGCAACTGGGATACCTCAATGGTAACGAATATGAGTTGTATGTTCGATTTTGCTAAATCATTCAATCGGCCTATCGGTAATTGGAATACTTCAAATGTTACTGATATGAACCATATGTTCAGATCAGCCTTTTCATTCAATCAGCCAATAGGCAATTGGGATACCTCCAAGGTTACTGATATGAGAAAAATGTTTGAGTGTGCAGTAGCTTTCAATCAGCCAATAGGCAACTGGGATACCTCCAATGTTACTGATATGAGTTGTATGTTCAAATGTGCTGAATCTTTCAATCAGTCCATCGGCAATTGGAAAACCTCTAAGGTTACTGATATGAGATCTATGTTCGACGGTGCCACATCCTTCAATCAGCCAATAGGCAATTGGGATACCTCCAAGGTTACTGATATGAGTAGTATGTTCTGTAAAGCAACCTCATTCAATCAACCAATCGGCAGCTGGGATACCTCCAATGTGACTAATATGTATTTTATGTTCGGTTTTGCTAAATCATTCAATCAGCCAATCGGCAATTGGAACACCTCCAATGTTTCTGATATGTGTTGTATGTTCAGTGAGACAGACGACTTCAATCAACCTCTAAATAACTGGGATACCTCTAAGGTTACAGATATGAGTTGGATGTTCGATGGAGCCAAATCCTTCAACCAACCTTTAGATAATTGGGATACCTCTAATGTTGAGAGTATGCTCCAAATGTTTAGCTGGTATAGTTCATATTCCTACCCTAAACCAAAAGGACCAAAATAAGATAATATAGGCAGACTGCCATCTACCAAATTTCCTTATTCAGCCAGTTTGCCATTCACCTCGTCCGCCAAACTGCCTATTCTTTCAAATAGCCAGTTTCCCGGACAGGATTTTCTGGCAAACCAGCGATGAACCGTCAGGAACATTTCGTCAGGTTTAACCTCATAGCTTAAAGCTTTTTCCCGAGCTGCAATCCATACAAGTTTACGCTTACCGTTCCTTCTGCAGATGTCAGCACAGAGTTCAACCAGTGCTGAATACACCTCCGGTTTCATGGCATAAGGCTCGGTCAGATCTGAGGCACATTCGATAGTGACGGCACGCTGGTCGTTGTCCCTGGATGAAGAGCACCAGGAGCGGTTAGCCTCATCAACGCAAAGTCCGATTCTGCCGTCAGTCCTGATGGCATAGTTGCAGCTTGCCTGTCTGCTCCTGTCCTTAAAGCAGTCGCAGATACGTTCCACACTGAGCTGACCGACAACGGCATGAGGTGTAATTCTGCTGACGGAACAGGTTCTTTTCCCTGAATGGTTCGGACTCAATCTGGTGTAAGTTACAAGCGGACTATTTGCCATTTTCGTTCTCCTTATTTTCTGATTTATCGTGTAACTGGTTTAAGGCTTTTCTGACCACCGTCGGTATCGGCAGACCGAGATGTGCAGCGTTCTCGAGAAGACTGATACCTTCGTTTGAAAGGTAAAAGAAAATCACAGCGGTTCTGAGGACACTTCCGGTCTGAAAGATTCTCGTGTCCAGAATGCTGGCAATGCCCACGAGCATGAAGACAACCACCTTACGGCAGATACCTTTAAACCCGATGGAACTGGACAGTTTGCCGTCAACAATCCCGCACATCACACCGCTGATATAATCGATAACCGTAAAGGCAATCAGGGCATAAAGAAGACCGTCACAGCCTCCGAGAAAGTAACCCAGCCATCCGCCGATTCCCGTAAATACTGCCTGGAGCATATTCCAAAGCTCTCTCATTTTGTTTCTCCCAATAAAAAAGGCGACCATCAAGCCGCCTGTCATTTCACTCTGTTTACGTTACTTCGTACCCGTCCGATAAAGTCTCTGTCCAGATAGCCTTCTACCCGTTCGCAGGCGGAGAGGTATTTCTTCCACCAGGCATAGGCACGGAAATCAAGATATATGAATTTATTCCATGGCTTCTCAAAGGAAAGATAATGCACCATCAGTGGAGCCATGTCTTTGTATCCGGGATTGAACCAGATGGCATTGAACTCATTGGCAAGCGGATATTTCTTCTTGAAGTGCAGATTCACAAAATCCTGCTCCGGGCAGTACATGAAGTTTCCTTTTTCCTCAATCGTTTTGATGAACTTCTGATACAGTCCTTCGCAGTCTGCCTTGTAGCACATAAGACCTGTATTGAAATACAGCGGAGTGTTCACGATTTCCTTAAGCTTCATCTGCTTCATCCACTTATCCCTGTTTTCACGTTCGCTGACTCCGAAGATGCCGGATTTATGCTCTGCCGTAATCTCCTCAAGGAGAGGAACCGCTGAACCTAAAAACAGAGTGTCCAAATCAAAGTTCAGCACACAGTCCGCTTCTGCAGAAACCTCCTCAAGAGCCTTGATTCTTTGAGCAATAGCAGGAACAGCACTGCGATGAACCATGAGCCTGTTACCACCTACAGTGGCAAAAAGGTCATGCTGCGGAAATGATACGTAGCGTACCTCCACCAGTTCTTCCGGCACTACGGCGAGAACTCTCTCAAGGTCAGTGCATTTTTCGGCATAAATGATGAGCTCAATGCGGTTATATCTGAAAAAAGAGCTGAGGGATACCACCGCCTGATTGATATATCCCTCATCAAGAACTACAAATGCTTTCATTGGTTTTTCTCCTTAATGTCATCTCTGAAAATATCCTCCGAGTAATTGATGAGACTTAATGAACAGCGGTTATTGCTTTCCGGCTTTACTGCAGTAACCCAGCAGAGCTGCAGTTCCCCGATGGCAAAAAGCGGATATTCGAGAGACTTGCCGAACTCACTGTCCCAGCAGATATCCGGATAACTGTCTAAATAGAGAGAATGGCTGTCATTGCGGTAAAAAGTATATTCACCATAAGAGCCGTCCTTCCTTGAAATGTAGACGACTCCGTCCCAGCAGTCTTCCGGAATCTCGATATCCGTAGTAATGGTCTGCCCGTTAATGGCGGTAATTCTCCCGGTAATATTTGAGAGATTCTCATCAAGCATCAGTCCTACAAGGTCGTTGAAATGGCAGTTGAGTCCGTTGAGCTCGGTTTTGATGTCATAGGTTACCCGGGTATTTCTAAGATACCGAAGTCGCCTCATACCGAGAGCAATGGCATGCTCTCTGTCGGTTACGCCCCAGGCATCAAGTCTTTCCTGATTGTCGGATTCTGGATAATCAGTGATGCGTTTGTTTCCATTCTCATCAATGTGGCAGTACACCGTTTCAGTCTTATAGGTTTCCGGAGAGGTGAAATTTACCACCACCTCGTTCACGTCATCATCTTTTGGCAGAGAGTAAGTGATTACCGGACTTGAGGTCATATTGCTCTTCGTAAAAATCTGCACAGGCTGTGCTCCGGCATGAAGTCTCTTAACCGATAAGGTGTTGTCACGAACCACCGGAACAGCAAAGCCGCAGTTAAGCACATCACGTAAACTTTCAAGTAACGTGCTGTCACTGTCGATGGAGCCGTTACATTCAAGTCCATGAGACAGCCACAGTTAATCAAACTCCATCAGCGTATCGACATCAAGGATATTGCGGTATTTGGATTTCCGTACAATGTACTGAACCACCGGAGCAATATCCCGAGTCGGCAGCAGAGGCTGATTATCTGAATACCCTAGAGCAGGAAGTTTTCTTGTCCAGTAAGTGGCGAGCTGATTTTCGGAAAGCTCGGATAAGGTTTCATTGCCTTTAAACCTGCAGATGAGCACGGTCATGTTGTCATACCGGTCAATGGTGCTGATGACGCTTTTAAGTCCGGTCCATTTGATTTCCTCGAGAGCACGGGTTGAGCCGTCCTCCTTTGAGGTTCTGAGAACTCGAAACTCGTAGTTGTCTGCTGCATCAAGTTCAAGTCTGATGGTTTCGGCAAGCTGGTCGTTGGTACTGTTGGTCCATGATTTCTCAATCACCGTATACTCATCATCCGAACCAGCTCTGCGGTACTCAATCTGAATGGTGATGGTGAGTTTCTCAAAATCACCGTCATCGTTAAGTTTTCCAAGTCCTGACGGCAGAGAGAAATCAAGTTCAAAGATGTTTGATACCGCACCATACGGACATGCCCGGTAAGGTCCAACGTAACCGCCGTCACTTGCCTGACCGCTGATTAACGTAAAGACAGTGTTTTCCTGATTGATTCCGCTGGAAAAGAACCCCAGCCACTCTGCGATTTCACTGTAGCTGTCATTGAGTCTCTTAACCGTATAGGTGCCATCTCTAAAACTCACAATTTCATAAAAGCCGTTATCGTCATACGGATAATCCGCAGGCATCGGCTGAAACGCAGAGCCTGCCAGCCGATTTGCCGTATCGGTAATTCTGGTGTAGGGCTGAGACGGTTCAACTGTATCCGGAAAGGCAGGAACTGTTAAATCCGAACTGTCGAACTTCAGCGTAACATTGTCACCGTCAGCGGTTATCTCCTGAATTTCACAGAGCGCAGATGCATCATTGCTTTCCTCTTCGGTGACTGATTTACCGCCACTTGAGCCGGAAGGAATGGTGTCATAGGTGACTGATGTTATTGCCGATAAGGAAACTCTGACATAATCTCCATTTCTTACAATCACCTCGGTCTGTGTCTCCTTACCGGGTTCCTCATCAACACTGGTTTGAACTTCAGTCTGTCTTGCCCGGAGATAACTGAAATCCTGAATGAGAGCGTCCTTTTTCACTATAATGACAGTTATGCCTTCATCGGATCTGGCAGAAACAATCTCTGTGCTTATTCTGCGGGTATTGGTAACACCGGAAAGTTCAAAGATGGTTCCGTCTGCCCATTTCAAATCAAAGGTTTTTCTGATGCGGTGAACATCAGTCCCGCCACCGGAGCAGCCGCCATAACCGTGGGAAAAACTCTGATAGGAAAAACCACTGAAGGTCTTACCGCTGAACTCAAGATTTACACCGTCCTTTGAGGAAGTATCAATTTCCCCCTGACCGCTTTTAAGTGTATGGCCGCTCCGGGTGACCTCGGTGGAGGAATACCAGCAGTACCAGGATTTGTCTTCCGGGGAGTTTTCAGCGGTAATTTTTACTCCAGGTTCAATGACATAGGCAGAGCAGCCTTTGAGTTCACTGACGGGAGTTTCGCCGATGTAGATATCGGAATGGTCGGATTTGTAATCGTAGTAGCCGATACCCTGGCATAAAATCATGTCGCAGAACAGAGTATTGTTGCGGTAAAACACATGCCGGTCGGCAAGATAGTCCGGGTAGCGTTTGAAAAATCCGAAGTTTTCCGGAATTCTTTCCATCAGCTTTACCTTATTGCCCTGGACATTCACATCATAGATTGAATTTCCTTGTTTGGTGTTTTTCTGTTTATTCTTGCCAAGCTTATGCATGCTCACCATGGCATAAACGGCACTTGCCACACCAATCACCACGGAGATGATGGCGGCAATGGCGGTACCGGTTACACCGGGTTCAATGACAAACTTTAAATGATCATCACGACTGATAAAGGTGTGCTGCCATTCAGTCTGTTCTACCTTTCTGCTGTTAACATAAAGCGACAGATATGGTTTTAATGTCGGATTGTATGATGTGATCTGACTTTTCAGGAGAGCGGGCAGACTGCCGCTGTATTCAGGCAGATCTAACTGCTCAAGAACCTTGTTCAAGTCCTCTCTGGTTACAATTTCAAGTTTCATTTTTCCTCTTTGGAAGGCTGATATGCCTGTAGATTCTTGTTTCAACAAACTGCATTGATCTGATCTTTTCCACCCGGCAATGACGGTTAAGTCCGGTGTGTAGCATTTCACCTTTGCCAAGATACACTGCTACATGGAAGATCAGACCATGCCTGAAAAAGGCGATCACGTCACCGAACTCGGAGTGGGGCGTGTCAATTTCAAAAAAGCAGGATCTTTCCTTCTTGAACCCTTCCCGAATGCTGAAATCCGTATAGTCGTCAAGTTCTATGTCCAGCTCCCGGCGGTAGAACTCGCAGACCAGTCCCCAGCAGTCGAGGAACGGATACTTTCTGCCGTTCGGTGTATGTCTGATGAGAAGATAATGGTTAAGCCACATACTTAAGTCCTGGCGCATTTGATGCGGTATAGCGAAGGCGCGGAAACTCAAGATTCAGCATGTCGCAGAAGGATGCGGTAAAGGTTGCCGATTCTCGGGTGATGCGTCCGCCGGTGATGGTTAAAGTGAGTTCCGAGAGTTTGTCACGGGAATCGTAATGCCACTGGGTAACGGTGATGTAGGTCGGTGTCTGCGCTTCAATAACCCGTTTCATGTATTCGTAGGCTTCACCGCTTACTCCGTCAACACCGAAGGACAGATCTGAAAAGCCGCTGTCAGAGCGTTCCGGCATGGAGACCGTAAAGGCAGACTTGGTGTAATCTTCTTCCCATAGCCTCATGTCCTCATAGCCAAGTACATAACGTAATGTGCCTATGGTGTCATTTGCAATGGTGAGTGTAACAATCGGCAGTCTGCCACCGCTGGCATAAATTTCTTCAAGTGAATAAAGCATAAAGCCTCCTTAACTGAACCAGGAGAGGTATTCCACCTCATCAGAATCCGGCTTAACCTTGATAATGCGGCCACGCCAGTCATCAAAGTTGTAGAAACTTATATTGGAGGTAAACAAATCTCTGGCATTGCTGAATTCCACATAGCCGTCATAGGGAAATCCACGGAGCAGACTCAGATTAAAAACGTAATAGCCGAGTTTGTTCTTTTTGAGTTTAATTCCCGGCCACTCGTAATCGGTGTAATAAGCCACCCAGATAAAAACATAAAGTTCATCCCAGCCTTCAGGGTCAATCCATACCTCATCACCGCCAATACCGGGCTCTACATCAAGGCGGCACTGCACCGACCATAAAGGACCATCGCTGTTAACGCAGTTAAGCGTGGTGGAAAGTTCACCCTTCTGGATTCGGCAGAGTGATTCTGTACCGCCGTATTCGTTAAGGAGCTGCATATAGAACCAGTCCTGACCGTAGTTAATGTCGTTGCGGTACCATGCCATGAATTCCTGATATTGACTCTGGGTAAACATGAAGGTAACCGAAAGCTCATGAGGAGTTCCGGTATTAACCAGTCTCTGCCTTACATGACCATCCGCCATCTGGGTTCTGATGATGTTTGGTTTTATTTTGTAGCTGTAGCCTCTCTGCTGTGGTGGAGGCAGAGAGGAAGGATAATAGTTCATGAATTAACTCCCCATACGATTGAGGTTGAAGGTATTCTGAATAGCCATGCTCATAGAGCCGCCATGACGGATATCGGAAACAAAGATGTCTACGATTCGGGTTTCGTCGTCATCACGGGTTTCAACGGTTCCTGCTTTCTCGGTGCTCTCAAAAAGGTTGACTACAACAGGAGAGCTAGAAGTGTAACCACCATTCCCGCTAACAGCAGAACGGGCAAGCTCCGCAGTTTCCATGCGTGAGGTAATGGACATCGGTCCCTGCACGAGCTCCGGTCCGTATTCACCCACAATACCCCATTCGCCGGCTTTGAGCTGTCCGCCTTTATCATGCATGGATACAGAGGTAAGCTGGGAAATAGCTGATGTGGTGGTTGCCATGGCAGAGGCATAGTTGGCAAGTTTCTGTGGCCAGGTAACTGCTGTTGGATCATTCAAAGCTGCAATCCAAGCCTTCACCGCATCCATGGTGGCACTGGCTACCGCGAAACTTTTCTGAACCGCAAACAGAGCACGATAGGCTCCGGAGGATTCATCCATGCTGTCGGTAAGACTTGCAAAGGTATCTGAGAGATCTAGAGTGGCATCAGCTATTTTCTCGTAGGGTTCAGTCATTTTTCTAAGTTCATCAGCCTGTTTGCGCTGCTTTGCCGTGGTGCTGTCAGAGGTGTATTTATCCATAAGCTGAGTACGGCTCTGCAGATATGCCTCCTCGGAAATAAGCTGGTCGTTGTGGAACTGCTCCAGGAGCTCCAGCTTTCTGCCGTAACCTTCCTGAAGACGCAGGATTTCCTCCTCTTCGGGATTAAGTGAACGCAGAAAGTCCTGTGCTTCTTTCTCGATTTCTGCCCTTTGGGTCTGATAGTCCTGCTCGATAATGAGGAGTGCATTATTCTTCTCGATTTCAGAGATTTGAGCATTCTCGGCAATAACAGCATTAAGCTCCTGAAGCTTTTTCGCATGTTCACGCTCGAGTTTTTCAAGGTCGCTCTTTGACTTCATGTCGAGCTCAAGAATCTGCTCATAATAAGGCGTCCAGGTATCACGGGCCTCGGCAGATTTTGATAGAGCACCGCCGGAGCTTTTCCCTTTGCCTGAGTCCTTATTTGCGCCAATCCTTAAGCCTTCATCAGACTGGGTACCTTCACCCACAGGTTTATTCTGGTACTTTTCAGCAATGCGTTTACGCTCAGCAGCAATGCGGTTCTGAGACTCGGTGATGTCCTTTTCGATTCCGGCAATGGTGGCCTTGTAGATTTTTGCAGTTTCCTCTGCTTCTCGTTTGGTTCGCTCCCTGGCAAAATCAAAGCCTTCCGAGAAGGTTCCTCCGGAAAGAGAAGTTCCGATACCTTCACCGATGGCATTGAGGTAACCTATGGTGTTATCCCAGAGTTCTCCGACTTTCTGACTAAGCTCAAGAAGACCAATCTGAGCAAACTGAAAAAAGTTTGAAAAGAAGAGTTTCCAGCTCCCGGTACCGTCCTTCATCTCAATACCGATAAGCTCAAGGGTATCACTGAAAAAGGCCTTCACACCTTCCCATGCGGTGCGTATTCCCTCGAAGGTCTCACGTACCGTTTTGGCAAGATTGTGAAACCACTCGGTAACTGCCGGATCATCCAGCCATTCAGAAATACCATTCAGGGTGTTGGCAAGAAAGTCATTACCCATAATGATGAGTTCACCGAAACCACCGTTTGACTGCATGAGTCTGGTGCAGAAAGTCCCCCAGGCGTTATCCAGTCTTCCGGTGGCGGCAGATACAGTGTTGAGCTTAGCTTCCAGCACTCCGTCAAAGTTGTTTCTGGCAAGCTGATTCAGGTACTCATCAAGAGCTTTGCTGTTCTTTTCAATCTCGGTGGTGGAGCCTTTGTAGGTTAAGGAGATGGTGTCACCATTGTCCTTTGCCGTAATGCCGAACTGCCTCAGTGCCTTGGTGGAGCCCTGGGAGAAAGCAATAACCGCATCAGTCAGAGTGTTGATGTCTCTACCGGTGCCATGAGCAATGGTGGCATAGGTCTTAAGCTGCTCATTTGAGTTGGTAAGTCCGTTGTTGCCAAGGTCTACAAAGGCTTTAGCGAGCTTGTCGGTAGCAGTTGCTGTCTCATCCTCAAGACCGTTAAGGCTCCAGAAGGTTTTCTGAGCAGTTTCCAAATCACCAACCAGCGGTGTAAGTCTTGCTGACATGTCCTCGTAAACACGGGAGGCTTCAAGTCCGGTAGAG
>JAEEGI010024980.1_pt1 | contig 11615 bp, 8 predicted proteins | sample 8958751 | NCBI WGS metagenome assembly JAEEGI01 (sample SAMN16246545, study PRJNA631951) | gut metagenome | biome: gut microbiome; feature: rumen; material: KS-attached | host: Bos | place: Iran: Karaj | collected 2018-10 | reverse complement strand
ACAGACCGCCCCTTCGGTGCGATTACATTGGACAACATCAATTATCTCCGCTATGCGGGCGAGCTTCAAATCATAAAACGCCCTCAGCCCGCCGACTCACGCGTCAACGTCCTCGCGTATATTCGCGAAGAAGAACGATTTCTGATTCCCTATATCCATCCCGAAAGCAGATTCCGAATTTTACTTGATGAATAAACCTGCATACAAAAAGACGCGCAGCTCCAAATTTGAAGCTACGCGTCTTTTATTTTTCCTTAGGCCAATCTCTTCGCCGCTTCCATCAGCAAAAACAATCCCAATCCTACCGCCGCGCCGACGATGGAACCGTTCATCCGTATCCAGAGCAGATCCGGCTCGACCTTCTCGTAAACGATGGCGTTCAATTTTTCATCGGTCATGCCGCTCAGAACCTCGCGCACAATCTCGGCGCTCATGATCTGCGCCTGCAAAGCGCTCCGGCGTACTGCGTCTTCCGTCAGCGCATCCAACGCCGCCACAATTTCCGCGTCCGTTTTAAGAAGCGCCAGCCAACGCGTTATCTCGCTTTCCACTAACTCGTCCATCACAGGACAAAGCCCCGATTCCGCCGCCATCGGAAGATCGCTTCGAAACGTCCCGACGACGCCGGCCAAACCCGTTTCAATCATATCTTCCAATGGAATCGACCGCAACAGTTCGCCGCGTATCGCCGCAAAAGCTTCCTGTGCCGCCGCGTCCTGTCCGAGCGACGACAACCGGTCGTAAAACGCCTCGCGTAATTGACGCCCGATTTCCGAATCCTCTCGTTCAGCATCGTCAAGAACTCGAAGCGCTTCCTGCTGGGCGCATTCGGCCAGATCGTCGAAATTGATTACGTTCATCGCCGACGCAACGCCCGCCAAGAGATTCATCAAAAAGCCCGCGCCTGCGAGCTGTTCCTCTCGTATGCGCGTAAAAAGTTCCGCCAAATGCGTCCTCGTCTCCGGACGCTCTGCCAGCGCCCGCAAATAAGAAACTGCCGCGTTGAAGAGCTGCTTGTCATGACCGCATTGAAGCCAAAGCGTCAAACCTTTCAATACACCCGACAGGGGCACGGAAAGAATCGCATGGCGTATCCGCGCCGACAATTCCCGCGCCTGATCCGCCGTATCAAGGTTTTTCGCCGCGTCGCCAATCATATCCCATACTGCCGAATGAAGCCCGTTTCGCACCGCGTCGCTTTCCAGCCAGCGAAACAACATTCCCTTCCAATCATACTGTTCCGCCAGACCAAACAATTCCCTGCGCGAGAAAAATTCACGCCGCACCAGCTTCGCCGCCGCTTCCATGAATTCCTCCCGCCGCCTCGGCAGGAGTGCCGTATGCCAGGGAAAGCCCAACGGCTTCTCAAAAAGCGCCGTCACAGCGAACCAATCCGCCACGCCGCCAACCAGCGCCGCCTCCGCGCAAAAGAGCGCGCATCGTGCAAAAACGCTTCCCGGAAACGAAATGTACAGGCACAATGTAAAGGCAAACAGGACCGCCGCAAAAAGCAGCGTCTTATCCGCCTTGTTCCAATTCGACCACGGCATCAGGCCCACATCCTTTCCGCCGCCATCGTCAAAAGATACAGAATCATCCCCGCCAAGGAGCCGACCACGGCTCCGTTGATACGGATCATCTGCAAATCATCCTCCACGCGAGTTTCCACCAACTCCACCAATTCGTCATCCGTCATTTTCGAAAGCTGACGCTCCATCATCTGCGGCAGCTCCGCATGATGCGCGGCAAGCAAATTGTCAAACCACCTGAGTACCCCCGCATTGAAACGCGCCCTCGCCTCCGCATCCGACAAGAAGTCATCAATACGACCTTCCAGATAACCGCGCAATTTCTGCCGCCAAGCCAACAGGCAGTTCTCCCGCAAAAGCTCCAATCCTTGCGTCAATCTGCCCGCAACATCCGCAGTCTCAACTTGCTCGTCTTGCCAGCGACGCACCGCCGCAGCAATCTGCTCCCGCCGCTCGCCATCACGCAAAAAAGAATCCAGCCAGCCGGAGAACCGCGCGTAAAGTTCTCCTTCGCCGTTCTCCAATTCTCCTGTCCATGTCTCCACGTACTCGTTCAAGCGACCGAGCAGCCGCTCGTCCGAAAGCTCCTCCATATCGAAAAGCGACGCGCGCATCGTCTTGTCGCCCACATAAGCTTCCCGAATATTACCGATAGAAGCCAGCAACATTGATTGCAATTCCTCGTCGCGCCAAACTTTTTGCGCAATTGGAGCCAACGCACGCAGCGCGCTTTCCCGTGTTGCAGGCGACAGCGCCGACGCCAAAGCATCGCCCGTCATTTTGTCCAGCGGTAATTCCGAAAACACGCGGCGTACCATAGGGTCCAGTCTCGACGCCAAATCATGCATATCCAGCGTTTCCACGCCGCGTGTAAAAACCGCGTCCGCCAACGCGAAAAGACGTTCGCGGCCTCCCCGCTCCACAAGATACCTTGCTGCCATTTCCGAGAAATCCTGCTTGGAAAGGCTGTCCATCACATGCTCCCGGCTCAAAAGGTCGCTTCCGGCAAATTCCGCCAACGCACGCATAATGCGCGGACGATTGCGGCGAAGAATTTCCGTCCGATAGGAGATGCCCAACGGTTTGCGAAAAATTGCCGTAACGGCGAACCAATCCGCAAGCCCGCCAATGGTAGCCGCAAGACATCCATGCGCCAAAAGCCCCGGCAGAAATTCGCCTGTCGTCGTCGACAGCCAGCCAAAACCGGCGGCCCCGGTCGCACTCGCTACCAGTACTGCCGTTGCCATTCCTTTCTTTCTTATCTTCATCTGCAGTAATCCCTTTCTCGCCTGAAAAGTGAAATCCATTACCAAGTATTGTATTAAAATATCACCATTCAGATGATTTGACAACCCGATATCCTTTTTCTTCCGTTATAATACAATTTTAAATAACAAAAAACCGCGTAACCAAAAAGATTACGCGGTCATACATGCATGGCAGGGGCAGTAGGACTTGAACCCACAACCAATGGTTTTGGAGACCACTACTCTACCAATTGAGCTATACCCCTGCGATATGGGGCGAGCGATGGGGATCGAACCCATGCGTGCTGGAGCCACAATCCAGTGTGTTAACCACTTCACCACGCCCGCCATAAAGGGAACGTCCGCTAAAATGCGGACGTTAACCAAACCGGCAGCTCCCTAACCTCCCAGGCCGTCTCCAGCCAAGTACTTTCGGCGTATGGGCGCTTAACTTCTGTGTTCGGGATGGGAACAGGTGGGCCGCCCAGCTATCGCCGCCGGATCCAGCTTGCCCAAATCTTCCTGTGCTTCGTTGTCGCCGCTCGACGTAACTCCATTACGCCTTCGCGTCTTCGCCTTGCACAGAAAAATTTGTTCAGCGCTGTTATGTGAAGGATTGCTCCCTCAAAACTAAACAGGAGAAGAAATGTTGGGCATCTTAGATCGTAAAGTGCTTCGCACTTTGCGTAAAAGTCAGGCCCTCGGCGTATTAGTGCAGGTCCGCTCCACGCCTTGCGGCGCTCCCACTCCCTGCCTATCAACCTCGTCGTCTTCGAGGCGCCTTACTATCTCGCGATATGGGAAGCCTCATCTCAAGGCGGGCTTCACGCTTAGATGCTTTCAGCGTTTATCCCTTCCGAACGCAGCTACCCGGCTGCACGGCTGGCGCCATGACCGGTACACCGTAGGTTCGTCCACCCCGGTCCTCTCGTACTGGGGGCAGTCCCCTTCAAGCTTCCTACGCCCGCGATGGATATGGACCGAACTGTCTCACGACGTTCTGAACCCAGCTCACGTACCACTTTAATGGGCGAACAGCCCAACCCTTGGGACCTGCTCCAGCCCCAGGATGTGATGAGCCGACATCGAGGTGCCAAACCTCCCCGTCGATATGGACTCTTGGGAGAGATCAGCCTGTTATCCCCAGGGTAGCTTTTATCCGTTGAGCGATGGCAATTCCACTTTCATTCCACCGGATCACTAAGCCCTGCTTTCGCACCTGCTCGGCCTGTCCGCCTCGCAGTCAAGCTCCCTTCTGCCTTTACACTCTTCGCGCGATTTCCGTCCGCGCTGAGGGAACCTTTGGGCGCCTCCGTTGCTCTTTCGGAGGCGACCGCCCCAGTCAAACTGTCCCCCTGGCACTGTCCCGGGGAAGGTCTTTCCCTCGGTTAGGTCCCCAACGGCCCAGGGGTGGTATCCCAACATCGGCTCCAGATGAGCTTGCGCTCACCCTTCTCCGCCTCCCACCTATCCTGTACATGGGCCGCCAGGGATCAATGCCAGGCTGCAGTAAAGCTCCATGGGGTCTTTCTGTCCAGTCGCGGGTAACCTGCATCTTCACAGGTATTTCAATTTCACCGGGCCCCCCGTCGAGACAGCGCCCAGGTCGTTACGCCTTTCATGCGGGTCGGAACTTACCCGACAAGGAATTTCGCTACCTTAGGACCGTTATAGTTACGGCCGCCGTTCACCGGGGCTTCGGTTCAAAGCTTCGGATTGCTCCTAACCTTTCCCCTTAACCTTCCGGCACCGGGCAGGCGTCAGCGCCTATACTTCAGATTTCTCTTTCGCAGGTACCTGTGTTTGTGGTAAACAGTCGCCTGGGCCTCTCCTCTGCGGCCGGCTCCAGCTCCCCCTGACCGGGTTCACCAGTTCCGGCTATCCTTTTCCCGAAGTTACGGATACATTTTGCCGAGTTCCTTAACGAGGGTTTTCCCGCGCACCTTAGGATTCTCTCCCCGCCTACCTGTGTCGGTTTGCGGTACGGGCACATGTCACCTCGTTAGAAGCTTTTCTCGGCAGTGCGGCCCATCCGGCTTCGCCTTACCCGAAGGTTCGGCTCCCGGTCAGCTCTCGGCCTCGTGCAGAAGGGATTTGCCTCTCCTGCGGCCCGCAGCCTTCGACGCGCTCTTCCAATCGCGCGCCCGGACTGCCCCCTGCGTCACTCCATCCTCAAACGGTTCCATGCGGTACAGGAATTTTCGCCTGTTGTCCTTCGCCTGTGCTTGCTGCCTCGGCTTAGGCCCCGACTTACCCCGGGACGACGAGCGTTGCCCGGGAAACCTTAGGCTTTCGGTGGGACGGATTCTCACCGTCCTTTTCGCTACTCATACCGGCATTCTCACTGCCGCCCTCTCCACATGTCCTTCCGGTCATGCTTCGCCGATGGCGGTACGCTCCCCTACCCATGTACTAGGTACATGCCGCGGCTTCGGTTCCGTGCTTGAGCCCCGGGTATCTTCGGCGCAGGACCTCTCGGCCAGTGAGCTGTTACGCACTCTTTTAATGGTGGCTGCTTCTGAGCCAACATCCTGGCTGTCTTCGAACTCCTACATCCTTCCCCACTTAGCACGGCATTTGGGACCTTAGCCGGCGGTCTGGGCTGTTTCCCTCTTGAGTACGGGTCTTATCACTCGCACTCTGACTCCCGGTCATAGATACAGCCATTCGCAGTTTGACTGGGGTCGGTAAGCTTTACGCTCCCTTGCCCGATCAGTGCTCTACCGTCTGCATCCTCTCTACCGAGGCTAGCCCTAAAGCTATTTCGGGGAGAACCAGCTATCTCCACGTTCGATTGGCATTTCACCCCTACACGCAGCTCATCCCAAAGTTTTTCAACACTCACGGGTTCGGCCCTCCACTCATTTTTACCTGAGCTTCAGCCTGGCCACGCGTAGATCACTGTGGTTTCGGGTCTAAAGCATTTGACTCGCCGCCCTATTAAGACTCGCTTTCGCTTCGGCTCCGCGTCTTCCGCTTAACCTCGCCAAATACCTTAACTCGCCGGTTCATTCTTCAATAGGCACGCCGTCACACGCGTATGGTGCTCCGACTGCTTGTGGGCATACGGTTTCAGGTTCTTTTCACTCCGCTCCCGCGGTTCTTTTCACCTTTCCCTCACGGTACTTCCTCTATCGGTCGTTCAGTAGTGTTTCGCCTTGGATGGTGGTCCACCCTGCTTCCCACTGGGTTCCTCGTGCCCCGTGGTACTCTGGGTACCTCCCCCCTTGCCGTCTTTTCGCGTACGAGGGTCTCACTCTCTTCGCCCCGCTTTCCCAAGCGGTTCCGCTAAGATGGTTTCGGTTTCTGGAGGCCCGCAACCCCGATGACCCGAAGGTCTTCGGTTTGGGCTCGCCCCTTTTCGCTCGCCGCTACTCGGGGGTTCTCGGTTGATTCCTCTTCCTCCGGTTACTTAGATGTTTCAGTTCGCCGGGTCTGGCTTCCCTTTCGGGATGACGGGATCGCTCCCGCCGGGTTGCCCCATTCGGACATCCATGGTTTGTCGCTTGCCTGCCGCTACCCATGGCTTTTCGCAGCTTGCCACGTCCTTCTTCGCCTCTGAACGCCTAGGCATTCGCCGTATGCCTTTCCTTGCCTGACTTTCGTCTTCAGCTTTCGCTTTTTTCGCCGTCAGCCGTCAATTCTTGTTGACGTCTTTCTTCGAATCCTAAAATGCCCGTGAAATGCACACACAGTTTTCTTCTGCGTGCGACTTCATTTGCATTTCTTTCTCCTGTGTAGTTTTCAGGGTGCAATTTGGAAAGCTCTCGCTTCCCGAGGGCACGCCCTCAAAACCGAACAATGCAGAACCAGATGGCTCGACTCTGGAGATCGTCTCCGATGCTCCTTAGAAAGGAGGTGATCCAGCCGCACCTTCCGATACGGCTACCTTGTTACGACTTCACCCCAGTCACCGCCCCTGCCTTCGACAGGTTTGACCCCGGCTTCGGGCGTGAACGGCTTCCGTGGTGTGACGGGCGGTGTGTACAAGGCCCGGGAACGTATTCACCGCAGTATGCTGACCTGCGATTACTAGCGATTCCGACTTCATGCAGGCGGGTTGCAGCCTGCAATCCGAACTGGGGGATGCTTTTAGGGTTCCGCTCTACCTCGCGGTTTCGCTTCCCTCTGTCCATCCCATTGTAGTACGTGTGTAGCCCAGGACATAAGGGGCATGATGACTTGACGTCATCCCCGCCTTCCTCCGCGTTCTCCGCGGCAGTCCCCCGCGAGTCCCCAGCTTTACCTGCTGGCAACACGGGGCAGGGGTTGCGCTCGTTGCGGGACTTAACCCAACACCTCACGGCACGAGCTGACGACAGCCATGCACCACCTGTTTTCGTGCCTCCGAAGAGGGGGACATGTTTCCATGCCTTTCACTCAATGTCAAGCCCTGGTAAGGTTCTTCGCGTTGCGTCGAATTAAACCACATACTCCACCGCTTGTGCGGGCCCCCGTCAATTCCTTTGAGTTTCAGCCTTGCGGCCGTACTCCCCAGGCGGGATGCTTATTGCGTTGACTCCGGCACGGAAGGGGTCGATACCTCCCACACCTAGCATCCATCGTTTACGGCCAGGACTACCGGGGTATCTAATCCCGTTCGCTCCCCTGGCTTTCGGGCCTCAGCGTCAGCCGCGGTCCAGGAAGCCGCCTTCGCCACTGGTGTTCTTCCTGATATCTACGCATTTCACCGCTACACCAGGAATTCCGCTTCCCTCTCCCGCGCTCAAGAGACACGGTTTCCTTCCCATCACGGGGCTGAGCCCCGAACTTTCAGGAAGGACCTGCGTCCCCGCCTGCGCCCCCTTTACGCCCAATGATTCCGGACAACGCTTGCCGCCTACGTATTACCGCGGCTGCTGGCACGTAGTTAGCCGCGGCTTCCTCGCCGGGTACCGTCCCTCTATAGGTTCCCCCATAGCACTCTTCCCCGGCAACAGAGCTTTACGGCCCGAAGGCCTTCTTCACTCACGCGGCGTTGCTCCGTCAGGCTTTCGCCCATTGCGGAAGATTCCCCACTGCTGCCTCCCGTAGGAGTCTGGGCCGTGTCTCAGTCCCAATGTGGCCGTTCACCCTCTCAGGCCGGCTACCGATCGTCGCCTTGGTGGGCCGTTATCTCACCAACCAGCTAATCGGACGCGGGCCCATCGGAAAGCGGATAGGATCCTTTAGTACATGGAACATGCGTCCCTCGTACAACATTCGGTATTAGCACCCCTTTCGGGATGTTGTCCCCATCTTTCCGGCAGGTTGCCCACGCGTTACTCACCCGTTTGCCACTAGGTCGTCTTAGCAAGCTAATAGACCCCGTTCGACTTGCATGTGTTAAGCACGCCGCCAGCGTTCGTCCTGAGCCAGGATCAAACTCTCCATGAAGTTCTATTCACAGAGCTTTGTTTTGGCTCCGAAATCTGTCTGTAAAAGAATTGTTAGGTTCATGTGTTAAACACAAACCGCACATCTGGCTTGAATCTAGATGATTCATTTCTGCTTTGTTCAGTTTTCAGGGTACGCCCGCCGACCCGGTCCTCCCGTTGGTCAGCTTGCTTATATTACATCGAACCGAAATTTTTGTCAACATCTTTTTTCATCCTCTCGGCAGGATTTTTCCAAAGCGCGGCAAATCTATCTTAATAGGAGGAATCGAGATGATCGACCTAAAACGATTGGAAACTGAAAAAAAGAATCCATCCAGCGCGCATATCGACGAACTTTCGCCGCTGGAGATGATGCAGGTGATCCACGCCGAAGATCAAAAAGCCGTGGATGCCGTCACGCCGCTTTTGCCTGAGATTGCGAAAACTGCAGACGAAGTTGCCCGCCGAATACGCCTGGGCGGACGATTGATATATTGCGGCGCGGGCACCTCGGGTCGTCTCGGCGTCCTCGACGCCGTGGAATGCCCGCCAACTTACGGAACGCCGCCTGAACTTGTAACGGGCGTGATGGCCGGAGGGACGAACGCAATGTTTCGCGCAAAAGAGGGCGCCGAGGATGACGAGGCGTTGGGCAAAGCGGATCTTGCCGCGCTTTCCGTTACGAAGCTTGACACGGTCGTCGGGATTTCCGCATCGGGACGCACGCCTTACGTTGTCGGCGCATTGCAATACGCGAAAGAGAAAGAAGCTTTCACTGTTGCCGTCGCCTGCGCTTCCCACTCTCCCATTGCCAATATCGCCGACGTCGGCCTGACGGCGCTGACCGGCGCGGAAGTTGTCACCGGCTCTACGCGCATGAAAGCGGGAACGGCGCAAAAGATGATCCTGAATATGATCTCCACCGGCGCGATGATCCGCCTCGGCAAGGTCTATGGAAATCTTATGGTAGACGTCGCTGCTACTAACGAAAAGCTCCGTGAACGCGCGCTTCGTATTGTCATGGAAGTATCCGGCTGTAATCGTGAGGAAAGTGCATCGGCGCTTCGCACGGCGGACGGACAAGCAAAGACTGCAATCCTTGTCGCCGTCGGAAAATGCACGAAAGAAGAAGCGGAACGCCTTTTGCAGGAAACGGACGGACAACTTTCCGCCGCCCTTTCCATTATAAAGGAGGAAAAATAGAATGGCCTTCGGCATATCCGTTTATCCCGGTCTCGACAACACGCCGGATGAAAACGCCGCCTTGATTCGTCGCGCCGCACGCCTCGGGATTACCCGGCTTTTTACCTCTCTGCATATTCCCGAACATGACAAAACCTCTTTTTCCGACGAACTTCACGCTATTCTCGACGCGGCCCGCGACGCCCGCCTCGACCTGATTGCCGACGTCACGCCGGAAAGCGCCGAAATTTTAGGGCTCTCATCGTGCACGCCGGAAGCTTTCCATGCGTTCGGCATTCATACGCTCCGTCTCGACGACGGCTTTAGCGTTTCCGAAATTGCGTCGTTCACGCAAAGCAAGGCAGACGCGCGAATTCAACTTAACGCCTCAACCGTTTCCGAAGAATTTCTGACCGAGCTTTCAAAATACAACGCGGATTTTTCTCGCCTTGAAGCCCTGCATAATTTCTATCCGCGCACAGGCACCGGTCTTTCCCTCCGCGCCTTTGCGGAAAAAACGGCGTTGCTTCACCGCTTCGGCTTACGCGTCGGCGCTTTCCTCTCAACGAAGGACGGCAGAAAACGCGCGCCGCTTTTTGACGGATTGCCGACGCTGGAACTTCATCGTAATTTTTCCGTCGACCTCGCTTCCCGTCATTTGATCGCTCTTGGCGTCGACGACATTTTCCTCTCCGACTCGCTGCCGACGGACGAAGAATTAACCGCTCTCGCAAACGCATCGCCAGATCTCGTGACGCTTCGCGCCGTTTCTGCTATAGAAAACAATGCTTTCCGCCGCTTCTTCGATGAGCCTTTCACCGCGCGCCCCGACGAAGCACGGGACGCCGTACGCGCCGTCGAAAGCCGGGCACGTGCAAAGGAACTCCATCTCCCCCTCGCGCCGGAAAATACGACAGACCGCCCCTTCGGTGCGATTACATTGGACAACGTCAATTATCTCCGCTATGCGGGCGAGTTTCAAATCATAAAACGCCCTCAGCCTGCCGACACACGTGTCAATGTCCTCGCGTATATTCGCGAAGAAGAACGATTTCTGGTTCCCTATATCCATCCCGGAATCAGATTCCGAATTTTACTTGATGAATAAACCTTCATACAAAAAGACGCGCAGCTCCAAATTTGAAGCTACGCGTCTTTTCTTTTTCCTTAGGCCAAGCTCTTCGCCGCTTCCATCAGCAAAAACAATCCCAATCCTACCGCCGCGCCGACGATGGAGCCGTTCATGCGTATCCACAATAAATCCGGCTCGACCTTTTCATACACGATGGCGTTCAGCTTTTCGTCGGTCATGTTGCTTAAAACCTCGCGCACGATGTCGGCGCTCAGAATCTGTGCCTGCAGCGCGCTTCGGCGTACCGCATCCTCTGTCAGCGCGTCCAGCGCCGCAGCGATTTCCGCATCCGTCTGGAAAAGCGTCAGCCAGCGCGCTATCTCGCTTCCCACCAGCTCGTCCACCATCGCACGCGGCCCCGGCTCCGTCGTCGCCGGAAGGTCGCTCCGGATGGTACCGGCGATACCCGCAAGCCCCGTTTCAATCATATCCTCCAACGGAATCGCGTGCAGCAACTCGCCGCGCAAAGCCGCACACGCCTCCTGCGCCGACGCGTCCTGTCCAAGCGACGCCAACCGGTCGTAGAACGCCTCGCGCAGTCGCTGTCCAAAAGGCGAATCCTCACGTTCCGCCTCTTCCAGGACGCGCAAGGCTTCCTGCTGCGCGCATTCCGCCAAATCGTCAAAGTTAATGACGTTCATCGCCGACGCGAATCCCGCCAAGAGATTCATCAACAGACCCGCGCCCGCAAGCTTCTCCTCCCGTATGCGCGAGAAAAGATCCGCCAAGTACGTTCTCGTCTCGGGACGTTCCGCGATCGGCCGCAAATAGGAAATCGCCGCTCCAAAGAGCCGTTTGTCGTTGCCGTCCCGAAGCCAAATCGCCAAGCCATCCAGCACGTTCGACAGAGGAACGGAAAGAATCGCGTGGCGTATCCGCGCCGCCAGCTCCCTCGCCTGTTCCTTCGTATCAAGTTTTTTTACCGCATCGTCCATCATGCCGCGCACTGCCGCATGAAGTCGGCTCCGCACCGCATCGCTCCCCAACCAGCGAAACAGCATTCCTTTCCAGTCGTATTGCCCCGCCAGCTTGAACAGCTCCCGACGCGAAAAAAATTCACGCCGCACCAGCTTCGCAGCCGCCTCCATGAATTCCTCCCGCCGCCTCGGCAGGAGAGCCGTATGCCACGGAAATCCCAACGGTTTCTCAAAAAGCGCCGTCACCGCGA
>JAEEGI010024979.1_pt1 | contig 11615 bp, 8 predicted proteins | sample 8958751 | NCBI WGS metagenome assembly JAEEGI01 (sample SAMN16246545, study PRJNA631951) | gut metagenome | biome: gut microbiome; feature: rumen; material: KS-attached | host: Bos | place: Iran: Karaj | collected 2018-10 | reverse complement strand
AGCGGGTGCGCCTGGGCACGCGGGAGGACGCGGTCGCCCTGGCCGCGCAGCGCCGGCGAAACCGGCGGATCGCCGCCTGTCTGGCGCCCATGGCCGCCGCCTGTCTGGTGCTGCTGGTGCTGCTGCTCCAGTCCTACACCCGCCTGACGGCCATTTCCAGCGAGGCCGCCCACCTGGAAACGAGGATCGCCGAGCTGCGCGCGGCCCACTCCCGGCTGGAGATCCAGTGCGAAAGCGCCTTCAACATGGAGGAGGTGGAGCAGACCGCCCGCAGCACCATCGGCATGATCAAGGCGGACTCCGACCAGGCCATTTACCTGCGCAGCACCACGGAGGACCTGGCGGTGATCCTGGACCCCAACCGCAAGCCCGCCACGCTGCTGCGGCGTCTGGAACGGCTTTGGGACCGGATGGCGGCATATTTGCGCCGCCCCGCCGCGTAAGATTAGATAAATGCTTTCCATGAGAGGCGAGGGCGATGGCATTCAGAAAGCAGAAGCGAAACGAAAACGAACCCAATGAAATGACGACGCGCCGCACAGTGATCCTGATGTTCCTGTGCGGTATCGTTGCATTTATTGTGCTGATCGCCCAGCTGGGACACATCATGATCGGGCAGCACGATTTCTATGAGAGCCGGGCGGTGGAGGACCAGGTGCGCTCCACCACGGTCAACGCTTCCCGCGGCACCATCTACGACACCAAGATGCTGATCCTGGCCCAGAGCGCCACGGTGGAGACCGTTTACATCAGCCCCTACGAGATGGTGCGCTACGGCGAGGACAAGGAGGCCATCGCCGCCGCCCTGAGCCGCATCCTGGACGTGGACTACGACAGCATCATGGCAAAATGGGAGGATACCTCCTCCTGGTACAAGACCATCCGGGTCAAGGTCGAGCAGGACCTGGCCAACGAGGTGCGGGCCTATGTCAACGGCGGCTTCCTCGACGACCCCAACTACCGCTACAAGGACGGGGAGGCGGCCAAGCGGGGCTACCTGTGCAGCGTCCACCTCATCGAGGACACCAAGCGCTACTACCCCTACAGCAGCCTGGGCAGCCAGCTGATCGGCTTCGTGGGCACGGACAACTTCGGCCTGGACGGCATCGAGGCCATGTACAACGAGACCCTGGAGGGCGAAAACGGGCGCATCGTCCGCACCGCCGCCGCCAACGGCACGGACATGCTCTTCACCGGCTATGAGGATTACGTGGACGCCCGGGACGGCGACAGCATCGTCCTGACCCTGGACGCCACGGTGCAGTTCTATCTCCGCAAGAACATCGAGCAGGCCGTAGAGGAAAACGAGATCCTCAACGGCGGCATGGGCATCGTCATGGACGTGAAGACCGGGGCCATCCTGGGCATGGTCTCCGTGCCGGACTATGATCTGAACAACTTCGGCCTCCTCAACGAGGACTATCAGGCGAAGCTGGACGCGGAGTGGGACCCGGTGACCATGACGGAGGAGGACTACAACGACCGCTACCTCCAGCTGCTGCAGCTCCAGTGGCGCAACCGCGCCATCACCGACACCTACGAGCCCGGAAGCACCTTCAAGATCATCACCCTGGCCGCCTCCCTGGAGGACGGGGCGGTGAGCCCGGACGACCATTTCAACTGCGGCGGCGCCATGCAGGTGCTGGGCCGGACGGAGCCCCTGCACTGCTGGCGGCGCTCCGGCCACGGGGACCAGACCCTGGCCCAGGCCGCGCAGAATTCCTGCAACGTGGCCTTCGCCACCATGGGCATGCGCCTGGGGGCCAAGCGGTTTTACGATTACATGGAGGCCTTCGGCCTCTTCCAGCGCACCGGCATCGACCTCTACGGCGAATCCAGCAGCATCTGGTGGTCCCGCAAGGTCTTCGAGGACCCCTACAACCACTCCCAGCTGGCCTCCGCCGCCTTCGGCCAGACCTTCAACATCACCCCCATCCAGCTGATCACTGCCATTTCCGCCACCATGAACGGCGGCTATCTCATGAAGCCCTACATCGTGCGGCAGGTCCTGGACGAGACAGGCACCGTGGTCGCCAACATCACCCCCCAGGTGGTGCGCCAGGTGATCTCCGAGGAGACCAGCGCCAAGGTCCGGGAGATCATCGAAACCGTGGTCTCCTCCCCCACCGGCACCGGCAAGAACGCCAGCGTGGCGGGCTACCGGGTGGGCGGCAAGACGGGCACCTCCGAAAAGGTCGGCCAGGCCTCCGCGGACTACATGGTCTCCTTCGTCGGCATCGCCCCCATGGACGACCCCCAGGTCGCCGTGCTGGTGATCCTGGACTCCCCGGACCGCACCAGCGGCCTTTCCATCAGCGGCGGCAGCATGGTGGCCCCCACCGTGGGCAACATCCTGGCGGACATTCTCCCCTACCTGGGGGTGGAGGAATCCGGCGGCAGCTCCTCCTTCAACGTGACGGTACCCAACGTGCGCTCCGCCAGCGTGGCGGACGCCAAAAACCAGCTTCAGTCCCTGGGCTTCCACGTGCAGGTGATCGGGGACGGGGACACGGTAACGGACCAGGCCCCCGTGGGAAATCTGAAGATCGTGGAGGGGAGCACCGTCATCGTCTACGCCGGGGCGGAAAAGCCCACGAGCCTGATCACCGTGCCGGACATGACCGGCAAGACCTATCAGGCCGCCAAGCAGTATTTCGAGGCCTTCGGGCTCTTTATCAAGTCGGCGGGCGTCATGCCCACGGATTCCAAGACCATCGAGGTGCAGCGCCAGAGCATCAGCCCCGGCGACACCGTGGGCTTCGGCACCGTGGTGGAGATCGGCCTGATCGACACGAACCCTGATCTGTTGGAGACGCATGGATGATGAAACTGAACGAGCTACTGCGGGATATCGAGGTGACCGGGCTTCACGCCCGGCCGGACACGGAGGTCAGCGACGTCTGCTACGACAGCCGCAGCGTCACGCCCGGCGCGGCCTTTATCGCCGTGCGGGGCTATGAGACCGACGGGCACAAATACATCCCCGCCGCCGTGGAGAAGGGCGCCGGCCTGGTGATCTGCGAGGAGGCGCCGGCTCTGGAGATCCCCTACGTCCTGGTGAAGGACAGCCGACGGGCCATGGCCCTGGCCGCCGCCAACTTCTTCGGCCGCCCGGCGGAAGCGCTGACGGTGATCGGCGTCACTGGAACCAACGGCAAGACCACCACCACGAACCTCATCCGCAGCCTGCTCATGACCGTCACCGGCGCGCAGGTCGGCCTCATCGGCACCAACGAGAACATCGTGGGCGACCGGGTCTACCCCGCGGAGCATACCACCCCGGAGAGCCGGGACCTCATGGCCCTGTTCCGGGAGATGGCGGATATCGGAAGCAAATACGCGGTGATGGAGGTCTCCTCCCACTCTCTGTATCTGGACCGGGTATGCTGCGTGCCCTTCGCCGTGGGCTGCTTCACGAATCTCAGCCAGGACCACCTGGATTTTCACAAGACCATGGAGGCTTATCTGGAGGCGAAGATGAAGCTGTTCGCCCTCAGCAAGAGCGCCGCCGTGAACCGGGACGACCCCGCCGCGGAGAAGATCCTTCCGGCGCTCACGATCCCCTGCGTCAGCTACGGGCTGGGGGAAAACGCCGATCTGCGGGCGGAGGACGTGCGCCTCCTGCCGGACCGGGTGGAATTCACCGCCTGCTGTCAGGGCGAGCGGGCCCCCGCCTGTCTCCATATCCCCGGAAGGTTCTCCGTCTACAACGCGCTGGCGGCCCTCAGCTGCTGCCTGGCCCTGGGCCTGCCCCTCCGGGAGCTGGCTTCCGCCCTGGAAAGCTGCAAAAGCGTCAAGGGCCGCATGGAGGTGGTGCCCACGGGGCGGGACTTCACTCTGCTGATCGACTACGCCGTGACGCCGGACGCCCTGGACAACATGATCCGCACCGTGCGGGATACCGCCGCAGGCCGGGTGGGCGTCCTTTTCGGCTGCGGCGGCGACCGGGACCGGACCAAGCGCCCCAAGATGGCGCGGGTGGTGGGCGAGCTGGCGGACTATGTGATCGTCACCTCCGACAATCCCCGCACCGAGGACCCGGAGGCCATCATTGCGGAGATACTCCCCGGCTTTGAGGGGCTGGACACGCCTTACACGGTGATCCCGGACCGGCGGGAGGCCATCCGCTGGGGCATCGAGCACGCCCGGAAGGGGGATACCCTGGTGCTGGCGGGCAAGGGCCACGAGACCTATCAGATCGTCGGGAAGACGAAATACCACATGGACGAGCGGGAGATCGCCGCGGAGGTTCTGGGAAGCCTCTGAGCGTGCCACCCCCCATTCTACGAACTACGAGGTCCTGATCAATGCGTTACTTGCAGGCGTTCCTGATTTCCCTGGTGGCGACGGTCCTTCTGGGAAAAGTGCTGATCCCCGCTCTCCGGCGGCTCAAGGCCGGGCAGAGCATCAAGCGGGACGGTCCCGTTTGGCACATGAGCAAGGAGGGCACCCCCACCATGGGCGGGCTCATGTTTATCGGCGGGATGCTGCTCAGCGTCCTTCTCACCGCCTTTCCCCATTTCCGGGCGGGCAACTGGAGCGCCCTGGCCATGCTGGCCCTGAGCCTCATCTACGGGGCCATCGGCTTCTTCGACGATTACATGAAAGTGCGGCATCACCACAACGAGGGCCTGAAGGCGGGGCAGAAATTCCTGCTGCAGCTGGCCGTGGCGGTGGCCTTCGTCATGCTTTTGCGCTATCTGGGCTTCCTCAGCCCCAACCTCTACGTCCCCTTCTTCTCCGTGACGATCCCCCTGCCGGAGGCGGTCTACGTTGTCTTCGCCGCTTTCGTCATCGTGGGCACGGTCAACGGCGTGAACCTCACCGACGGGGTGGACGGACTGGTGACCGGCGTGACCCTGCCGGTGGCCGTCTGCTTCTTCGGCCTGGCCGCCGTCTGGAAGATGGAGAGCCAGGCCATCTTCGCCGCCGCCCTGACGGCGGGGCTCATCGGCTTCCTGATCTTCAATTTCCACCCGGCGAAGGTCTTCATGGGGGACACGGGCTCCCTGTTCCTGGGCGGGGCGGTGTGCGCCCTGGCCTTCGCCCTGGATATGCCCCTGGTGCTGGTGCCCCTGGGGATCGTGTATATCTGCGAGACCCTGTCGGACATCCTGCAGGTGGGCTATTTCAAGCTGACCCACGGAAAACGCATCTTCAAAATGGCCCCCATCCACCATCACTTTGAAAAATGCGGCTGGAGCGAGATCAAGGTGTTCGCCGTCTTTTCCGGCGTCTCCCTGGTCCTGGCCGTGATCACCTTCTTCTGCGTCCGCAGCCGCTACGGCCTGTGACGCGGGAACGGAAACCCGGACGGAGAGAACGCCATGGCGGAACTGTATGAATTTCCCAATCAGAGGCCGGAACAGCCGGAGACCCTTCCGGAGCCCGGCGAAAGCGCGGTCTCCCGGCGGCAGCGGACCCGCCGGGGCAGGCTGGACATTCCCTTTTTGGTCCTCACCCTGCTGCTGCTGGCCGTGGGCCTCATCATGCTCCTCTCCGCCAGCTACGCCATCGCCTATTTCGACACGGTGACGGACACGGGAGACGCCAATCCCATGCAGTATTTCACCAACCAGGCCATCTTCGCCGCCCTGGGCATCGCGGCGCTGCTGGTGGTGTCCTTCATCCCCCTGAGCTTTCTCAGGCGCTTCTCCTTCCCTGCCCTGCTGGCGGCCCTGGGCCTGCTGCTGGGCGTGCTGCTCACCGGTCTTCGCGGCAATGGCGCCGTTCGCTGGATCGCCGTCGGTCCCATCACCTTCCAGCCCTCGGAGCTGGTGAAGGCGGCGCTCATCCTGGCCTTTGCCGACTGGACCGTCCGCTTCGGGCCGGAGCGGATGCGCTCCTTCCGGGTGGGGGTGCTGCCCTTTGCCCTGGTGCTGGGTCTTTTCAGCATCCTGCTGCTGATGCAGCCGCACCTGAGCGCCACCATCATCATCCTGGCCGTGGGCGCCATCATGATGTACGCCGGCGGGACGAAGTGGTACTGGTTCGCCGCCGCGGCGGTCGTCGTGCTCATGCTGGTCCTCTATATCCGGGGCCACGCGGAATGGGTCATCGAAAAGGCGCAGACCAGCTACATGTTCGCCCGCATCGCCGCTTGGCTGGACCCGGAATCCCAGCGTCTGGGGGACGGCTGGCAGATCATCCAGTCCCTCTATGCCATCGGCTCCGGCGGCCTGCTGGGCCTGGGCCTGGGCAACAGCCGCCAGAAATACCTCTATCTCCCCGAGGCGCAGAACGACTACATCTTCTCCATCATCTGCGAGGAGCTGGGCTTCGTGGGGGCGGTGCTGATCCTGCTGCTCTTCGCGGTGCTGATCCTGCGGGGCTACTGGCTGGCCCTCCAGTGCAAGAATCGTTTCAGCCGCATGATGGTCATCGGCTTCACCAGCCTGATCGCCATCCAGGTCTTCCTGAATGTGGGCGTGGTCACGAACCTCCTGCCCTCCACCGGTATCTCCCTGCCCTTCTTCAGCTACGGCGGCACGGCCCTGATCGTGCAGCTGGCGGAGGTGGGCCTGATCCTCTCGGCTTCCCGGGAGATCGCCAACAAGTGAGGATAGAGGCATGAATTTTCTCTTTGCCTGCGGCGGCACCGGCGGCCACATCAACCCCGCCGTGGCCGCGGCCCAGCGCATCCGCGCCCTGATGCCCGACGCCGGGTGTCTGTTCGTGGGCGCCGCCGGGAATATGGAAATGGAGCTTGTGCCCCGGGAGGGCTTCCCCATCCGGGGGATCACCGTGGGCAACCTCCACCGCAGCCTCAAACCAAAGGAGATCCTCCACAACCTGCGCTCCGCCGGGCAACTGCTTCGGGGCATGGGGGAGGCCGGGCGCATCATCGAGGAGTTTAAGCCCGACGCGGTGCTGGGCACCGGGGGCTATGTCTGCTTCCCCGTGCTGCGGGCTGCTTCGGCCCGGGGGATACCCACCCTGCTCCACGAGGCAAACGCCATGCCCGGCCTCACCACCCGGATGCTGGAAAAGCATGTGGACCGGATGATGGTGGCCTTTGAGGAGAGCCGCGGCGGTTACCGGCACCCGGAGAAGGTGCTCACCGTGGGGATGCCCGTGCGCAGCGGCTTCCGGGAGGCAGACCGGGCGGAAGCCCGGCAGAAGCTGGGCCTGGACGAACGGCCCTTCCTCCTGTCCTTCGGCGGCAGCCTGGGGGCCAGGCGGCTCAACGCCGCCATAGCGGCCCTGGCGGCGGAAAACGAAAAAACCGGCGCCTTCCGCCTCCTCCATGCCTGCGGCGGCGGGGAAGCGGGGCTGGAGACCATGAAGGGCCTCTTGGCGCAGGCCGGCGCGCCGGAGCCGAAATACACGGAGCTGCGGCCTTACATCTACGATATGCCCGCGGTCATGGCGGCTTCGGACCTGATCCTCTGCCGGGCTGGGGCTTCCACCCTGGGAGAGCTCTGCGCCGTGGGGCGGCCCGCCGTGCTGGTGCCCTATCCCTACGCCACGGGCAATCATCAGGAAAAGAATGCCCGCCTCCTGGAGGAAGCGGGAGGCGCCCGCCTCCTGCGGGACGAGGAACTGACGCCGGAGACCCTGGGGAGCCTGGTGAAGGAGCTGCTGGCTTCCCCCGACGCCCTCCGCGCCATGGGGCAGGCCCAGCACAGCCTGGACCGGCCCGACGCCCTGGACGCCATCGTGGACGAGATGCTGCGCCTTTCCCGGAAGGGCGAAGCCTGACAGACACCAAAAAACTCCCTCCGCATAGGATGTTTTGAAATTTCTTGCGGGGGGACGGATATGAGCATATTGAAGATCACCGGCGGCAGAAGCCTCAGCGGCAGCCTTCGGGTGCAGGGTGCGAAGAACAGCGCCCTGCCGCTGCTGGCCTCCTCCGTGCTGACGGAGGGGCTGAGCGTTTTCCGCAACTGCCCCCGTCTCACCGACGTGGAAGCCACGGTGCGCATCCTGCGCCATGTGGGGTGCCGGGTCTACGAGGAAGGGGACGTCCTGTATGTGGACGCCTCCGGCCCCATCCGCCCGGAGGTCCCCGACGAAATGATGCGGCAGATGCGCTCCAGCGTCATCTTCCTGGGAGCCCTGCTGGGCCGCTGCGGGGAGGCCTGCCTCTCCCTGCCGGGAGGCTGCGAGCTGGGGCCCAGGCCGGTGGACCTGCATGTGATGGCCCTCCGCGCCCTGGGAGCGGAGATCACCGAGGCCGGGGGCAGGCTCTGCTGCCGCTGCCCGCGGCTGAAGGGCGGGCATATCGCCCTGCCCACCCCCAGCGTGGGGGCCACGGAGAACGCCATGCTGGCCGCCGTCCGCGCCGAGGGAAGCACGGTCATCACCGGCGCGGCCCGGGAACCGGAGATCCTGGACCTCCAGGACCATCTCCGCGCCTGCGGGGCCCTGGTGGCCGGGGCGGGGAGCGGCGTCATCCGCATACGGGGCACGGAAAAGCTGCGGGGCGGGGAGAAGCGCATCATGCCGGACCGGATCGCCGCCGCCACTTATCTGGCGGCCTGCGCCGCCGCCGGGGGAAGGGTGCGCCTCTACGACGCCTGTCCCCGGGATATGGACTCCGTCCTACAAGCCCTGCGGCGCATGGGCTGCCGGATCGAAACGGGGGAAAACCTGATCGTGCTGGAACGCCGGGGGACCCTCCGCAGCCCAGGCCCCATCATCACCCGGCCCCATCCCGGTTTCCCCACCGACGCCCAGCCGCCCCTCATGGCGGCTTCCCTGAAGGCGGAGGGGACCACGGTGATGATCGAGACCATTTTCGAGAGCCGCTACCGCCATGTGCCCGCCCTCCAAAGCATGGGAGCGGACATCCGCACGGCGGGGAAAACGGCGGTGATCCGGGGCGTGGAAAAGCTGCACGGCGCCTCCGTCCGGGCCTCCGATCTGCGGGGCGGCGCGGCCCTGGCCGTGGCGGCCCTGTCGGCGGAAGGGGAGACCCTCCTGGGGGGCATGGAGCATGTGCTTCGGGGATATGAGGATATGGCGGGGGCGCTGACCGCCCTGGGCGGGGAGGCGCGCCTCCTGGAGGATGGAATATAACGGGGGGAAGGACCCCCGTCCCGGATACGGAAGGGATGCAGAGGATGGATAAGGCACTGGAAAGGCGCAGCCGCGCGCGGCAGCGGAAGATGCGAAACGAGAGCAGGATGCGGACGATCCGCTACCTGCTGGCCGCCGTCGCCATTTTACTGGCAGTGAACATTTTCTTTGAAATTTCCGATATACAGGTTGAGGGAAATGTGATATACTCGTCAGGAGAGATCACCGAAGCATCCGGGCTCCGCCCCGGCGACAGCGGGCTGCTGACCCTTCGGGCCCTTGCCTCCCGGCGCATCCGTTCCAATCTGCCGGGCATTTCCGCCGCCCGCATCTCCCTGGTGGTGCCGGACCGCCTGGTGATCACCGTGAAAGAGACCTCCGCGGTAGCCATACTGAAAACAGAGAGCGGCAGGGTGCTGCTGAGCCAGGACTGCCAGGCCGTCAGCGGCTTCCGGGGCGACGAAAGCGAGCTGTTGCAGATCCGGGGCATCACCCCCCTGGAGACCGAAGTGGGCCAGACCCTTCGGGTGGGGGAAGCCGAGAGCACCAAGCTCAGCTACCTGCGGGAGATGCTGACCCTGCTCAGCGAGAAAGAGCTGCGCCTGGACGTGCAGGACCTGGATTTCAGCAACGTCAGCGACCTGCATTTCCGGTATCTGGACCGGTTCACCGTGCGCATGGGCAGGCAGGAAAAGCTGGAACAGAAGCTGGACCTGATGAAGCGGATCGTAGAGAACCTGGGCGCGGGCGACCGGGGCACCCTGGATATGTCCACGCCGCAGGAGGGGCACTACTTCCCGGGCTGAGAAGTCCGGCGGGATGGGGGAGCGAACAATGGCAGATATCATCAACATGAAGGTCGTCGGCATCGGCGGCGCGGGCAACAGCGTGGTGAGCCGCATGAAGCGCAGCGGCATGAGCGGCGTGAGCTATTGCGCCATCAACACGGACAAGTCCGCCCTGGCCAGCTGCCCGGCGGAGGACAAGCTCATCATCGGCGAGAGGCTGACCAAGGGCCAGGGAGCCGGCAGCAGGCCGGAGCTGGGCAGAATGGCCGCCGAGGAGAGCAAGAATGCCATCCAGAAACTCTTTGAGGGGGTGGACGCGGTCTTCCTCACCGCCGGTATGGGCGGCGGCACCGGCACCGGGGCGATCCCCGTGGTGGCGGAGGCGGCCCGCAGCGCCGGAGCCCTCACCGTGGCCGTGGTCTCCATGCCCTTCCGCTGGGAGGGCGCGCGGAAGATGCGCACCGCGGACCAGGGGGTACAAGCCCTCATGGAGCAGGTGGACACCCTGTTCGTCATCCCCAACGACAATCTCCGGAAAGTGACCGATCAGAAGGTCAGCCTGGCCAATGCCTTCGCCGTCTCCGACGAAGTGCTGATCCGGGCCGTGGGCGGCATCGCAGACCTGCTGCGGAGCACCGGCTTCATCAACCTGGACTTTGCCGACCTGAAAACCGTCCTGCGCTCCAGCGGCCTGGCCCACCTGGGCATCGGGGAGGCCAGCGGCAAGAGCAAGGTGGAGGAAGCGGCTGCCGCCGTCATCCACAGCGAGCTGATGGACACCGACATCCAGGGCGCGCGCCGCCTCATCATCAACATCATCGGCTCGCCGGACCTGCCCATGGACGACGTGACCGCCGTCATGGAGCGCATCCAGCTCGCCGCCCACGAAGACGCCAACATCATCTTCGGCCTGGGCTTCGACGAAAACCTGATGGACGCCCTGCGCCTCATCGTCATCGCCACCGATTTCGGGGACGGCCCGGCTTTGGCGGCCCCCGCCCGGGAGGAAGTGGCCGAGGTGGTGGAGAAGCAGAAAGCCGCGCCGAGCGCTTCGGAGAAGGGCGCTGCCGACGAGGACTGGGACAGCCTGTTCAAAAAATTCTTCGACTGATAAAGGAAATGGCTCCGGCGGGCATTTTTTCACGGAAAATGCCCGCCGGTTTTCTTTTTGCCTATTGACCTGTGGAAATCTTTGATATAAAATCACTATTACTGATAAACTAAAACGCAAAGTGTAAATATGTGTACGGGAGGAATAAACCATGGCTTATGATTTCGAGACCGGTCCCGACAATGTGGTGAATATAAAGGTCGTCGGCGTCGGCGGCGCCGGAAACAACGTGGTCAACCATATGGTGGAGGAGAATGTCCAGGGCGTTGAATTCATCGCCATCAATACGGACAAGCAGGTGCTGGGCGCCTCCCGGGCGGACATCAAGCTCCAGATCGGTGAGAAGCTGACCCACGGCCAGGGCGCCGGCAGCGATCCCGAGGTGGGCAAGCGCAGCGCCGAGGAGGACCGCAACAACATCACCAAGGCCTTTGAGGACACGGATATGGTGTTCATCACCGCCGGCATGGGCGGCGGCACCGGCACCGGCGCGGCCCCCGTGGTGGCCGACATCGCCAAGGAACAGGGCATCCTGACCGTGGGCGTGGTGACCAAGCCCTTCGGCTTCGAGGGCCGCAAGCGCATGCTCCAGGCCGAGGCGGGCATCGGCGAGCTCATCGGCAAGGTGGACTCCCTGCTCATCATCCCCAATGACCGGCTGAAATATGCCTCCGATCAGAAGATCACCATGC
>JAEEGI010024976.1_pt1 | contig 11616 bp, 5 predicted proteins | sample 8958751 | NCBI WGS metagenome assembly JAEEGI01 (sample SAMN16246545, study PRJNA631951) | gut metagenome | biome: gut microbiome; feature: rumen; material: KS-attached | host: Bos | place: Iran: Karaj | collected 2018-10 | reverse complement strand
GCCAATAGTACAGCACCCGCAGTCAATGTCAAGGAGAGTGAGAAAGCCTACACGATGGAGCTTGCAGCCCCTGGCATTAAGAAGGAATATTGCCGCGTAGGCATCAATGACGAGGGCAACCTCACCATCGCCATCGAGGACAAACAGGAACACAAGCATGAGGACAAGCACCATCACTATCTGCGCCGCGAGTTCAGCTACTCAAACTACGAGCAGAACTATGTATTGCCTGACGATGTGGTTCGCGACAAGATTTCTGCCAAGGTAGAGGACGGCATTCTGACCATCACGATGCCGAAGACCGAGCCGAAGGAGAAGGTCACCAAGGCCATCGAGGTCTCGTAACGGATATTGATTAACCGCATATGCAAAAGGAGCAGCATCCAATCGGGTGTTTCTCCTTTTTTTATGATAGAGTTCTTTTATTACAGATAATTTTAGTACCTTTGCAGCCAGAATGAGACGGACTCTGATAACTGCAAAAATACTAACGGCTCTTTGCGCCGTTTGCTTGACGGTTTTGCTAATTACTTAGTTTCCACTGTCTTCATTTTTTAGTGTCTGTATATTCAAACTAAACTAACCTTTGTGATTCACTTGGCAAATAAATCCGGCATAGTCACCTCAGCTCTTTCAGCTCTTTATAGGATAACGGGCATTGTAAAGTCCATTCTGATTACACCGCCTCTTTTTTGGTTATGTCGCTGAGCGTCAATTCTCGTTTAGACATCCGTTTCCTTTTCAGCCAGAATCTCCTTGGCCAGCGAGTTCAGCGCATCGGTGTCAATGGGCTCCAGAGCTATCTCCTCTGGTTCCAGATTCAGCAGGAACTGCATATAGGTAGGCAGCGTGAGCAACTGGCCCTCACGTCCGACGTTATAATCACCAAACTTGATGACGTGTTTGACGTGATACTTTTCATGATGTTTATTTGTACCTTTGCATCGCCATTCGTCTGAGAAGGACTGTGAGATAAACTCCCCTTATGAAAGTTCAGACGTTTGGCACTTTTGTTTTTTCGTACTTCTTCTATAGCCATTTTTAATAATGTGAGTGGCATTCCCATTGCGATTGGTGGTCGCCCTGATCATGTACACATACTCGCCTCCCTGCCCAAGACGATGGCATTGGCCGATTTTGCCCGAGCCATCAAAGCCAACAGCAGCAGATGGATTAAAGACATCAACGGCTATTATGCGCAGTTTGCATGGCAAGAAGGGTATGGGGCGTTTTCAGTAAGTCCGTCGTTGACGGAGAAAACGGTCAATTATATCAGGAATCAGGCGGCACACCATAGCAGGCGTTCGTTTGAGGATGAATACAAATTATTTCTTGAGGCGTATGGAATACAATATGACGAGAGATTCCTTTTTAGCGATTGATTCTTCTCTGCCACCCCTTCGGGGTTAGCGTTACGCCGGTTGTTTAACAGGGGTTTACACCCCTGACTGTAGTCTGCCACCCCGTCGGGGTTGGCATCGCGCTACATAATAATTAACGAATATCAAAAATAATACGCGATATGGGAAACTTTGATTTCATCAAGCAGATACCAGAGACTGAGGAACTGCAGGACTACTGCAAGCAGGCTGAACGGACACAAAAGGTAAGTCCGAAATTGAGTGTCATCAATTGCCGCCTGGCTTTGGAGTGGACGATGCTCCAACTGTTTGCTATGAAGCATATCGATGCCGTCGGGCTATCGCTGTCACAGATGGTTGACCACGATGAGTTCCGTATGTTCATCGGTGCAGACCCTGTCTTCTGGCGCGACATACGCTATGTGCGGACGATGGGCAACCGTGGCGCACACATCGAGTTGACACCCGACAAGCGCATTACCGAGCAGCAGGCCATGTACACGCTGACAGACCTGCACTACGTGCTGGGCTACATCTTCCAGTCGCTGCGCTTGGTGAACCGTATCAAACCCTACGACCGTGAGATAGTGGGCAAGCGCGAGCGCATCACCGTGGTGCAGCCCGTGCGCCAGCCAGAACTCAATCCAGCTTTTGTGCAACAGGTGCCAGCAGACAATGTGGCAGTGCCGCGAGAGAGTATCACGATGCCAGAGAGTCCGCTGACGGAGGCAGAGACGCGCCACCAGTTCATTGACATGCTGCTGACCGAAGCCGGATGGGAGGTGCAGCAGGATAAAGGTGTGCTAAAGCCCAGTAGTGCCTGTATAGAGGTAGAGGTAGATGGAATGCCCGACGGAAAGAAAGGCTATGTGGACTATGTGCTGTTCGATGCCGCCTTGAAACCCTTGGCACTGATTGAGGCCAAGCGTACTGCCGTCAGCATAGAGGCCGGACGGCAGCAGGCCAAACTCTATGCCGACTGTCTGGAGCGTCGATATGGCGTGCGACCTGTCATCTACCTGAGCAATGGCTATAACACGGAGGTCATCGACGGGCTGGGCTATCCCTCACGTCAGCTTTACGGCTTCCACTCAGAGGAAGACTTGCAGGTGCTGCATCTGCGTAGGAAGGAGGAGAGGCATTTCAAATGCCAATATTCAGAGCGGTCGGATTGCAAATCCGCCCGAACGTTAAGCGACCTGAGTGTGCGCGACGAGATCACCAATCGCGAATACCAGAAACGAGCCATCCGTGCCGTCTGCGACCATCTGGCACGGATGCACCGCTCGTCGCTTATCATCATGGCCACGGGAACGGGCAAGACCCGCGTGGCCGTGTCTCTCACCGATGTGCTGATGCGCAACCGCTGGGTGAAGAACGTACTCTTCTTGGCTGACCGCACCTCATTAGTAAAACAGGCGAAAGTAAAGGGCTTCGCCAAGTACCTGACCGATGCCACGTTCTGCGAGTTGAACGACATGGGAGCCGTGGACAATGCCGAGAAACGCAAGCAGGCACTGGAGGCCCGCGTGGTGTTGAGTACCTACCAGACGATGATCAACTATGTGGAAGCCGACGACAAGCCATTCAGCGTAGGTCACTTCGACCTCATCATCATCGACGAGGCCCACCGCTCGGTGTTCGGCAAGTACGGAGCCATCTTCGACTATTTCGACTCCTTCCTGATTGGTCTGACGGCTACGCCGCGCGATGAAGTGGCCCGATCGACGTTCAACCTGTTGCAGATGGACCCGGAGCAGACTTTTGCCTATGAATATGAAGAAGCCATCCGCGACGGCTATTTGGTTCCCTATCATGGTTTTGTGCGCAAGAGCCAGGTGATGGAGCAAGGCTTCCGTGTGGCTACGATGGCTGCCGAAGACCGTGAGCAGCTGCAGCCCGTGTTCGACTACGAGAAGACAAAGTACGACCTCGACCCGTCGGAGGACTACGAGCGTGACATCGAGGGCAGCGAGATATTCAGCTACATCTTTAATATAGACACCATCGACAAGATGCTGCAAGACCTGATGGAGCACGGTCTGCGGGTGAAGAGCGGCAACGTCATCGGCAAGAGCATCATCTTCTGCTACAACCATCAGCACGCCGAGTTGGTGGTGGAGCGGTTCAAGGTGCTCTACCCGGAGTTGGGTGATGACTTCTGTGCCCTTATCGACAACTACGTGAACTATGCCCAAACGCTCATCGACAACTTTGAGAAGCGCGACGAAATGCCGCAAGTGGCTGTGTCGGTGTACATGCTCGACACGGGTATCGACGTGCCAGACATCCTGAACCTCGTGTTCTTCAAGCCCGTGGTCAGTAGCATTCGCTTCAAACAGATGATTGGCCGCGGTACCCGACTCTCGGAAAATATCTTCGGCTATGGACAGAACAAGACGGAGTTCTATATCTTTGACTGGTGCAACAACTTTGAATACTTCAAGCAGAACCCCAGCGGCACAGAGACCGCCGTGGCACAGTCGCTGACCGAACGGCTTTTCTGCATACGCACAGACATCGCTTTTGCCCTGCAGACAGCTGAGCACCAGGAGAACGAAGAAGAGAAGGCACTACATGACGAGTTGAAGCAACGGTTGATGGCGCTGGTGGCCGAAATCAAGGACACGATGATTAGCACTCGCCGCGTGTGGCCGACGGTGACGAAGTTCCGTGATTCTAACAGCTGGACGAGCCTGTCAGCTTTGGACGTACAGGAACTGAAGGACATCATCTCACCGCTTATCGTCAGGAAACTGACGGACGAAAGTGCTGAGAAGTTCGACCTGATGATGCTGAATATAGAACTGGGCAAACTCTGTGAAGAGGTAGATACTATCCCGTCAGAGAACCGTGTGTTTATGATTTGTAAGAAGTTGGAAGAGAAAGCCACAGTCCCTGTCATTGCCCAACACCTGCAGACCATCCGCGACGTTCAGAAGCGAGGATTCTTTGAGGATGCCTCACTGCGTCTGTTGGAGAACACCCGCAAGGAACTGCGTGAACTGGTGAAGCACCTTGAAAGTGTGCAGTCGAAAAACTTCACCTTGAACATTGAGGACATCGTTACCGATGGTGGCGAGACCGAAACTGTCAGTCTGAGTGGCAACACCTACCGCCAGCGTGTCATCGACTACATTCGTGAGCACCGGGACGATGAAGTGTTCCAAAAAATTTTCCGACTGGAACAGCTCACGCCTGATGACATCTCACAGTTAGAGCGCATCATGTGGGAAGAACTGGGCACCCGTGAGGACTATAACCGCTATACACAGTCCGACAGTATTAATGTGGCCATGTTCATCCGTTCAGTCATAAAGGTTGACCGTCAGGTAGCCTTGGAGAAGTTTACTCATTTCCTGAACGGCTCGACGCTGAATGCACGGCAGATGGAGTACCTGAAGAGCATCATCGCCTACGTCTGCGAGAACGGCGACATCGAGCCGCAGACACTAATGAGCGTTTCGCCCTTCAACGATATCAACATCATCGACCTCTTTGACGACAAGGCCGTCCACGTCGGCAAATATGTAAACATGCTACATACATTGATAACAGCGTAAGCATAAAGGATAAGTACAGATATACCGTGATGACAATTTTGAATGGGTAACCCGTAGAGAAAAAATGTACAGCTCTGTCACTTGCCCTTTTTTACATAGTCACCGGGTTTCATTCCAAATTGCCTCTGGAAACATTTGGTGAAGTAGGATGGACTGGAGAAACCTACCATATAGCCCACTTCGCTGACGAGGTAGTTGCTTTCGAGCAGGAGGCGTGCGGCCCGCTTCAGCCTGACCACCTGGATCATTTCGTTGGGTGTGACGTCGGTGAGCGACTTTATCTTGGCAAAGAGTCCGCTGCGACTGATATTGAGCTGTTCGGCAAGGAAATTGACGTTGAGGTCGGCGTTGGCCACGTTGTCCTCAATGATTTGGTTCATCTTCTTCAGGAACTCGTTGTCTACGGGATTTGTGCCCATCTGCGCCACGTTCTCAAAGGGCTGCGTGCTGACCTTCTGCATGAGCAGCCGGCGCATCTGCAGGATGTTGGCGATGCAGGCTTCGAGGTATTCCACAGAGAAGGGCTTTTCTATATAGATGTCCGCCCCTACGTTCATTCCTTCCGTCTTCGACTTGTTGTCGGCCTTGGCCGTGAGCATGAGGAATGGGATGTGGCTGGTGAGCGGGTTGCGGCGTATCTGCCGGCAGAAGTCTGCGCCGTCCATGCGCGGCATCATCCAGTCGCTGACGATGATGCTCACCTCGTTATTGGCTATCAGGTCGAGTGCCTCGATGCCGTCGGAGGCCGTGAACACGGTGTAGCGTTGGGCGAAGTGGGAAGCGAGGAAACTGACCATGTCATCGTTGTCGTCGACGATGAGGAGAGTGCCCCCCCCTACGGCCCCCGAGGGGAAAGCCCCCCCTACGGCCCCCGAGGGGGCTTCATTTGACTTGCGGCAGGGCTTGCCAGCAATAGTGTCCCCCTCGGGGGACGACAGGGGGGCTTCGGGGGCCTCTGGGGCCTTTACCGGCAGGGTGACGGTGAAGGTGGAGCCTTGTCCCACGGCTGACTGCACGCCAATGGTGCCGTGATGCAGGTCCACGATGCGCTTGACGATGCTCAGGCCGATGCCCGTGCCAGGCTTGTTGCCCTGCGACTGGAAGAAGGGCTCGAAGATGCGTTCCATGTCCTCCTGGCGTATGCCCGTACCGTCGTCGGCCACCTCGATGACGAAACGGTCGTCATCGGCATTGGCCAAGCAGCGCAGCTCAACACGGCTCTTGGCATATTTGTTGGCATTGGTCAGCAGGTTGCTGATGACCTTGGTGATGCCCTCACTGTCGATGATGGCGGTGAATCGCTCAGGCGGATAGACGGTGGTGAACTGTTTCCCTCCTTGCTCGAAGGTAGGCTCGAAGCGCTCGCTGATGGAGTGGAGCAGCTGGTTGACGTTGTGCGATGCGAAGTGCATGACGAGGCTGTGCTGTTCCACCTTGCGGAAATCCAGCAGCTGATTGACCAGCTCTAACAAGCGGTGTGCATTGCGGTCGACGATGTCAAGCTGCTTGTCATCAATCGTCTTTTTCAGTTTCTCCAACGGCCCTATGATTAGCGAGACGGGAGTGCGTATCTCGTGTGCCACCATAGTGAAAAACGAGAGACGTGCCTCACGGCTCTCCTTCTCCTTCTGTTCATTCACCCGCTGCAACTCCTGCTGATGCTTTCGCTCGGCCCGCTTCAGCCTGACGTGGACGTAATACCAGATGGCCAGCGCAATGATGATGGCATAGAGCATCTTGGCCCACCACGTCCACCATAGCGGCGGATTGACGACGATGGTGAGCGTGGCCTCGTCCTTCGACCATACGCCATCGCTGTTGGTCGCCCTGACGCGGAAGGTGTAGGCGCCGGCGGGCAGGTTGGTGTAGGTGGCTTTCGGATTGGCGCCGGAAGTGCGGTTCCAGTCGCGGTCGAAGCCGTCCATCATGTACTCATACTGGTTCTCGGTGGGCGAGTAATAGCTGAGTGCCGCAAACGAGAGGGTGAGCATCCGCGCCTCGTCATGATTCAGCACGACTTTTTGGGGCAGCAGCGAATAGTGCTGTGCGTCTTCCTGCTGATTGAAGTAGTTCAGTTGGGTAACATAGACCCGTGGCATGACGCTGTTGGCCTTTATCTGATAGGGATAGAACATGTTGAATCCGCCCGTGGTGCCCACGAAGATGCGCCCGTCGCTGGCCTTCATCACGGCACTGGGCTGTGCCTGTTCGCTGACGAGGCCGTCGTGGCGAGTAAAGCGTTGCAGAGTACTGCCCTCGGGCAGCGGCTCATAACGCACGATGCCACGGTCGGTGGGGAGCCACAGCACACCGTGGTCCTCCACAATACCCATGATGTTCTGCGAAGGCATATTGAGGCGTACCTGCTGGAAATGGCCTTTAGACACATCTGTAAGGTAGCAGAGTCCTAGCGACGTGCCTATCCACAGTCGCTGCGACTCATCGATGAGGACGGCGTTGACCTGGTCGCTGGGCAGCGACTCCTTGTCGTCGGCCAGATGCTTGAACTGGTGCAGCTGTCGGCTGTCGGGCTGGTACTGCCAGAGGCCGCCGCCCTGCGTGGCGAGCCAGAGCGCGCCCGTATGGTCTTCCACGATGTCGATGGTCAACGCGCCCAGCTCGCCTATCCTTTCGAAGGAGTCCGTCGTGTCGTTGTAGAGGTTCAGCCCGTGCATGGTGGCAGCCCATGTGCGCCCGTGGCTGTCGTGCAGGATGGCGTAGACGCTGCTGTCATCGAGGCTGTGCTCATCGCTGGTGCGTATATAATGGCGCAGCTGTCCGCTGACGAGGTTGAGCACATACAAGCCGTCGGAATAGGTGCCTATCCACAGCTCGTCGTCCTTCAATGCCAGAGCATGGACGTTTAGAGTTAAGAGTTCTTCGACGAGCGAAGCGGCAGAGCCGAGCGGAGAGGTGGAAGTTGGATTGATGCACATTAGTCCGCCGTCGTCGCTGGCTATCCAGATGTTGCCTTCGTGGTCTTCGCAGAAGCGGGAGATGATGCTGCCCGCCAGTCCGTCGCTGATGGTGAAGCTCTCAAAGCGCTTGCCTACAGGCGACAGATAGCACACACCGGCATAGAACGTTCCTATCCACAGGCCACCCTCATGGTCGTTCAAGATGGTGTAGGCAAAGTTGAGAGTTGAGAATTGTGAGTTAAGAGGCTGATGCCAGTCGTCCGTCTTGGGATTGTAGCTGATGACGCCATCGTCGCAGCCTATTAGGATGCTGCCGTCGCCCCGCTCCGTCAGTGTGTGGATGTGGTATGCACCATGAGTCCCGTCGGGCGCTGTCACCTGCTCTATGCGCCCGTCGCTGTGCATACGCAACAGTCCGTTCTCCCAGGAGCCTATCCACAGTTGTCCGTCTGCGGTCTGGAGCATACACAGCGCATGGCAGTTTTCCACGCCGCTTATTGCGACTGGGTCGAACCTGTCGTGCAATCGGTTCAGGCGGCAGAGGGGCGTGGCGCTCCAGTTGCTCACCGTCCACACCTGATTGCTGTTATCGACATAGACCTGAGCTATCTGTCCTACGTCATAGTGGTGCTGGTTGCCTGTCTTCGGATGATAGCGCCAAACACCCTGTCCTAGCGTTGACACCCATAGCTGGCTGTCGCAGTCGAGGGTGAGGTGGCTGACGGCTGTATGGATGTCGATGGGGAGGCGCTCGAAATGGTCGTCGGCCACGTTGAGCCGGAACACGCCTTGTTCCGTGCCCACATATATGCGTTGCCCGTCGGCCAGCAGTGCCGTGATATACTGGTTGTTGCCCAACTGTGGTATGCGGTAGGTCTGCACCTGGATGCCGTCGTAGCGGCAGAGGCCGTTGTCGGTTCCCATCCAGATGAAGCCGCAGCCGTCCTGCACCATGCGGCGCACCGTGTTGGAGGGCAGCCCGTCGTCCATTGTGATGCTGCGATAGGAGGCGTAGGGCTGGGAATAGGCTGGCAGGGCTGATAGGGCTGCAACAATGTTGCAGCATAAGAAACAGACGGCGAGGTACAGCTTCAATTTTTTCAATTTCTCAATTTTTCAATTATTCATTTTTCCAAGTACCAGTTGTCCATGGAGCTGAGCTTCTGGAGCAATGCGGCATCGACGGTGCCGTTGCGGCGGGCCACACGCGAAGCCAGATAGGCAGGATCGGAGCGGTGCACCGACACGCGCATGAGGTCGTAGAAGCGATGACCCTCGAAGGCAAACTCCAGAGCCTCCTCGTCGATGATCAGGTCTTCCACCTTCTCTATCTGATACTGCAGCAGCGCATCACCGCTGAGTGCGTCGTCAGTAGGCATCTCGTAGGTCGTGTTGGCAGCCGAGTAGCCACAGCCGCGCGAGTGCAGGCCCATCGTGTTCTCTGTTGTCTGTCCGGCCGTCGTCTCCAAGAAGTACATGTTGTCAGGGAAGTTGAACGTCCTCAGCCACGCCTCATCGGCAGGATAATAAGGAATCACCTCGCTTTCCATGACACTGTTGTTCACTCCGCGCTTCAGTATCTGGAAGGCGAAGCGCGGGAATCCTGCACGGTTGAGTGCCTCGGCCATGCGCAGGTAGACCATAGCCCGGCGATAGATGTGCACGTTGCTCGTAGCGTATTTCCCGTTGGTCACATAGTTGGTGACGCGCTTTCCGTTGAGCATGATGTTGGCATTGTCCACCTGCGTGAAGACTGCCTGCAGGCGCAGGTCGCCCGAGCGATTCTCCGGCAGGCCGGCGGGAGCGATGACGTACTCGCCGCCTGAGCTGTAGTGACAATACTTCTGGGCAGCCGACAGGAGATAGAGACTCTGCGAGGGAACGATAGACTCCCGGTATTCGTTTTGCTCGGTGGTGTTGAAGAGGTTGCGCAGCTGACTGTAGTTACCCTCGGAGGGGATGGAGTCGCCGGGAATCATGGTAATCAGTTCGGCGTTACCATTCCTGTTCTCTGTCTGGAAGGCGATGTATGACCATCCGTCCACCGTCTGCATCCAGTGCGAGTCGTTGGGAGAGAAGCGCACCGACGCCGTAGAGAGAGGATAGGATGAGTTCTTGCCGTTGCGGGTGGTGATATACTTGTAGTAGTTCTCAGCAGCCTCGCGATAGTTGCCTGCCCAGAGGTGGAGGTCACCCAAGAGGATATAGATGGGGAAATAGAACAGGCGCGAGTCAGTGTTACGTATGGCGCCATAGTCGGGCATATCCATATCGGCGTAGGGTGCGATGTCGGCAGCGAAATAGCGGCATATCTCTTGGATATCACATTCCCTGTAGTCTTTCTCACCCTGCTCCTTCGTCAGGATGGGTTCCGTGATGAGCGGTACCCTTCCGTAGATGGTGGCCAACTGCAGGTAGGTCCATGCGCGGTATGCCTTCACGGCTGCATACTCCTTCATGAATATCGTCTCGTTGCGGCTGTTGCGCAGCGCCGTGTCGGCGTTGGCGAGGAAATAGTTGCAGTTGTTGACGATGGCATAGTAGTCGGCAATGTCGTTATACCTGTTGTCGGTGCCGATGTTGAAGGAAGCCACGTCGCGGATGTCGGCATCGGCGTATGGCGTGACGCTGACGAGGTCGCCGCGCAGCTCGCCCAGCAGGATGGTGCGGTCGGCCACCACCTGCAGCTTGTTCATAATGCCGGCCACCGACCACAGCGTGTCCGCATCGCTGGTGAGATGGTTCTTGTCAGCGTATGTCACGATGTCGGAATCGTCGTAGAGGAAATCGCTGCAACTAGTGAATAGTGAATAGTGAATAGTGAATAGTGCAGTGCACACCATCCACTTCACTGTATTGTTTATCTTGGTAATCATAACTATAAACTATAAAACTATGAACTATAGATTGATTTTCACCCCCGCTATGATGCTGCGGCTCTGCGGCAGTCGGCCCATGTCGATACCCTGCCCGATGACGCTGTTGGTCATGGCAGACTCCGGGTCGGCACCGAGGTAGCGCGACAGCGTCAGCACGTTGTTGGCCTGCACCCAGAACTGCAGTCCCTGCAGGAACGTGGTGTTCATGGGCAGCGTATAGCTGAGGGTGACGGTCTTCAGCTTCAGGTAGCTGCCGTCCTCTATCCATCGGTCGCTGAAGCGTGCATTGCCCATGGGGTCCTGGAAGGTGGCACGTGGCACGTCGGTGGCATGTCCCTCAGTCTGCCAGCGGCGCGTCATCGCCGTCGTCTGGTTCATAAAGCGGCTGCCGCTCTCCAACTGCTGGCGCAGATAGTTGTAGACGTCGTTGCCTACGGAGTAGTTGAAACGAGCGTCCAGCTTCCAGCGCTTGTAGGCCAGCGATGTGAAGATGTTGCCGAAGATGTCGGGGTTGGGGTCGCCGATGACGGTGCGGTCGGCCTCGTCTATCTGATGGTTTCCGTCCCTGTCGGTGAAGTGCATGTCGCCGGCCCCGAAGTATTGGCGGGTCACGCCGTCGCTGCCCAACAGGTAGAGGGCGGCATCGGCAGCAGCCTCCGAGGTGGCGAAGACGCCCTCCGTGGTGTAGCCATAGAAGAGGTTTGCCGGCTGGCCGACGGTCGTCATGACGGTGGCTCCGCAAACGGTGGCCTCGATGGATTTTCCATTAGGCACTTTGGTGACCTCGTTCTTGTAGTGTCCTATGCTGGCACCCACCTCCCATTGGAAGTCTTTCAGGGCAAGCACCTTTCCTACGACGCTCACGTCGAAGCCGTGGTTTTTCATGGCGCCGTCG
>JAEEGI010024970.1_pt1 | contig 11617 bp, 7 predicted proteins | sample 8958751 | NCBI WGS metagenome assembly JAEEGI01 (sample SAMN16246545, study PRJNA631951) | gut metagenome | biome: gut microbiome; feature: rumen; material: KS-attached | host: Bos | place: Iran: Karaj | collected 2018-10 | reverse complement strand
TGGACAAAGACGGCCGACGCTACGTCCGCGTGGTGGATTACAAGACCGGGGTCAAGGCGTTTTCGCTCTCCGACGTGCTGGAGGGCCTCGGTATGCAGATGGTGCTCTATCTTGTCAGCATCTGGCGCAGCAATCCCGCGCTGACGCCCGCCGGCGTGCTGTATATGCCGGCGCGGTTCGAGCCGTATGACAGCGACCGCGCCGACAGCGACGAGACCAAAGAGGCCAAACGCATGGCCGGCGGCAAGATGGAGGGCATGATCCTCAACGACCCCGCGGTGCTGGAGGGCATGGACCGCAGCCTGCGCGGCACGCTGCTGCCCGGCAAGATCAAAAAAAGCGCGCAGGACGTCAGCGACCGCTGCATCTCGCTGACCCAGCTGGGCCTTCTGGCCAAGCGCATGGACCGCATTCTGCGCCGGATGGGCGAAGACCTGCACGACGGCAGGGTGGAGGCGAAGCCGGTCTTCGGCAAGAACCACGCCAACACCTGCGACTGGTGCGATTACCGCAGCGTCTGCGGCCGCGAAAAAGACGGGCCCCAGCGCTTTCTGCGCGGCCAGACCCACGAGGAAGCGCTGCACACACTGGAAGAGGAGGCGGCAACCGATGGTACGTAACTGGACAACGGAACAACAGTGGGCCATCGACGCCCGCGGCGGCAATCTGCTGGTCAGTGCCGCGGCCGGCTCGGGCAAAACCGCCGTGCTGGTCGAGCGCGTCATCCGCCGCCTGACCGACCCCGAACAGCCCCTGTCCGCCGACCGGCTTCTGGTCGTCACGTTCACCCGTGCGGCCGCCGCCGAAATCCGCCAGCGGATCGGCGAAGCCGTGGCCGAACGGCTGGAGCAGGACCCCGACAACGAACATCTGGCAAAGCAGCAGATGCTGCTTCCGTTTGCAAAGATCTGCACCATCGACGCGTTCTGCAGCGCGCTGGTGCACGCGCATTTTGAAAAACTGGACCTGCCGCCCGATTTCAAAAACGCCGACGAGGGCGAACTGCAGCTTTTGTGCGAAGAGGCCATGAGCGAAACGCTGGAGGCCTGCTATGCCGACGGCGACCGGGCGTTTCTCGACCTGGTGGAGCTGCTCTTCCGTGGCCGCGACGACAGCTTTCTGGAAGAGACGGTCCGCGCCCTGTACCGCGAAAGCCGGTCCTATCCGTTCCCGGCCGCGTGGCTGCGGGAGGTTGCCGCGCTCTATCGCTGCGACGGGCCGCTGTCCATGCACCCGTTCGTGCAGGAGCTGACGGACACGATTGCGGCCGCCGCCGATTCCCGCCACGCCGTGCTGGAACAGACGCTTTGCGAAATCGCCGGCGACGCGCTGCTGGAAGCCCTGTTCGGCGAGGTGCTGCGCGACGACCTGCGGCAGCTGGACGCGATCCGCGCCCACTTGGGCGTGCAGGACTTCAACTGGGACGCCGCGCGCGGAGCCGCGCTCGGCTACAGCCCCATGACCCGCCCGCGCGTCCCGCGGGAGCACGCCGACGATCCGGCAATCCAACGGCTGATCCGCCTGCGCGACGAAGGCAAGGATCTGATCCGCAAACGGATCGCGCCGCTTTTCTGCTGCAGCGAGGCGGAGTTCCGCGAAGACCTCGCCTGTCTGCGGCCGATGATCGAGCGGCTGGCGGCGGTCACGCAGCAATATACCGAAGCATTCGACCGGCTGAAGGCCGAAAAACAGGCGGCCGATTTCGACGACGTCATGCACGCCGCGCTGCGGCTTCTTTGCCGCAGCGGCGAACACGGCGCGGAGCCGACCGACCTGGCCCGCGAGATCGCCCGGGAATACGACGAGATCCTGATCGACGAATATCAGGACACCAACCGGGCGCAGGATCTGCTGTTTTCGGCCATCTCCCGCGCGAATCTGTTCCGCGTGGGCGACCTCAAGCAAAGCATCTACCGCTTCCGTCAGGCGATGCCGGAGATCTTCATGGAGCTTCGGGAGAAGTATGCGCCCTATCGTCCGGACGAGCCGGCTTTTCCGGCAAAGATCACGCTGAACGCGAACTTCCGCAGCCGCAGGTGCGTGACCGAAGCGGTCAACTTCGTGTTCAGCCAGATCATGAGCCGCGACGCCGGCGACGTGGACTACGACGGCGAAGAGCGGCTTGTGTACGCCGCCGACTATCCGCAGGCCGAGGAGTGCTGCGAATGGCATCTGCTGGATCTGCAGGACCTTGACACCGAGGTGGACTCCGGCGACGCGTTTCAGGCGGACTATACCGCCGGGCGCATCCGCAGACTGATCGACGACGGACTTCAGGTCAAGGGTGAAACCGGCATGCGTCCGGCGCGGTTCAGCGATTTCTGCGTGCTGCTGCGCTCCATCAACGGCGGCCGCGGCGCGCTCTATGCCGACGCGCTCAGACGCCGGGGCATCCCGTGCTTTACCGAGGTGTCGTCCGACTTCTTTGCGGCAAGCGAAGTGAGCCTGCTTCTGAACCTCTTGCGCGTGATCGACAACCCCAGGCAGGACGTGCCGCTCCTGAGCGTGCTGCTCAGCGTGCTGTTCGGCTTCACGCCCGACGACTGCGCCGCGCTGCGCCTTTGCGACCCCGAAAGCGACCTCTACGGCTGTCTGGTCTGCGCCGCGGGGCAGGGGAACCAGAAGGCCGCCCGGTTTCTTGCGGCCATCGCCGACTGGCGCACCAAGGGCGTCTGCATGTCGGTGCAGGACTTCCTGCAGATGATCTATGACGAGACCGCCGTTCCGGCCGCCGTCAGCGTCATGCCCGGCGCCGCGGCGCGCCGCGCCAACCTGATGCTTCTGCTCGATTACGCCGCCGTCTATGAAAGCGCGGGCTATATCGGCCTGTCGGGCTTCATCCGCTTCATCGACCGTCTGGAGCGCACGCGGAGCGATCTTGCCGGTTCGGTCGGCGCCTCGGCCGAAACGAACGTGGTGCGCGTGATGTCGATCCATAAATCCAAGGGCCTCGAATTTCCGGTCGTGCTGCTTGCCAACTGCGGCGGCGCCTTCAACGCCGACGAGCGCCGCAAGGGCGTGGTGATTCATTCCGCGCTCGGCGTGGGCGCCCAGCGGCGCGAGCTCGACACGCTGGCGCAGTTCCCCACGCTGGGGCTGCTGGCCGTGCGCGAGCGGATCCGCAGAGACGCCGTCAGCGAAGAGATGCGCGTGCTCTACGTGGCCATGACCCGCGCCAGAGAACGGCTGATTCTGGTGGGCGCCTGCCGCGATCTCGAAAAGACGCTGGCAAAATACCAGACCCGTCTGTCGCTGCCGGGCCGAACGCTTTCGCCCTATGAGGCGCTGAGCGCCGGCAGCTATGCCGACTGGCTGCGGCCGGCCCTGCTGCGTCACCCCGACGCCGCCGCGCTGCGCGAAAAGGCGGGGATGGATGCGTCGGTCGTCTTGCCGGCGGACTTCCGCCTGCAGGTGTTCACCGCCGGGTGGCAGCCGCCGCAAAAGCGCGGCGAAGAGACCGCGCTGCGGCCCGCGCCCGACATGGCGTGCTATGAGGCGCTGCGCACCTCGCTTTCCTGGCAGTATCCCTTTGAGCCGCTGACAAAGCTCGTTTCCAAGCGCGCCGCCTCCGAGGTAGACAAGGCCTTCGTGGACCGCGACTACTTTGCTTCCGCCCGGCCCGCGTTTCTGACCGAAGGGGGGCTCACGGCCGCCCAGCGCGGCACCGCGACGCACACCTTCATGCAGTTTTGCGAGTTTGCCGCGGCCGAACGGGACGTCGGCGCCGAGATCGCCCGCCTGTCGGAACAGGGCATCATCACCGCACCCGAGGCGCAGGCGATCGACCGCGCGGCCGTGCAGCGCTTTTTTGAAAGCGACCTCTGGCGCCGTATGCGGCAAAGCCCGCTTGTGATGCGCGAAAAGAAGTTCACCGTGGAGCTGCCGGTCGCCGACCTCTATCCGGAGATGACCGGCTTCCCCGACGAAAAGGTGATGATTCAGGGTATCGCGGACTGCGCGTTTCTGGAAGACGGGGCGCTGGTCGTGGTAGATTACAAGACCGACCGCCTGGACCGGGAGGAGCAGTTTGCGGAAAAATACGCCGGACAGGTGCGTCTGTATAAGACCGCGCTGTCGCTCTGCACCGCCTACCGGGTGCGCGAAACGGTGCTTTATTCGTTCCACCTGCACCGGGCCATTCCGGTGGACGGCTGAAACAGGGGAGGAGAGATTCCATGAAAAAAGAACGCGATTCCGGCATCGAGCTGCTGCGCGTGTTCGCCATGCTGCTGGTGATCGGCGTCCATGCGTTTTCCTACGGCGGCTTCTATGCCGAAGCGCGGGCGGTCGGCGGCCATGTGGCTGCCGCGGCGCTGCTGATGAAGCTCGCCACCCGCGCGGCGGTGAATATCTTTGTAATCATCACGGGCTACTTTATGGTCCGCGCGCCGTTCGACCCCAAAAAGAACCTGCGCCGTGCCGGCGGCATCTATCAGAAAATGCTGGTCTATTCCGTGGTGCTGACCGCGGTGTTTCTGGTGCTCGGCCCGGCTTGCTGGGTTGACCGCGGCACGCAGTTTTCGCTTTTGCAGGTGGTGCTCAAGGGCCTGACGCCCGTCACCAGCCAGACGTGGTATTTTCTGACGGACTATCTGCTGCTGTGCCTGCTGGTCCCGTTCGTCAACCTTGCGCTGCAAAAGCTGACGAAGCGGCAATATACCGCGCTGGCGCTGGGACTGTTCGCCTTTATGAGCGTCTGGATGACGCTGGTGCACGTTCTGCCGTTCCGGCGGGTGATCGAACCGTTCGGCTACAGCGATCTCGTCGGCGGCAAGCAGGTGTTCCATTTTCTGTTCATCTATGTGATCGGCGGCTGGCTCGGCCGCTTCTGCGAGCCGCGCAAACGGCCGCAGCCGCTCTGGCTGTGCGCCGCGCTCGGCACGGTGCTGCTGAACTATCTGCTGTTCACGCGGCTGCCGTCGTCCTGCGGCTTTCAGGGCGTGGCGGGCGACTACGCCAACCCGCTGCTGGTGCTGAACGCCGTGTGTTTGCTGCTGTTCTTCAAGGATCTGCACTTCAAAAGCCGAATCGTCAACGCGCTCGGCGGCGCAACGCTGGGCGTCTATGCGCTCACCGAGTTCCGCTATCTGCGCACGGTGCTCTGGAATACGGTCAGCTTCAAAAAGATGGACAACGGCAATCTGTGGCTCAATTTCGTCCACGTGGCGCTGGTGCTCTGCGGCGTGTTTCTTGCCGCTGCGGCGGTCGATCTGCTGGTCAGCCGGCTGCTTTTGCTGCTTCGGTCCGCCGTTCAAAAAATAAAATTGAAAAAAGTGAAACAAAGTTCTTGATTTTTGCGTTTTGCTGTGCTATAATGCCCTTTGCTATGACTCCGCGCCCTGCGTCGGGTCGCATGACGAAAGTTCAGGAAGAGGTGAAACCACATGAAAGAGGGACTCCATCCCAAGTATGAACAGACGACAGTCAGATGTGCCTGCGGCGCCGTGATCGAAACCGGCTCCACCAAGAAGGACATGCGTGTTGATATTTGCTCGAACTGCCATCCGTACTTCACGGGTAAGCAAAAGCTGGTCGATACCGGCGGTCGTGTTGACAGATTCAACAAGCGTTTCAACCTTGCAAAGAACAAATAATTGCAGGAACATTCCAACACAAAGAGGCGGTGCAGTCGTACCGCCTCTTGCAGTCGTATCAGACAGCCGCGACGCCGCTGAACCGTCCGGCGCCGCGTTTGTGCGCCGGTCTTCCCCCGCAGAGCGAACGGCTGCCGAACATCCCTTTTGAAAGGAGGCGTCCCGCCTTGAACGAATACCGCACCCTTGCCGGCGAAGCGAACGACGCGTTCGTGGAGCGGCGCTCGCGTTTCATCGGCTACGCGAAGCCGGTGCAGACGCAGCAGGAGGCGACCGACTTCATCGAAGCGATCAAATCGAAGCATTGGGACGCCACCCACAACGTCTATGCCTATTGCCTGAGAGAGGGCCAGATCCGCCGCTACAGCGACGACGGCGAGCCGCAGGGTACGGCCGGCATCCCGGCGCTGGACGTTTTGCTGAAAGAGGGGCTCACCGACTGCGTCGTGGTCTGCACGCGCTATTTCGGCGGCGTGCTGCTGGGCGCGGGCGGTCTGGTGCGCGCCTATTCCCACACGGCCAAGATCGCCGTGGAGAAGGCCGGCATGATCACCATGGGCCTTTGCGCCGAAGGAGAGGCGACGTGCGACTATACGCTTTACGGCAAGCTGCAGCCGCTGCTTTGCCGCGAGGGCGCCATCCTCACCGACACCGCCTTTGCCGACAGTGTGACGCTGCGGTTCCGCATCCCGGCCGAACGCTGGGACGCCCTGTGCGCCGCCGTGGTCGACGCCTCGTTCGGCCGCTGCGCCCCTTGCAGAACGGGCGAAGCCTTTGCGCAGATCGGCGGCTGAGGTGCGAGGCTTGCCGTTCGGAAAAAACTTTTTGCCGATTTTAGGGGAATCCGGCGAAAAAACGTGTATAAGATAATTAGAACCCCAAAAGGCGGTGACCACTATGGACGAGATCAGACTGCGCACGCTGCGCCGCGAGGAGCAGACGCTTTCCCCGCACGCCATGCTTTGCAAAAACAGCAAGGGGCGGCTAACCGAAGAGCCGGAATGCCCCGTGCGCACGCTCTTTCAGCGCGACCGCGACCGCATCATCCACTGCAACGCCTTCCGCCGCCTGAAGCACAAGACGCAGGTCTTTCTGTCGCCCGACTCCGACCATTACCGCACCCGGCTGACCCATACGCTCGAGGTGTCGCAGATTGCGCGGACCATTGCGGGCGGCCTTGCGCTCAACGAGGACCTGACCGAGGCGATCGCGCTGGGTCACGACCTGGGCCACACGCCCTTCGGCCACGCGGGAGAGCGGGCGCTCGACAGCGTCTTCCCCGACGGCTTCAAGCATTATGAGCAGAGCCTGCGCGTGGTGGACCGGCTGGAAAACGGCGGCAAGGGTCTCAACCTCACCGCGGAGGTCCGCGACGGCATTCTTTGCCACACCCGCGGCAAAGAGGCGGACACGCTCGAGGGCCGCGTCGTCAAGCTGGCCGACCGCATCGCCTATATCAACCACGACATCGACGACGCCATCCGCGGCGGCGTGCTGCACGAAAAGAGCATTCCCGCCGAGGTGCGCGCCATCTTGGGCGAGACCAAGAGCCGGCGGATCAACACGCTGGTGATCTCCGCCATCCGCAACACCGACGCCGAGGTGCATCTGGACGCCGACGTGCAGGCCGCGTTTGACCTGCTGCATGAGTTCATGTTTGAGCGCGTCTATACGAATCCCGTCTGCAAGGGCGAAGAGAAAAAGGCAATCAGCATGATCTGCCAGCTCTACGAGTTCTTTGCCGACCATCCGGACGAGCTGCCGAACGAATTCATTTCCATCGCCTGGCAGGAGGGCGCCGCCCGCGCCGCCTGCGACTACATCGCCGGCATGACGGACGGCTTTGCGCTGCGGACGTTTGAGCGGTACTTCATCCCGTCGGGCTGGAGCAAGTAAGATCAATTCCGAATTCCGCATTCAGTTCCCATCCGTTTTTCAACAAAAGCAAAAACCTTTAGCGAGGGGGTGTTTTCTTTGCCGCGGTTCAGCGACGAATTCCTGCAGGAGCTGCGTGCCCGCTGCGACATCGAGCAGATCATTTCCGGCTACGTTCAGCTGCGGCGGCGCGGCAAGAATCTGGTCGGGCTGTGCCCGTTCCATAACGAAAAAACGCCTTCGTTCACCGTCTATCCCGAAAACCAGAGCTACTATTGCTTCGGCTGCGGGGCGGGCGGCGAGGTGATCAACTTCATCCGCCGCATCGAAAACCTCGACTATGTGGAGGCCGTGCGCTTCCTTTGCGACCGGGCAGGCATCATGATGCCGCTGGACGGCGCGGACGATTCCATGGCGCTCAAACGGCGTCGCATCTATGAGATGAACCGGGAGGCCGCCCGCTTTTTCCACGATACGCTGCTTTCTCCCGCGGGGGAGGCCGGGCTCAACTACTACAAATCGCGCGGCTACTCAAAGCGCACCATCACCAAATTCGGGCTCGGCTATGCGCCGAACAGCTGGAACGCCCTGCGCGACCATCTGCGCGAAAAGGGCTATTCCTATGAGGAACAGTTTGAGGCGAACCTGCTGCAGCGCAGCGTCAAGAGCGACCGCACCAGCTATTACGACAATTTCCGCGGCCGCGTCATCGTGCCCATCATCGACGTGCGCGGCAACGTGGTGGCCTTCGGCGGCCGTGTGCTGGACGACAGCAAGCCCAAGTATATCAACACCGCCGACACCCCGGTCTATAAAAAGAGCCTCGGTGTGTTCGGCCTCAACTTCGCCAAGAATTCCAAAGAGAAAACGCTGATCCTCGTGGAAGGCTACATGGACGCGATCTCGCTGCATCAGGCGGGTTTCGACAACGCCATTGCCTGTCTCGGCACGGCGCTGACCGGCGAAATGGCCCGGCTGCTGATGCGCTACGCCGACGAGGTGCTGCTTTGCTACGACGCCGACGAAGCCGGCCAGAAGGCCACGCAGAAGGCCATTGCGATCTTCTCTTCCATCGGCGCAAAGCAGCGGGTGATCCGCCTTTCGGGCGGCAAGGATCCCGACGAGATTTTGCGCAAATACGGCCCCGAGCGCTTCCGCTCGCTGATCGAGGGCGCGTCGAACGAGATCGAATTCAAGCTCCTGCGTGCCCGCGACGGGCTGGATCTGCACACCGACGACGGCAGACTGAAATATCTCAACCTTGCCGCCGAGGTGCTCGCCGACGTCAACAACGCCATCGCGGTGGACATCTACGTTTCCCGCCTCAGCGAAAAGCTGGAGGTGGACAAGCAGGCCATCCTCTCGCGTCTGGAGCTGATCCGCAAACGAAAGCGCAGCCAGAGCCGGAAGGCGGCGTTTCAGACCGTGCAGAAGTCGTTTTCCGCCGATGCCGGACGCGCTGCGGCGGCGGGGAGCTCCTTGCGCGGGCGCAAAGCGCAAAAGCGCGTGCTGACGCTGCTGTGCGGCAACCCCGATTTCTTGCCGGAGCTGCGGAGCCGACAGGCCGAAACGCTGTTTGACGACCCGCTTTGCCGCCGGATCTATGAGGTACTCGCCGCCCGGATCGAAAGCGGCGGGAGCCTGGATTTCACGGCGCTTTCGGGTGAGCTTTCCCGGGAGGAAATGGACCTGCTGGTGGGCGAATGCCAAAAGGACAAGGCGCTGCCCGGCAGCAGGCAGGAACTGCACGATTGCATCGAAACGCTGCAAAGCGAAAAGAAAAAGCAGCAGTCAAAGAACACGCAGGCTTCCGCGCTGGAGGGCGACGACTTTCGGGCGCTGTTCCGGCCAAACGACAAAAAGTAATCATTGACGCGGCTTTGCTGCCGCGGCGCGAACATAGAGAAAGGCAAGGATGTTTTTATGGAAAACAACGAAAAGAAAACCGCGATCAAGGCACTTGTGGACAAAGGCATTGCCACCGGCAAACTCAATTCCTCCGACATCGACACCATTCTGGTGGAAGCGGACATCGACATCGAAGAGATCGAAAAGCTCTATTCCACGCTGGAAAGCCACGGAATCGAGATCATCGACGACTTCGGCGACGATCTGCTGGATTCCATCACCATGGATATCGATATGGGCAAGGGCTATGACAGCAGCCTGCTGGCCGTTGACAGCAAGAACATTGTGATCGACGACCCGGTCAAGGTCTATCTCAAGGACATCGGCCGTGTGCCCCTGCTTTCACCCGAAGAGGAGATCGAGCTCGCCATCCGCATCAAGGACAACGACCACGAGGCCAAGGACCGTCTGACCAAAGCCAATCTGCGTCTGGTGGTTTCCATTGCCAAGCGCTACGTCGGCCGAGGCATGATGTTCCTCGACCTGATTCAGGAGGGCAACCTCGGTCTGATCAAGGCGGTGGACAAGTTCGATTATACCAAGGGCTTCAAGTTTTCCACCTACGCCACCTGGTGGATCCGTCAGGCGATCACCCGCGCCATTGCAGATCAGGGCCGCACCATCCGCATCCCCGTGCACATGGTGGAGACGATCAACAAGGTGAAAAAGACCTCCAACATGCTGCTGCACCGCGACGGCCGCGACCCCACGCCCGAGGATATCTCGGAAGAGTTGGGCATGCCGGTGGAAAAGGTGCGCGAAATCCTGCGCATCTCGCAGGAGCCGGTTTCGCTGGAAACGCCGATCGGCGAAGAGGAAGACAGCCATCTGGGCGACTTCATTCCCGATGAGGACGCGCTCTCTCCAGCCGACGCCGCCGCCATGACCTTCCTGAAATCCAAGGTCAACGAGGTGCTCGAAACGCTGACCCCGCGCGAAGCCGAGGTGCTGCGTCTGCGCTTCGGTCTCAAGGACGGCACGCCGCAAACGCTGGAGGAAGTGGGCAAGGCGTTCAACGTCACCCGAGAACGAATCCGTCAGATTGAAGCCAAGGCGCTCAGAAAGCTGCGCCATCCGAGCCGCAGCAAGCACCTGAAGGACCTTTAATCCGGTCAATGGTTGTTGAAAAAGCAAAGGTTCAGCGCATAACAAGGTGCAGAAAAACGGCTGCGTCGGGCTTTTGTCGCGTAGGGGCGACCCTGCGTGGTCGCCCGATCGGCAACAGTCAACAGTCAACAGTGCCGTCCCCGAGACGGCTTTTTTATTATTCAAAAAATGTTTCATTGTTTGATGTAAGCTTTTTCAAATTTTGACATTATTATATAGAAGAAAGAAAACGTGCACGGAAAGGAGAAATCATGATGAAACGTTTGCTTTCTATTCTGCTCGCCGCTCTGCTCTGTTTCGGCGTCGCCGCGCTGCCCGCCGCTGCGGAAGACGAAGCCGCGCCCGAACCGACCCGGCCCGCCGCGTCCGAACAGACCGAGCCGCCGGTCTGGTCTCCCTATGAGGCGCCGACCGATCTGGACTTCGACGACTACTGGGCGTGGGAGGAGTCTCTCTGCGGCCGCTACTATTATTGGCGCAGCGGCCTCGGCGAGGACCGGCCGCGGTTTGATCCGGCGTTCCGGCAGTTCTATCGGGACGACCCGGAGTTGTTTATCGAGAATCATCTTGTGTTTAAAAAGGTCAAAAGCTATGCTTGGGAAGGCAAAAAGCGCGTTCGGCGCACCTATGCGGTCATCCTTGATTATTTCGATACGCAGGACGCCTGCACGACCCTGTACATTCCCGCAACGCTCGACGGCTGCCCGGTCAGCTTTTACATGCACCGGGATTCCGCCTGGTCAGGCGGCCTTTCCGACAGCGGCTACACCAACAATACGGTGAAAAAGCTGATTCTGGAAGAGGGCATCACCGGCGTGGGCGCGTTTGCGTTTTCAAACTTTACGCGGCTGATCGCCGTACGGATTCCCTCCACGGTCACGTCGATCGGCGTCAGCGCGTTCCGGGGCTGCACCGCGCTCCGGAAGGTCTTTGGCTGCGCAGGGCTGGAGCGGCTGCAAAGCGGCGCGTTCCAGGGCTGCGAAAAGCTGCGTTTCTTTGCCAATATGGACAAGCTCAAGTGCATAGAGGGCGGAGCGTTCGCCAACACCGGATTCAAAACGCTGACCCTTTCCGGCGGCGTCACGCTCGGCGGGGGCGACGAAGACTATTACGAGGTCTGGAAAACCTTTGCC
>JAEEGI010024966.1_pt1 | contig 11618 bp, 7 predicted proteins | sample 8958751 | NCBI WGS metagenome assembly JAEEGI01 (sample SAMN16246545, study PRJNA631951) | gut metagenome | biome: gut microbiome; feature: rumen; material: KS-attached | host: Bos | place: Iran: Karaj | collected 2018-10 | reverse complement strand
GCCCTTCCGAAGCCTTCCGGCTCATGGAAGAGACGGGATTGCTTGAATATATCCTCCCCGACCTGCTGGCCCTCAAAGGGGTCGAGACCATCGAAGGCCGGGGGCATAAGGAGAATTTCTCCCATACCCTCATGGTGGTGGACAACGTGGCCGCAGCGGAGGTACAGGCCATCGCCGAGGGCCGTCTCCAGGATTTCACCCCGGAGCTGGACGGTGACGGCTGGGTCGCCTCGGTACGCACCGAGCCCAATGTCTGGCTGCGCTGGGCGGCTCTCCTGCACGACATCGGCAAGCCGGCCTCCAAACGCTACGACCCCGCGACCGGATGGACCTTCCACGGTCACGAGATCATCGGCGCCAAGATGGTCCCGCGCATCTTCAAGGGCTTGATGATGCCCCTCAACGAGAAGATGAAGTATGTCCAGAAACTCGTGCGCCTTCACCTGCGTCCCATCGCGCTGGTGGATGACGGGGTGACGGACAGCGCGGTGCGCCGGCTGCTTTTCGACGCCGGCAACGACATCGACGACCTGATGCTCCTGTGCAACGCAGACATCACTTCGAAGAATCCCGCCAAGGTCGCCCGCATCCGTTCCAACTTCGAACTCGTGCTGCACAAGATGGCCGAAGTCGAAGCGCGGGACCAGATCCGCTGCTTCAAGAACCCCGTCACGGGAGAGCATGTCATGGAAGTATACGGGATCGGCCCGGGCAAAGTGATCGGCGTCATCAAGGAAGAGATCAAGGAAGCCATCCTGGACGGCCGCATCGGCAACAACTTCGAAGAGGCGGACGCGCTGATGCGCACGATCGCCGCCGGCCTCGGTCTCACGCCGGTCCGCGACCTATAACGTTCGCCCATGCTGACTGACGAATTCATAGATTATATCCGTACGGTCCGGCGCTATTCGTCCCGGACCCAGGCCATCTATCATGAAGTCCTGGACGGTTTTGCGACCCAGGCGCTGGAAGGAGAGACGACCGACGAGGCGATCCTCGCCGCCCTCAAGCCCCCCGTCATCCGCAACTATGAGGTCTTCCTGCTGGACGAGCGCAAGGAGGATCCCCGTACCGTCAACCTGCACCTCAGCGTCTTGAGCAGTTTCTGCAGATATCTGATCCATCGGGAGTTGATCACATCCAACCCCGTCCGGCTCATCAGCCGTCCCAAGACGTCCAAGCGCCTGCCTGTTTTTTATCGGGAAGAGTCGATGAAGAAATATTTCGAGGACACGGACCGCTTTGCAGACGAGAAAGCGCTTGACGGACTCCGGACTCTCTGCGAACACAACCCTGCAGATCCACAGGCCATCGAATCCTATGAACGCAGACTGCGCCGCCTGATCGTCTCGTTTCTCTATTGCGCGGGAATCCGTCGTTCGGAACTGATCTCCCTGACTGTCGGCTCTGTCGATTTCGGGCGCCGGACCCTGAACGTGCACGGAAAAGGAGATAAAATGCGGGAAATTCCACTGGTCGCTGGTCTTTGTGAAGAAATTTCATTATATTTACAATCGGTTGAATCGATGACAGGACTGCAGGCTACGCCCGGGAGGGCCCTCCTGCTGACGGCGAAAGGGCGTCCGCTCTATCCCGTCTATGTGGACAGGGCCATCAAGCAAGAGCTCGGAGCGGTCGAGAGCATCAACGGGAGGAAATCTCCCCATGTGCTCCGGCACACGCTGGCGACAGAGCTGCTGGACAATGGGACGGACCTCAATTCCATCAAGGAACTGCTCGGACACGCTTCGCTCGCCGCGACCCAGGTGTACACGCACAACTCCATCGAGAAACTGAGAACTGTGTATCAAACCGCCCATCCCAGGGCAAAAAGAGGAGGTAACAATGGACATTAACATCAAATCCCTCAAGTTCGACGCTGATCAGAAATTGATCGCATTCGTCGAAAAGAAAGTGGCGAAACTGGAACGTTTCTATGAAGGAGTCAAGGAAGTCGACGTGACGCTGACCCTGCTCCACGAGCCGGACAACAAGGATTGCAAGCTCCAGATCCACATCCCCGGCGAGGAGCTGATCATCCAGCGCAATGCCAAAACCTTTGAGGACGCCGTCACAGAATGCGCGGACGCCATGAAGGAAAAACTCACGCGCGCCAGGGAGAAACGCATCGAAGCATAAGTTTTTTACCGGGGTGGCCTTGACGGTCACCCTTTTTTATCGTACTGATCATGAAGAAGATCGTTTATTTCCTTTCAATCCTTGCCACCTGTTTCCTGTCCTCGGTCTCAGCCTTCCCGCAAACGTCTGGACAGCAGCGCCCCGACCTGCTCCGGCGCGCGCCCCTGGCCATTTCGCAGGACGGTCCTTTTGTCCGCATCTATTCCCCGGAAATCAAGGAAACGGTCAAGATCTTCGTTATTTCCGACACGCACCTCTTCCTGAGCGACGCACGCGAGGACCCATACCGGGAGTATAGCAAGCGCATGGCTGCCGCCTACAACCAGACGCGGGACATCTATTCCCGCGAGAGTACTGACCCGGAGGCTGAATTCCGCAAGACGCTCGCCCTCGCCAAGGAGCGGGGCGCCGATGCCATCGCCCTGCTCGGCGACATCGTGAGCTACCCCTCCGAGGCCGGCATCGAGCTGGCAGTCAAGCTCCTGGATGAGACCGGCATCCCCTGGTTCTACACCACCGGCAACCACGACTGGCATTATGAAGGGATGGACGGCACGGAAATCGAGCTTCGGGAGAAATGGACCCGGGAGCGCCTCGCGCCCCTGTACAAGGGTCACGACCACCTGATGTACAGCGTAGACATAAAAGGAGTCAAACTGATCTTCCTGGACAACGGAGTGTATGAGATCCTGCCTGAGCAACTCGCCGCCCTTAAACGCGAAGCGCGCGGAAGGCAGCCGAAACTACTTTTCAGCCACATCCCCTTCTATGCGCCGGGCTTCGGTGTCTCCTACGGTTGCGGCAATCCCGACTGGGACGAAGCCCACGACCGGGGATTCCGCGCCGAACGCCGCCCGAAGTGGCCGGTGGATGGCCACAATGCGACGACCTACGCTTTCTGGAAAACCGTCGGAAAAGCCTGCAGGGAGCACCGTATCCTCGCCACTTTCTCCGGACACATCCACAAGCAGTCCTTCAGCCTTGTCGACGGATGGCCCCAGTTCGTCACCAACGCCAATGCCGAAGGCGGTTACTACGAGGTCACCCTCGAGCCGATGCCTTGATATTTTCAAAATAATGCCTATATTTGCATTCCGATCGCGGAAGTAGCTCAGTGGTAGAGCATCGGCTTCCCAAGCCGAGGGTCGCGGGTTCGAATCCCGTTTTCCGCTCCAGCGCCACCCCAACGGGTGGCGTTTCTTTTTCTGCAATAATCTCTTTATATTTGTAAGTTTTAATTTTGATACTATGTCAGTAGCCGGAATATTGAAAGCCGTGTTCGGATCCAAGTCCGACCGGGATATGAAGCAGGTCAAGCCCGTCCTTAACAAGATTCTCGCCCTCTACCCTGAGATCGATGCGCTCTCGGACGATGAACTCCGCGCCCACAGCGCCGTCTTGCGTGAGAAGCTCCTCGCCGTCGAGGCTCCCTTCGAGCGCCGGGCCGATGAGATCAGGGAGGAAATGGAAAAGGACATCCCCGTCTCTGAAAAGGAAAAACTGGCCGGAGAATCCGAGAAGTTGGTCAAGGACGAGGATGAGGCCATCGAGAAGGCCCTCGACGAGATCCTTCCCGAAGCCTTCGCCATCATGAAATCCACCGCACGCCGATTCAAGGAGAACGAATCCATCCGCGTCACCGCCACCGATTTCGACCGCGCCCTGGCCGCAGCCGGCAAGGATTTCGTCGACATCGACGGAGACACCGCCATCTGGCACAACCACTGGGTCGCAGGCGGCAACGAGACGACTTGGGACATGGTCCACTACGACGTACAGCTCATCGGCGGCGTCGTCCTGCACCAGGGCAAGATCGCGGAAATGGCGACCGGTGAAGGTAAGACCCTCGTCGCGACGCTCCCCGTCTTCCTCAATGCCCTGGCCGGCAAGGGCGTGCATGTCGTCACGGTCAACGACTACCTCTCCAAGCGTGACTCGGAATGGATGGGACCGCTCTACCAGTTCCATGGCCTGAGCGTGGACTGCATCGACAAGCACGAGCCCAACTCGGACGCCCGCAAAAGAGCCTACAACTGCGACATCACCTTCGGCACCAACAACGAATTCGGCTTCGACTACCTGCGCGACAACATGGCGGTCAACATCACCGACACGGTCCAGCGCAAGCACCATTACGCCATCGTGGACGAGGTGGACTCCGTCCTCATCGACGACGCCCGCACCCCGCTCATCATCTCCGGTCCCGTGCCCAAGGCCGACGACGACGCCCAGTTCATGGAGTTCCGCCCGCACGTCGAGCGCCTCTACCAGGCTCAGCGCGCCTTCGTCACCCAGACCCTCAACGAGGCCAAGAAGCTGATCGCCGCCGGTGATGAAGCCGAAGGCGGCAAACTGCTGCTCCGTTGCCACAAAGGCCTGCCAAAGTACCAGCCTCTCATCAAGTTCCTCAGCGAGCCCGGCATGAAGGTCATCCTCCAGAAGTCGGAGAACTACTACATGCAGGACAACGAAAAGGAGATGCCCGTCGTCACGGATCCCCTCTACTTCGTCATCAATGAGAAGCAGAACTCCGTCGACATGACCGACAAGGGCCACGAAGTCCTTGCCAACAGCATCCACGACGACAACTTCTTCGTCCTGCCCGACGTGGGCAGCCAGATCGCAGAGATCACCAAGTCCGACCTCTCTCTCGCCGAAAAGCAGGAAAAGAAAGACGCCCTGATGGAAGAATTCTCCATCAAGAGCGAACGCGTCCACACCGTCATCCAGCTCCTCAAGGCTTACGCCATGTTCCAGAAGGATGTGGACTACGTGATCGTGGACAACAAGGTCAAGATTGTCGACGAGTCCACCGGCCGTATCATGGAAGGCCGCCGCTGGAGCGACGGACTGCACCAGGCCGTCGAAGCCAAGGAAGACGTCAAGGTCGAGGCCGCGACGCAGACTTTCGCGACCATCACCCTCCAGAACTACTTCCGCATGTACCACAAGCTCGCCGGCATGACCGGTACGGCAGAGACGGAGGCGGGTGAATTCTGGACCATCTACAAACTGGATGTCGTCGTGATCCCGACCAACAAGCCGGTCATCCGTGACGACCAGGACGACCTGATCTACAAGACCAAGAAAGCCAAATACAACGCCGTCATCAACCGTGCGATCGAGCTCTCCAAGGCGGGACGCCCGGTCCTGATCGGTACGACCGACGTCGAGACTTCCGAACTGCTCGAACGCCTCTTCAAGCTGCGCGGCGTCAAGCCTAACGTCCTGAATGCGAAGGAGCATGCCCGCGAAGCGGAAATAGTCGCACAGGCCGGACAGAGCAGCCGCATCACCATCGCCACCAACATGGCGGGCCGTGGTACGGATATCAAGCTTTCGCCGGAAGTCAAGGCCGCGGGCGGCCTGGCGATCCTTGGCACCGAGCGGCACGACTCCCGCCGCGTAGACCGTCAGTTGCGAGGCCGAAGCGGCCGTCAGGGTGACCCGGGTAGTTCAACCTTCTACGTATCCCTGGAAGACAAGCTGATGCGCCTCTTCGGCTCGGAGCGGATCGCGAGCATGGTCGACCGTCTCGGCATGGCCGAAGATGACGTGCTGGAGGCTTCGATGCTCTCCAATGCCATAGAAAAGGCCCAGAAAAAGGTCGAGGAGAACAACTTCGGCATCCGTAAGCGCCTGCTGGAGTATGATGACGTGATGAACGACCAGCGTACTTCCGTTTACTCCCTGCGCCGCGACGCCATCTCCGGTGACAAGATCGAGATCGACATCCAGAACATGATGCTCGACACCTCCAACCTCATCGTGGCGAAGGCGGACGGCATGTCCTACCAGGATTTCGAGGAATACGTGATGGCCCAGCTGTCCATCGACCTGGGTTTCGACGAGGAGTTCTACAACAAGGCCCGCAAAGACGACATCGCCGACAAACTCTGCGAGCACATGCACGAGGTGTACACCCGCCGCATGGAGGGCCTCTCCACCAAACTCTACCCTGTCATCAAGGAAGTCTATGAGAAGCAGGGCTCGATGTACCAGAACATCGCCATCCCCGTCTCCGACGGCCGCAAGCAGATGACGCTCTCCGTCAACCTGAAGAAAGCCTACGAAACCGAGGGCCGCGAGGTCGCCAAGACCGTCTCGAAGGTCATCACCCTCTACCAGATCGATGAACACTGGAAAGAGCACCTGCGTGAGATGGACGACCTCAAGCAGAGCGTCCAGAACGCTTCCTATGAGCAGAAAGACCCGATCGTGGTGTATAAGATCGAGAGCTACAACCTCTTCGCCGAAATGCTGGAGACCCTGTACAAGGACGTGCTCTCCTTCCTGCTGCGCGCCTTCATCCCGCTGCGCGACGAGGCTCCGACCCGGGCTGCCCAGCCGAAACGGACGGACATGAGCCAGATGCAGACGCGCCGTACCGACCTGGTCACCAACGGCGAACAGCGTTCCAACACCCCGGTCCGCGTCGAAAAGCGCGTGGGCCGCAACGATCCCTGCCCTTGCGGCAGCGGTAAGAAATATAAGAACTGCCACGGCCGCGGACTGCCGGAATAAACCCTAGAACCGATGAAAAAAAGAGTACTCTGCATAGCTGCCTGCCTGATGCTGGCTGCGACGGCTTTCGCCCAGACAAACCAGGAAGGAGCAAAGCCTTCCATGACCGAGGAAATCACTGAGTTGCTGACCCCCTCGGACAGCGTGAAGGCCATCGTACTGCCGAAGACCACGCACCTGTTTGCCCACCGGGACACCTGTGACCTGTTCCTGGATGTCTACCCGCCTGTTGCGGGCTCACAGACAACGCTGGACGGCAAACCGAAGCCCACGATCCTCTTTGTCTTCGGAGGCGGGTTCATCAGCGGCCGTCGCGACGACCCTTCCCACAATCCCTGGTTCAAGATCCTGACGGAGAATGGATACGGCGTGGTGTCCGTAGACTACCGCCTGGGTCTGAAGGGCGTGGAGATGCGTTTCGACCTCTTTCACCTGATCGGAAGCGCGCAGTATACCAAACGTGCAGTGGACATCGGCGTGGAGGATGTATTCTCTGCCATCGCCTTCCTTTCTGAGCATGGCGACGAACTGGGCATCGATACCGACAACCTGGTGATCTCCGGCAGTTCGGCCGGCGCGATGATTTCACTGTCCTGCGCACTGGAGACCTGCAGTCCCACGGAGCGTACGGCCCTGCTGCCGGACGGTTTCCGTTTCCGGGGCGTGATGTCCTTCGCCGGCGCCATCATGTCGGACAGCGGACTGCCGGTATATACCGTCGCTCCCCCGCCCCAGCTGCTCTTCCACGGCACCGACGACAAGATTGTCAACTACGACAAGATGGGTTTCGGACGCTGGGGGATGTATGGCAGCAAGTCGCTGGTTGAGAAAGTGTTGTCCAAGAACGGATACGCCTATTCGATCTATCGGTATGTCGGCCACACGCACGACATGGCAGCCAATTTCGTTCCGACCTGGGAGTTGCAGAAACAATTCCTGGAGCAGAGTGTGATCAACGGTCAGGCGGTCGTCCTCGACGCTACGGTCGACGACCCCGCGATGCCGGTCTGGAAGAATTTCTCGCTCGGAGACCTCTATAAATAAGATCAGCCCAGCAGGGCGTCCGCCAGCGCTTCGAGCGCCGGGATATCTGAAGCCTTGAGGCGGCTGCGGATCGTCACGGCCGGATCAAGGACCGTCACATCTTTCATGGCACCCAGCATTTCCCGCATCACGCGGGCCGCGGACGGCGCCCATGAGCCGTTTTCGACCAGTGCGACACGGCGCTTGGAATAACCCTTCATTTGCAGCCGGTGCAGGAAGTCGTGCATCGGGGTGAACAGGCCGGCGTCGTAGGAAGCGGCTGCCGCGACCATCGTCGGATAACGGAAGGCATCCTCCACATTCTCAGCGATATCGGAACGGCACAGGTCGCTGACCACCACTTTCGGAGCGCCTTTTTCGCGAAGGATCTCCGCAAGTCTCTGCGCCGCTTCGAGGGTACCCCCATGGATGGATGCGCAGGCGATGAAAATGCCTTCGCTTTCAGGCTCGTATTTGCTCCAGGTGTCGTAAAGCTTCACGTATTGCTCCAGATTGACCTCCAGGATGGGGCCATGCAAAGGCCGGATGGTCTTCACAGGAAGGGCCGCCACCTTCTTCAAGAGGGTTTGGACCGGAATGCCGTATTTGCCCACGATATTGAAATAATAGCGCCGCGCCTCGCAGGCCCAGTCATCGTCATCGCGGCCGTAGAAACCACATTTCGACAGAGCGCCGAACTTGCCGAACGCATCCGCGCTATAGAGTGCGCCATCCGCGGCATCGAAAGTCATAACAACCTCGGGCCAGTGGATCATCGGAGCGCCTATGAACTGCAGGCTGTGTTTGCCCAGGGACAAGACATCCCCTTCCTTCACCGCCAGCGTGCGCCCGCTGAAGTCGAAATCCTCAAAGAACTGGGGAAGCATCTGAAGCGCCTTTGCGCTGGCGACCAGGGTCAGGCCTGGGAAGGTCTGGAGGGCCCAGGCGATCAGGGAAGAATGGTCGGGCTCCATATGATGGACGACCAGATAATCGGGCTTACGGGCGTCCAGCGCTTCCGTAAGGCGGACTTTCCAGGCCTCACCCTTGCGGGCGTCCACGGTATCCAGGATGGCGGTCTTTTCATCCAGGATCAGATAGGAATTATAAGCCATGCCTTCAGGTACGACATACTGGCTTTCAAAAAGATCGAGGTCGAGATCGTCGACGCCGATATACTTGACGGATTCGTTCAGGGACTTGACCATTTCGGCTGCGTTTTATTACATACAAAGATAAGAAGAAATCCGCACAATCGCTTCCCGGATTATTGCTATATTCGCATTCGGAATGCATTTTTCTTACGTCACAGACAGCACGGCGCTGCAGCTGCCGGCCGCCCGCATCGCGGAAGAACTGAACCGTGCCTTACGGGCCCGGGGCGGCGCCGTCGTCACGGCTCCGCCCGGTTCCGGCAAATCGACCCTGCTGCCTCTGACGATGCTCGCAGGGCTGGATGCGCCCGGAAAGATCCTCATGCTGGAGCCGCGGCGCCTCGCCGCCCGCCAGATCGCCCTGCGGCTCGCTCAACTCTCCGGCACGCCTATCGGCGGTCTCATTGGATATCGGATGCGCCTGGAGACCCGCGTCTCGGCCGCGACCCGCATCGAGGTCCTGACCAAAGGCATCCTTACGCGCATGCTGATCGAAGACCCGACGCTGGAAGGGATTGGAATGGTGGTTTTCGATGAATTCCACGAGCGAAGCCTTACCTCCGACACAACCCTCGCGCTGGTCCGGGAAGCCCGGCGTCTCGTGCGCCCTGACCTGAAACTGGTCATCATGTCCGCGACGCTGGATGCCCGGCCGCTTTGCGAAACACTGGACCTGCCCCTGGTCGAAGGAGAAGGCAAGATGTTCCCCGTCAAGGTCTTGCGCGCCGATGTCGAGGCGGACGAGCGCAATGCCGCGGAGGCCGTCTCCCATGTCATCCGCCAGGCGCACCGGGAGACCGAAGGAGACATTCTGGCCTTCCTGCCCGGAGAAGCGGAGATCCGCCGCTGCGCGGAACTCCTGGGCGACGCGCTCTTCCCCACACATATCTATCCCTTGTATGGCCTGCTGCCCCAGAAAGAGCAGCAAGAAGCCATCGCACCCAGTCCGGCCGGCAGCCGGAAAGTCGTTCTCGCCACTCCGATCGCCGAAACCTCGCTGACGATTGAAGGCGTACGCGCCGTCGTGGATTCAGGCCTGTGCCGGAAAATGGAATATGACCCCCGCAACGGTCTGAGCGGGCTGAAGACCGTGCGTATCAGCCTGGACATGGCCACCCAGCGCACCGGACGTGCCGGACGCGTCGCACCGGGCGTCTGCTACCGGCTCTGGTCGGCTGCGACCGAGACCCGGATGGCAGCGCATCGGACGCCGGAGATCCTGGAAGCGGACCTCACTTCCGTCGTCCTGGACATAGCGGCGTGGGGTGCCGCCCCGGTGGAAGACTTGCCCTGGCTGACACCTCCCCCGGCTTCATCTGTCAACGCTGCGGTCCGACTGCTGACGATGCTGGGCGCGTTGACAGAAGACGGGGCCCTGACGCCCGTAGGCCGGAAGATGGCCGCATTCCCTTGCCATCCGCGTATCGCGCACATGCTCGTACAAGCCTCCGACGCCGCGCATAAGGCTCTGGCCTGCGACATCGCTGCCCTCCTGGAAGAAAAGGACCCCCTCGCCGCAGAAGGAGTCAGCGCCGACCTCTGCCTTCGGATTGCAGCTTTGCGGGAGGCCCGCAGGCGGAAAGCCTCAAAAGGCAGCTGGGGGCGTCTGACCCGCCTGACGGAACAATACCGCCACCTGGCGAGGGTGGACGCAGACGACTCCGAAGCGGATCCTTTCGCCGTCGGCATCCTGGTCGCTGCGGCATATCCCGAACGCATCGCGCATTCACTCGAAGGATCATATGGGCAATATGCCCTATCATCCGGCGACCGGGCCGCTTTGGACGGCGCCGATGCCCTGGGTGCCTATGAATGGCTGGCGGCAGCCGACGTCAACGTCCGTCCCGGGCAGCCGGGACGCATCTACCTGGCTGCCCCGCTTTCACCCGACATCCTGCCTGCCCTGGCGACGATGCGCGACCGTATCGCCTGGGACAGCAAACGGGGCGCGCTGATCGCCAGCCGGGAAGAACGGATCGGCATGCTGCTCCTCCGTTCCCGGCCGCTTGGGTCTGAAAGCCGCGAGGAAGCCGTAAAGGTACTGTGTGAAACTGCACGAAAGGAAGGACGCTCGATGTTCGACTGGTCGGAGGAAGTCGCCCGGGAGCAACGCCGCGTCGCGACGGTCGCAGCCTGGCATCCGGAGCTCGGACTGCCTGACCTGGACACGGACGCCGTCCTGGAGCGTGCAGGAGAGTGGCTCCCGCTATATGCGGGAACTGCAACAACCGCCGCGGAACTGCGACGGATCGACCTTTGCGCCGCCCTCCGGAGCCTCCTGTCCTACGAACAGCAACGCGCTGTCGAGCGTTTCGCCCCCTCCCATATCACGGTCCCCACCGGCAGCCGCATCGCCGTGGACTACCGCCAGGGCGCTGAACTCCCCGTCCTTCGCGTCCGGCTCCAGGAATGTTTCGGCCTCGTGGATACCCCGCGCGTCGACGACGGGCGTCGCCCCGTCCTGATGGAGCTCCTGTCCCCGGGTTACAAGCCGGTCCAGCTCACCACCGACCTGGCCAGTTTCTGGAAGGACACCTACTTCGAAGTGCGGAAAGAATTGCGCCGCCGCTATCCCAAGCACGCCTGGCCGGACGATCCCCTCGCCGCCGACCCGGTCCGTGGGGTACGCCGGAAATAATTTCATCTTTTTCCCCCGCGGCGTTTGTACCTTTCACTTTTCTTGCTATCTTTGCACTCCCAATCGGGACTATAGCTCAGTCGGTTTAGAGCGCTTGCTTCACACGCAAGAGGTCAGCAGTTCGAATCTGCTTAGTCCCA
>JAEEGI010024965.1_pt1 | contig 11618 bp, 7 predicted proteins | sample 8958751 | NCBI WGS metagenome assembly JAEEGI01 (sample SAMN16246545, study PRJNA631951) | gut metagenome | biome: gut microbiome; feature: rumen; material: KS-attached | host: Bos | place: Iran: Karaj | collected 2018-10 | reverse complement strand
GCTTCCTGCATCTTTGCGACGTCCAAATCACCATAAAGGAAATAGGCATCGTTGATGTGGAAAGGATTCTTGGTGCGGGTGATGTAATAATGGTAAGTGCGTGAGATGGCGTCAAAACGGGCATGCATCTCGGGCGCGACCTGCCAAATGCGATAGATGACGATGTCCTCAGGCAGAAAGGCATTCATCTGATGGGCAAGCGTTTCCGTGTCTTTCAGCTCATAATCAATGTCGAAATGGGCATAATAGTTCCTCGCATGGACACCCGTGTCGGTGCGTCCGCAGCCCGTGATGGAGACCGTCTGCCCCAACTTGAGACTCAGGCATTGCTCCACCGTGGCCTGCACGCTCTCGGAGTGCGGCTGGATTTGGTAGCCATGGTAGCGATTACCGTTGTACGCCAGATGGATGAAATATCGAGGCATAAGTTCCTGTTTGAAGGCACAAAAATAGAGAAAAATCTAATTCGGAATGCTGAATGTGAAATGCTGAATACCTTTTCTATCATTCAGCATTCAGCATTCCTAATTCAGCATTCAAAAAATCACTATTTTTGCGCTCCGATTTCACCGCTATGAACATTTTGTACCAACTCAACGACGACGACTGCTTCTTTCCGCCTGCCGACCGTGCCAACAAGGACGGCTTGCTGGCCTTTGGTGGCGATCTTTCGCCCCAGCGCCTTGTGGTAGCCTACGCCAACGGCATATTCCCTTGGTACAACGAAGACGAGCCCTTGCTTTGGTGGTCGCTCGACCCTCGGCTCATCATCCGCCCAGGTGAGATGAGAGTGAGCAAGTCCTTAAAACGCACGATAAGATCCGGAAAATTTGAGGTACGAATCGACACGAACTTCCGCGAGGTCATGTTGCATTGCGCAGAAACGCCGCGCAAAGGACAGGACGGCACGTGGATCCAGGACGAGATGGTAGAAGCCTATTGCGAGCTTCATGACTTGGGCATCGCCCATTCCTTCGAGAGTTATCTGGACGGTGAGTTGGTCGGAGGACTGTATGGCGTCTCCATCGGCAAGGTGTTTTTTGGTGAGTCGATGTTCCACACCGTCACCGACGCCTCCAAAGTGGCCTTCTATCACCTGCATCAGTTCCTGCAGTCGCACGGCTTCAAACTCATCGATTGCCAGCAGGAAACGGAACATCTGATGAGTCTGGGTGCCTACAGTATCCCCCGCAAGGACTTCATCGACGAGCTCAAGGTCTTGACTCAAGAAGCCACTTTATCCGGCCAATGGGGCACGGACGACTGTGAAGAACTGTACCTCAACATCAAGCAACCCGAGAAACTGCGATTCAGGGCCTACAACATGGACGAGGACGTCGCTCTATCCAATGATTGACAGCGAATTGTAGGCGGTAAGACAGAATTCCATCCCGATTTTCCACTTTTTTCTTTGGCCTTTCCGAGTTTTTTCCTAATTTTGCACCCATCTTTGGAGCGTGGCCAAGGCCAGCTCTTATTGTTTCACCAAAACACATTTTATGGATTCACAAGAAGGAATCAAAGTCAGTGTCAACTCTGAAATCGGAAAACTCCAACACGTTTTAGTACATACTCCAGGTCCGGAGCTGGAAAAAGTGACCCCGGAAAACGCGCACACCTTCCTGTTCAGCGACATCTTGAACATGCAAGTAGCGCAAAAAGAATACAACTATTTCAAGAAGGTGCTGCAAAAGGCGGCTGAAGTGCATGAGATTGGCGATTTGCTCACCGACATCCTGCAGATGGAGAACGTGAAGAACGCCATGGTCGACCGTGTGTGCAAGACCGAGGACAAAGGCTTCCTTGCACCTTACCTGAAGTCGCTGTCGGCCGAAGAGCTCTCCCGCCAGCTCATCGAAGGTGTCCGTCTGGAAGACGTCACCTACATCAACAAGGACCCGTACGCCCTGCTGCCGATTCCCAACCTCTTCTTCATGCGCGATGCGTCATTCACGATGTTCGACAACATCATGATTAGCAACATGGCCACGACAGTGCGCGCCCGCGAGTGCTTGATTCTCAACAGCATCTACAACCTGCATCCCTTGTTCGAGACCAAGGTCGTCAACCCTGTGTTGAGCTACGACATCCACGGCGAGGGTACGGTGGAAGGCGGCGACGTACAGATCATCCGCGACGACGTGGTGATTTGTGGCTTGGGATCGCGCACCAACATGCACGGAGTGGAGGCATTGGTTGAGCACCTGAAGACTAAAGAGGGCTTGAAACACCTCATCTTCCAGGAGCTGCCTTTGGAGCCCGAGTCGTTCATCCACCTCGACATGGTATTCACCATGCTCGATGTCGACAGATGTATGATCTACGAGCCCGTCATCATGAACAGCAAATACAAGACCTTCCATATCACCGTCGACGGTCAGAAGGCCATCGGCAAAGAGGTTCCGGACTTGATTGCCGGACTGAAAGAAGTCGGCATCGACCTGGAGCCGGTGTATTGCGGCAACCGCAACAACGACTGGGCTGCACGCGAGCAGTGGCACAGTGGCTGCAACTTCTTCTGCCTCGAGCCTGGCAAGTTCATCGGCTACGGTCGTAACCAGCACACCTTGGAAGCCTTGAACAATGCAGGCTTCAACATCGTCACGGCTTCGGACGTGGCCAACAACAGGGTCAACCTGAACAACGTGAAGAAATGCATCGTAGCCTTTGAGGGCAACGAGCTTTCGCGCGGCGGTGGCGGTGCCCGATGCATGACTATGCCCGTGCAGCGAATGGCTGTGGAGTGGTAAAACAAAAGGCGCTCGGTTGAGCGCCTTTTTTATTACTCTATCGTCACCTCATCCACCATAATCCAGGACTTCTGGCCTTTATAGGGATGCCAGTCGGGCAAGACACCTTGGTTTTCCACTTTCACGCGAACGTATTTCCATTGCTTGCCTGTGGTATGGAGTCGGGCTTCAACACGGCCGAAACCTTGCATCTTGTCGGGACGATCGAAAACAAGCAACTCGGCTGGCTGCCATTCGCTGAATTCATCGCCATCGGACGAGAAACTCACCCACACACCCTTAGGCCATATCACCCAGTCGTTGGGCTCGTGACCGAGACCTATCTTCACCGTGTTGATCTTGGTTGGGACGGCCAACTCAATGGTAGCATCCATGTCGACGCCTTCAAAGCCTAGCCAGTCGTTTTGCCAATCGCCTGAAACACCTTTCTTGCCATCCATCAAGGCGATGTCGGCATCCTTGCCGTAACGCTCCGTTGGTGGGTTGACAAAGGTCGTACTCTTGATGTTCAATCGGTTGAATTGGCGCAAAGCCACAAATGAAGGCACACCACCTTTCTTGAAGGCCTTGGCCTTGATGGTGCAGGTCTTGAGGATAACGAACGACGACTTGTAGAGCTTTGACTTCTCCGTAGGCTCACTACCGTCGGTGGTGTAACGAATTTCGGCATCGGGGTCGGTGCATGACATATATATGGTCAGCGGACGATTGAACATGCGGAAGTCCTCCTTGCCAGCCATCGTCGCCTTGATTTCAGGCATGGGAAGCATGATAGAATCCACCTCTGGCAGTTGAAAACGGTACAACTCTATCGGGTCTTCAGCCTTCGTATCAAAAGCGCGAAGCAGCATCGTGTATTCATATACTTGGTTGCCAAGCACATACTTCTCCTCTACACCTGGGCCACAAGTGGCCGTGCCAAGAGGTGCTTGCTTGTAGTCCACATTGACCGTCAGGAAATCCTTGGGTTCCAATTGATTGATGCGGCGGGCAGCGGTGAGGTTGTCGTCGTCATACTGGTAAATACTGAAATTGAACGGTTTAGACATGGTTATGAACAATCCTATCTGGCTTTCATCCCTTACCGTGCCTCCATCGTCCATCAAAGCCAACCATCGTGTTTCGGAATGGTTGCCATTGTCCTGTGGCACAACGTGTTGCTCAAACAAATTCAAGGCATCTACCTTATACACGCCCATCTTACCCGATGCATTGCGGTCAGGATAGTTTTCCGTGTCCTTGCCGAAATAACTCACCTTCTTGTAATCCCAAGGCACACGGAACTGCATACCAATCTTCGGCAAAGAAGTCACCGTTTCCATCGGCTCCACGCGATTGGTGATGCTGATGTTGCCTTCACCGTCAATGAGATACACTTTGTTGACCACGATTTGCAACTGGCCCATGCCGTCATAATATTCCACGGCGGCATTAACCGAAACCGTGTTGCCATCAAGCCGTTCGAAATGCAAGCCGCCTAGCTTTGCCGTCAGGTGTTGCAAACCCGCCTTTTTCCAACGAGGCAAAGCCCAACTATCCACCTCGTCGTTCAAGGTAGGTGCACGCCAGAAGTTATCTCTCAATTCGCCTTTCAAAAGTTCCTGACCTTTAACGACATAGGAATTAATAGCACCTGTAGTATTATCGAAAGTCACCGAGAAATCCTCATTGTAAACCGACCCGTTGCCGGAATTAAACTGAATCGATTTCTCCTTCACAACAGGTTCCAACGGTGCCGAAGGCCATTCCAACTTGAACTCATCGTAAGCCACCTCCGTACCAGCAGGCATGAAAGGTTGGTCTTTTTTAGTCTTCACCGAAAAACGAATGAAAAACTCCTCGCCCGGATTGCCGTAAATACGCAAACGCTCAATATTAATCTCCTGTGTGCCAAAGGGTTCAATATCAAGGTTGATTTTGCCTTTCTGCAAAGACTTTTCGGCTGAAAATATCTCAAAATCGCAATCGAATGCGGAGGCGTTGGTGAACGAAAGCCAGTTTTTGGCCTCGAATTTTCCCCATGTCAAATCCTTGGTGGTGAACTTGATGGGCTGATACACCTTTTTCACCTCGGCGGCGTGATGATGCGGCCTTCTGTCTGAACTTACAACCCCATTGGCGCAGAAAGCATCGTCGTCACCCACGCCGTAGGCATGGCCAAAGTCACCACCGACGGCGTACCAGTCGACATCCTTTTCATTATCGTGAACGATGAAACTCTGGTCCACCCAGTCCCAGATGCAGCCGCCTTGCAGTTGCTCGTTGGCTTCAATCACGTCCCAATAGTCCTTCAAGCCGCCCATACTGTTGCCCATGGCATGGCAGTATTCTACCATGATAAAAGGTCTGCCTTCCTTGTCAAGCCCTTCATCCACAAACTTTTGCAGATATTTCGGGCTGGCATACATCAGGCCAATGACATCTGTGTTGCGATCGTAAATGGCTCTTTCGTAGGTCACAGGGCGCGATGGGTCGCTGCTTTTCATCCAATAGTATGTGTTTTCAAAATTCACACCGTTGCCGCACTCGTTGCCCATCGACCACATGATGACTGAAGGATGGTTCCTGTCACGTTCAAGCATGTCGCGATTGCGCGACCAAATCATCTTCTCGTATTGTGGGTCTTTGGCGAGGCTCTTTTCACCATAGCCTTGGGCGTGCGACTCGCAGTTGGCCTCATCCCAAACATAAAGGCCATATTTATCGCATAGTTCGTACCAATACGGATCATCAGGATAATGGCAGGTGCGCACCGTGTTAATGTTCATTTGCTTCATCAATGCGATATCGCGTTCCATCGACTCACGCGAAATCACATGGCCAGTGTAGGGGTCATGCTCGTGGCGGTTCACACCTTTTATTAATACATACTGCCCATTGACCAAAAGTTTGCCATCCTTGATTTCCACAGTGCGGAAACCAATATGGTTTTCAAGTCGCTCAATCTCTTTTCCTTTTTTATCCAAAACTTTGATCTCCAATCGATATAGATTCGGATGTTCTGCCGACCACGGCTTGATATCTGCTAAATCACGACCAGCATCTATAAAGAACCATCCATTCATTCCGGCCAAGTCTCGTTCTAATTTTAGAATCTCGTTTTCACCGTCTTTGATTGTCACTTCTACCTTTTCTTTCTTCAAATCTTTGCCAGTTTGATTCTGAAGAGTTATACAAATTAGAAATCTGCCTTTTTTGTATGTACTATCCAAATCTGCACAAACCTCATAATCAGCGATATTCAGTTTTGGCTTGGAATAAACCACGACATCACGCTCGATGCCGCTCAAACGCCAAAAATCCTGGCATTCGAAATAGGAGCCATTGGAGAAGCGGTAGACCTTCACCGCCAACGTGTTCTTCCCCACCTTGACGTAAGGCGTAAGGTCAAACTCGGCATTGGTCTTGGCATCTTCCGTGAAGCCCACAAACTGGCCATTTACCCAAACGTAGTAGGCCGACTTCACCGCACCAAAGTTGATAAAGGTCAAGCGGTCTTTCCATGTTTCAGGGATGTTGAATTCCGTTAGATAGCAGCCCACGGGGTTGTCCACCGTCGGGGCGAAAGGCAGCTCGTTGGGACGAAACTCGTTGTCCACATTGACATAGACAGGCGTTCCATAGCCGTTCAGCTCCCAATTGGCAGGCACCTTGATGGTCTTCCAGGAAGCGACATTGTAGTCTTCCTTATAGAAATCGGCAGGCGCCTTCGAGGGCGTGTCCACCCAATAGAATTTCCAATCGCCATTGAGGCATTGCGACCATTGTTCACCAACGGGGATGACATTCGTCCGAGGATACAGGCGGTTGATCTCATAGACGTTGACGTCGTTCCAGGCGTTTAGCTCGGCTTCGGTTTGGGCCTTGAGGGTGGTCAGGGCGAGGCACAGGGCCAGGAGGATTGATACTTTCTTCATAGTTTTATTCTTGTTGGTTGGTCCCCACACTGCGCTGCGCTGGTGTGGGGTAAATAGAATATCGTGTCTTCGACACGAGGTTAGTCGGCATGCATCATTTTTTCCCTGTCAGCATCGGGAATCCGCTCCGACTTGTTCGTTTCGCGGTTGAAATACACTACCACGGCATGACATAAGGTCTTGACCTCACCCGTTTCCGCATCTTTCAGGCACTGCTCCATCTTAAAGCTGGAGTTGCCTATCTCGAGGACGCGACTTTCACATACAATGGGGTCGTGGAACAGCACGGGATGGCGAAAGTCCAAGTCCACATGGACGAGGACATACTTGAAGGTCAGCCAATCGATTTTAGCTTGGAATACATGCTCGAAATAGAGACTTCGACCCATGTCGAAATAATTGCATTGCGCCCCGTTGTTGACGTGGTTATACGGGTCAAGGTCGCTCATGCGGATTTGGATGGGACAAGAGAACATTCCAATTGAGAATTGATAATTAACTACGTTGAATCTTCGATTTGATAATTGAAAATTATGGTATTCACTTCATCTCGAAATGCGGTATCGGCTGCAATTTGAAGAGGTTGGTGATGTGCTTGTGATCGATGAGAGCCTTGGTCTTGGGATCGTTGCAGACGCCAGTGCGAATGTAGTTGTCCAACACGGCGTAGGTGAAGCCCAAGTTGTCCTCATCGCTTTTGTTGGTGAGGCCGTCAGATGGCGTCTTCTCCACCAACTCGATGGGCAAGCCCAACTCCTTCCCTATTGCCTTGACTTCCTGCACGGTGAGTCCACCCAAAGGGGCAAAGTCACCGGCAGCATCGCCGTAGCGTGTTGAGTAACCCACCCAGTCCTCGGAGAGGTTGCAGGTGTTGGCCACACGGCCGTTCAGTGACTGCGAGACGGCATACAAAGTGCTCATACGCAGACGCGGAGGCAGGTTAATCGTGGTCTGACGGCTGACCTCGGCATCCAAAGTGCCAAGTTGCTCCTTTACGGCAGCTATCAAAGTATTATAGGTGTCGCCGATGTTGACACAACAATGGCGAATGCCCAAATGGTTGATGAGTTTCATGCTGTCGTCGATGTCGGGTTGCACGCCATTAGGCATGGTCACACCGATGACACGGTCAACGCCGAGGGCCTCGGCACAAAGGCCAGCTACGACGCTGCTATCCTTGCCGCCCGAGATGCCGATGACGGCGTTACAGTCTTTTCCGTTCACTTCAAACCAGTCGCGAATCCATTGGACGACTTGGTCTTTTACTTGTTTTGCGTTAAATTCCATATTCAAGATTCAAAATTAAAATTCAAGATTACATGAAACTGCTTCCGCCAATGAATTGACGCAGCATGGATGTAGCCGGAATCTCCTTGTCGGAGACGGGCGTGAAATAATGCAGGAAACGTAACAGTCGATGCGCCTCGGTGTATTCGGGACAATTGTTCGGCACAGTGGCCAAGATACTCTCGGCATGGTTGCGCATGACGGCAAACTCCAACAGATAAGCCGAATTGAACATCACATCGGCATTCTCTTGGAAAGGATAAATCCACTTCTCTTCAGCCGCACGCACACTCGCCCATTGGCTTATGGTCTGGCGAGCAGTGAAGGCACCTTTGTTGCTGTCGCGCACGATGCGGCGCAATAGGCGGTTATCGTCGGTCGGGATGGTGTTGTGGTCGTCCAGCGCAGTGCTGGTCAAAGTAGAGATGAAGATGCGGAACTTGGTCGACTCAGGAATCTGATCCGTAAGCATGGGATTGAGGGCATGGATGCCTTCGAGCAACAAGACGCAGCCTGGCTTCAGTTGCAATTTCTTGCCATTGTATTCACGAATACCCGTCACAAAGTTGTACTCAGGCACTTCTATCTCCTCTCCTCTCAGCAAAGCCAGCAGGTCACGCTCAAGAGCAGCATGGTCTACAGTATCGAAGTTGTCGAAATCGTAGGTGCCATCGGGCAACTTGGGTGTATCCACACGATTGACGAAATAGTCATCCGTCGAGAACGAGATAGGCTTCAGTCCACAGGCTTTCAGCTGGATGCTCACACGGCTGCAGAAGGTGGTCTTGCCACTGCTACTCGGTCCAGTGATTAGCACAAGACGTACAGGGTCCTCACTATGATAGCGGCGGTCAATCTCCTCGGCAATCTGGACGATTTTCTTCTCTTGCAAGGCCTCCGCCACTTGCACCAGTTCGCGTGCCATCCCGTTTTGGCAGGCATGGTTGACGTCGCCGACCGTGCTCAGCCCCATGATGTCGTTCCATTTCAGACTCTCCGAAAACACCTCGAAGGTCTTGGGCTGGTCTTGCATCTCGGCCAGTTGATCAGGATAGTCGCGGTCGGGAATACGAATCAAGATGCCATCGCGATAGGCCTCGATGTCCCAAATGTTGAGATAACCCGTGGAAGGCACCAGACGACCATAATAATAGTCCGCTGTGTCTTCCAAGGTATAGTAATCGGTATAGGCTTTTCCGCTGGTTTCAAACAGCTTCACCTTATCCTGCTGTCCCATCTTGCCAAACATGTCGATGGCGTCCTCGATGCGCGCCTCATGGCGGTGGAACTGGATGTCGTCGGCCACTATGTTCCTCATCCGCAGTCTCAATGCAGCGATGTCATTACTATTGAGAATTTCACCATCGCTTTTCTTGATGCGGCAATAGAAACCTTTTGAAATGGGATGCTCCATGTTCAGCTTGCTACCTGGGAAGAGGTCTTGAGCCGCTTTATAGAGCAGAAAACCCAAGGACCTGAAGTATACCAAACGAGCCGTGTGATGCGTAAGGTCAAGGAATTCAACGTCACGGCTGTTGTACACACGGAACTTCAGTCCTTGCGACACATTGTTGACCTTGGCAGAGACGATGGGATAAGGCCTTTCGAACTCGAATTCGGGCAACATCTCAAGCAATGTCGTTCCTTCCTTGAACTCTTTCGTCGTCTTGTTGTTGATGCAATAAACTTGGAGCATGATTTGGTGGTTTTATTCAGTTTCTTGGTTTTGTACACGTTTAAGGGCGTCGATGGCCAACTTATAGTCAGGTTGGGTCTTGAGCACGTCCTTGTAGATCTCAATGGCTTGTGCATAGTCACCCATTTGTTCCAACACGCGGCCTTTGTTGTATTTGGCGTCAATGTAGGCAGGATTGATGGTCAAAGCGCGATTGAAATATTCCAATGCGGCCTCGTTATCCATGAGGTAGACGTAATTGACATAGCCTTTGTTGAACAGTACGATATAGTTATAGGGATACTTCATCAGGATGGTATCGTAATGCGCCAAGGCCTCCTCGGGTTCGCCATGACTTTGGAGATACATAGCCAACTCATAGCGCGGTGTCGGAATATCGGGGAACTGCTGCTGCGCCTTGCGCAGATAGTCCATGGCGTATGGCGGCTGCTGTACGGCATAGATACGGCTGATTTGCTCGACAGGGTCGTAGAAGTTCGCGTCCTGTTCCGAGGCCAGCTGGAAGTTCCTCAGCGCGTTGACCGTGTCCTGCTTCGATACCATATAGCACATGCCTTTCACGAAATACGCCTTCGGATTGTACGAGGCAAGGCCTAAAGCCTTGTCTACGTAGGCGAAAGCAAGGTTGTAATTCTGCTGCAAAAGGTTAAGTTCAGCCAACTTCACCAATGGACGCGCATCCAATGAGTTGATTTCCACCGCCTTGTTCAGCGTTGAGGCGATATTGTCTTGATCGCCTAAGGCATAATACACATCGGCGAGCAAGAGGTAGGTGTCCACGTTGTTCGGGTCGAGCTGCAGTGACTTGTTGATGTCGACCATGGCCTGTCCGATTTGCTCACTGGCGAAATAAGCCTTGGCACGGTGTATATAGAGACTCGCATTGGTGCTGTCCATGGCAATGGAGTCCGAAATCAGCTGGATGGCATCGTTCACAGTGATAGGCGCCGAGGGCTCTTGGGTTGTAATGTCTGTTTCAGGTTTCGGCGTGTTGTCACAGGAAAAGAGGGCGAGCAGCAGGCCGAGGAAAAGGATGTTTTTTTTCATTGTTTCTGTTTTTGCTATTGACCTCTGGCTACTGGCCTCTGGCAGCTTCAACAGGAGGAAAGACTTCCCTTAACGAATAAGCTGCCAGGAGCCAGAAGCCAAAAGCTATAGGCCATTATTCTTCGCTCTTCTCCAACGCCTCGAAGATCTTGGCAGAGAGTTCGTCGGCGAGTTCGGGGTTGTCTTCGATGAGTTTCTTGACCGAGTCGCGGCCTTGGGCGAGCTTGGAGTCGCCGTAGCTGAACCACGAGCCGCTCTTCTTGATGATGCCCATCTCCACGCCGAGGTCGACGATTTCGCCACTACGAGAGATGCCCTCGCCGTAGAGGATGTCGAACTCAGCCTTGCGGAACGGAGGAGCCACCTTGTTCTTGACGACCTTCACCTTCACGCGGCTACCCAAAACATTCTCGCCGTCCTTAATCTGGCTGATCTTGCGGATGTCGATACGCACGGAGCTATAGAACTTCAAGGCATTGCCGCCCGTAGTCGTTTCGGGGTTGCCAAACATCACGCCGATCTTCTCGCGCAGCTGGTTGATGAAGATGCAGACGCAGCCCGTCTTATTGATGGTAGCGGTGAGTTTACGCATGGCTTGGCTCATCAAACGGGCTTGGAGACCCATCTTGCTGTCGCCCATCTCGCCTTCGATTTCGCTCTTAGGCGTCAATGCAGCCACGGAGTCGACGACGATGACGTCGATGGCGCCAGAGCGGATGAGATTCTCTGCGATTTCGAGGGCTTGCTCGCCATAGTCGGGTTGTGAGATGAGGAGGTTCTCCACATCCACGCCGAGTTTGGCGGCATAGAAACGGTCGAAGGCATGCTCAGCGTCGATGAAAGCGGCGATGCCACCCTTCTTCTGGGCCTCTGCCACCACGTGGAGTGCCAGTGTGGTCTTACCCGAGCTCTCAGGACCAT
>JAEEGI010024964.1_pt1 | contig 11619 bp, 11 predicted proteins | sample 8958751 | NCBI WGS metagenome assembly JAEEGI01 (sample SAMN16246545, study PRJNA631951) | gut metagenome | biome: gut microbiome; feature: rumen; material: KS-attached | host: Bos | place: Iran: Karaj | collected 2018-10 | reverse complement strand
CAGGCAGAGGATCTTTATTTGATCCCTGCCTGATACCGGAATCCATCAGGATGCCATATGTCCCAATCCTAACATAAATGCAGCTGCCGCCTACTTCCCTGGCGCCGCCTGCAAAGCCAAGCTTCATTCTTTATCCTCCTGCCCCGAGATACCGGTTTATTGCCACACTATTGCATTACCCGGCATGCACGATTGCTGTATCCGGTTCTGGAGCAATTCAATAATGATCCGCAATCAGAATAGGTTTGCGTACAAATATACGGCTCAGTGTTTCAAAATTACCCTTCACCTGTACGTCTTCCCTGAGTATGGCTTCACCAAGGCTCACGCTTCCGACTGCGAGCTGCCCAAATGCCTGTGCCGATACACACAGATCAGGCTGTGTCTCTGTGCGTTCCACTTTATCATTCCGGACTGCCCATACTCCATTGTTCTCCGGGATCATTGGATCGCTGACCTGAACTGTAAAGCTGCAGTCTGCAGGCTTCCGCAGGATGCCCAACAGCTTTTCCACGTTTACAACGCGCACCATGTAATTCTGCCAGCCGCTCTGTTCAATGTCGTACGCGCTCGGCGAATGGATCACGGACGCCAGCTCCAGGCAGGTCGGAAGGAAGATCGAGATGCTACCGTAATCGGCGGTAAACCGTCCGAGGAACCCCAGCAGTGCCCGGAACCCCGCGCTCCCGTCCCAGGCATAATCCTTTACTGCGAGCTCGGGTGCCGGATCTTTCCGTACATCCTGGAATGTCAGGTAAGCAACGGGTTTGTTTTCTTCATAGAGCATATAGCTGAAACGCCGGTCTTTGCTCCATTCGCCCTTTACATGGTCATCCTGCATTCTCTTGTCATCCCTCCGGATGGCCAGATTAAAGTCGGAAGCAAACTTCTCATAAAGAGCGGTATACTCACTCACCGGATCTCCGGGCTGCCACAGCACTGCACGCCCTGAGAAATGATACTCACGAAGCATCTCGGGAGGGAACTTATATTGATCCCGCCAGCGGACTGTTTCATAGCCGAACTTCCGGTAAAAAGCGTGATTGAACGGATACAGTCCGGACAGGACCTGTCCTTCCTGATATGACGACTTCAGCAGCTCCCGGAAGATCGCACGGATCGCGCCGCGTTCCCGGTATTCAGGCAGTGTGGAAACAGACCCTATTCCCCCGGCTGGGACCCACTGTCCATCCTGGCGGAAAAGAAACTTGAAGTTCATGACATGCGCCATCAGGCGGCCGTCATCATCGAAAGCGCCCCAGTCCTCTGTCAGGTCTGTTTCGCTTTCACGTTTTTCTTTTTCCGGGTCTTCCATTCTGAAATGGAATGCAAACGTTGAGATAAGACGTGCATTAAACTTCTCTTCCTGGGTCAACTTTCTGACTTCCATTGTCAATGATCCTCCATTGCGAATCAGTACAAATCATACCAGTTCAAGTAGAACCTTTATAAGCATATTGTCATATGGTGTTTACACCAAGAATTAAAGCATATTTTCCATTTTTTCTCAACAGTGACTTCAGCGAAAACCCAAGCAAAGCAAAATGGCATTGCGGAGCTGCAGAAATCCTGTATTCCGCACATGCCATTACCTATGATTGAGCTCACTATATGCCCGTTGGAACAGTCAGAATATGACTGTCCGCTATTCAAAAAATGGCTTCAGTGCATCATCATGCTGATGCTTTCTTTCCCGTTTTGATAGTTGCTGCATAAGCACTGTTGCACAAGCCGAGCACAGCTGAAAGAATAAACAGCGTCTCAATGCCCAGGACTTTCCAGATCCATCCGCCAAATAGCGCAATGAAGATCGTGATCATGTGATTCACAGATACGCCGGTCGAAATCGTAGCCCGCACTTCATCCTGATTATCGGAAATATCCTGAACATATACATTTGAAGCCATCGACGCCAGCGAGATGATCGAATCAAGAATATAGTTGACACAACATACAATGAACGCGACATTCATCGCGAAAATATGATGCGCGAATCCATAGAAGAAGCAGACGATAACAAGGATCAGCGTATCGGCGATCATTACCTTCTTATACCCGATCCTGTCTATGAGCTTTCCAATGAATGGCGAAAGCAGGAAACTGCAGATGGCTGATATGGCGAACAGCAGGCTGATCGTCATGGCATTTGCGCCATAGAATGTTACCAGTACATAGGGTCCGAATGTAAAGAACACCTGCTTGCGTGCGCCATAGAAGACCTCAAGCATGTAATACTTCGTATATTTCTTTCTGAAATAGAAACGGCTCTTATTGGGATCCGTTGCGCTGGAGCCTGTTATACGCAGGCTGGAAAAGAAGCCCAGGCCGATAATAGTCGCGCTGACAGCAAATATGATCCGGTACAATTGATACGAGGCTTTTACAAAGAAGAACAAACCGACAATGACCAGGAACCCTGCCAGTGTACCGATCTGCTGTGCGGAATTCTGAAAGCCGAGTGCCTCTCCGCCGCGCCCTTCCCGGGCATACTGCAAAGATAATGTCTGACGCATACCCAGCTGCATATGCTCACCCATGGAATAGACAAATATGCACAGAATGACCATAACACGGCTGGCAGGTACGAGAGACTGCGCTGCCATACCTGTCATCATGAACAGCGCTCCCAGCTTGAAGATCCGCTCGGCAGAGAATGTATAAAGGACTGCCAGCATGAAGACCAGAAGCAGCCCGGGCATTTCCCTGAAAAACTCTGAAACGCCTTTGTCGAAACCGGACATGCCCACGATTTCAGCCAGGTAATTATCTATGATTCCCTTGTACAGTCCATGGGCAAGCCCGAATGTGATAACAGACAGGAAAAAAGCCATGTATTTCGAATCAGACCTGAATACTTCTTCCAGCCGTTTTTTCATATGATCGTTCCGCCTTTAGTCAGCTCTCCAGCTGTTAATAAAAGAATACTGTCAGCCCAGCCGGTTTCTGTTAATTACTCTCAGATCCCAGGACTTACAGCAATCTGCAGGTTTCATTTTAACAGATAAAAATACCGCATACTACAGCAAAACTGCTTTTAATCTGGTTTTCTGCATCCATATTGGGAAAATGCAACTTAGAGATTGAGGTAGTTATTGTATCGCGTCGGCAATCCTTCCCGGTAAAGATGCGAATCATTTGAGAGCATCAGCATGTTCGGGATCACGATGTCATCCGTTTTTGAGAAAGAGATCACAGAAAAGCCCGTATGGCTCATGTTAAAATGAACGCTGAACTGCGGATAAGGAATATTCAAAACCACACTCAAGAAAGCAAGCCCGAATCCCTGATGAGCAAACAGCGCGATCCGTTTATCATTCGGGTACTTTTCTATATACCCGCCCCGTTCTGCATCAAAAACCAATCCCTGCGCTTCCAGGAAGGCCCAGGTCTCTTTTTGTATTCTCTTTATTCCCGCTTCAAACTGAGTACCTTGAAAAGCAGGATGCTCATACCATTTGAAACGATACTCTGCCAGTTCTTCGGAAGCAAACAGTCTTTTCATTTCCGGGGCTGCAAACCCCCAGTTCTGTCTGCCGCTCGCTTCCATGACTGTAAGCTGTTTCCAGGCATGCATCTCATTCGCCCAGTCCAGTATGACCGGTTCCTTTTTCAGGATCTCACATGTCGGTCTGCATGTTTCCTGTGCGCGGTTTGAACTGGAAACATAGATCTCATCCAATCCGTATTGAGACAGTCTGCGTGCGACAGCTTCTGCCTGACGTTTTCCCAGCGGGGTCAGCTGATCCGGATTATAAGTAGGATCTCCATGCCTGATGTAATACAATATCATATCTTTATCCCTCGCGTTTTAGTCTTAGCTCCTGTATATGCCTGCCATAATCCAGAATATTTTTCTGGATAGAGCGACAGGAATCCTGGAAAACTGCAGGTATCCTGTTCTGACATTTTCCTGTCTCCGAGATAGATGCAGTTTGTAATCCTATTCTATCAGAAAGCGTCTGCGCTTTCCATATCCCAATTCCTTTAGGGCAGGCCTTTTTCTTTCCTTTTCTCTAACGAAGCAAATACCTTGACATATAAGCCGTGAATACTGTATCTTGTTCTTGAAGGCAACTAAATATGTAACTGGGAGGAATCAAAGTGAAAAAAGTGCTATTATCTGTATTGCTCGTGTGCATGGTATTATTGTCTGTACACGCTATGGCAGAGAATCCCTGCGAGCATATTCGTGATTGTACTGGAACTGTCTGCTTAAATTGCGGCGAAGAATACTATGGCGATAATGTTCAGCACCTTGCATTCTGTTTTGAAGACACCTGCGAAATTTGTGGTGAACCATGCCAAGGAAATATACATATCCATCCCTGTAATTCTGATATATGTGATTACTGCGGAGCTACATGTACACCATACAATTCGGACTCCTATTGTCCTTCTAATTTACGGACATATGAATATGTAAATGCAGAATACCATAAATACATATGCACTAACTGTGGTCGAGAAGACAGTTCTGTTCATTCACGCTACTGTGATGAATCTGTATGTATGTATTGCCGTGGAGCCTACACCGGTGACGATTTTTGGCACAGAGCATTCGAAGGAAATCCCGTGTTCACTCCGGTTATCAATGCAGACGGAACTTCCACTATTCACAAGATTTTCTGCACATGCGGTGAAGATGTATCAGCAGATTTCGGATTGACCTATGAAGAATCGATGCATACCATAGCTACTACGCAAGGACAAGCGGCCACCTGTACAGAAGATGGTCTGACTGATGGCAAATTCTGTGATACCTGCGGTTATATATTGGAAAAGCAAACAGTCATACCTGCATCGGGACACGCTGTGGTAACAGATGCCGGCAAAGCTGCCACTTGCACAGAAGACGGCCTTACTGAAGGCAGTCACTGCAGCACCTGTAATGCTGTTCTGCAGGAGCAGACAGTGATTCCTGCCCCCGGACATACTCCGGTTAAGGATGCCGGCAAAGCTGCTACCTGCACAGAAGACGGTTTGACCGACGGCAGTCATTGCAGCGTCTGCAATACTGTTCTTGAAGCTCAGACAGTGATTCCCGCTACCGGACATACTCCGGTTAAGGATGCCGGCAAGGCTGCCACCTGTAATGAAAGCGGCCTGACCGACGGTAGCCATTGCAGCGTTTGTAATACTGTACTGGAAGCACAGTCTGTCATTCCTGCAACCGGGCATACCATTGTAAATGACAGGGGCTACTCAGCCACATGCACGCGGCCTGGTTTGACCTATGGTAGTCATTGCAGTGTTTGTGGAAAAACACTTGAGCGTCAGGCGACTATTCCGGCAAAGGGTCATGTCTTTGGTGAGCCCGAGATCACTCCTGCGACCTGTGAAGCAAACGGCCTTTCCAAAGAAACCTGTACTGTCTGCGGTTTCGTTCAGGAAACCGTACTGCCGGCCACAGGACATGCCTATACAGATATTTACGTAAGCCTGAACAATGGGACCCATAGCGCGCCCTGCGAGCATGAAGGATGCGGCAGTTATAACATCAAGAATTGTGAATTCATCGAAAAGGCTGTTGGAAATCTGCTGACCAAGACCTGTCCGGTATGCGGATATACGATATCTGAGATCCTGAATACATTCTCTGAAGAACCAGCCGGGGCTATCGAGCAAGTCATCCAGAATACGCTTGATTCAGTCGTATCTGAAGAACCGACCGAGGGCAAAACAGGTTTGGAAGATATCCAGTTCGTTTCCGAAATAAAGCTGGAAACCCCAGTGACCATCCCGTCTGATAAGGATGACGAAAAGCCCGGTCAAACTGTAACCTTGGTCGTATATGAACAGAAGATCATTTCTAAAGCACTGGAAGAAGACGTGCCTCTGCATGTATACAACGTAGCTCTCGTCTCTAACGGCGAGACAGTTGAACCGAAGGGTATAATCAAAGTCGAATTGCCTTGTGAAGAGGATGAACAGGAAATACTGAAGAGCATGTCTCTTGTACTGGTTCTATCTGACGGCACACTGATGGAGATCGAGTTTGAGGTCGTAGACGGTAAGATTGTTTTTGAAACAGACGCCGTCGGAACAATCGCGTTTGTTGACGCCTCACTGCTCAAGAATCAGGAATAACTGAGCAAGAATTTCTCTATCCAGTTCGAGGAAAGAATAAAGGAAGCACTGACCCTATAAGATATCCACGAAAACGGTACGGCACATACGACACTACTGACTGTTCAGGAATTGTAGCAGCGAAAGTGCTTTAGTGTGCCGACATATACGGATAATGCCTTTCAAAAACATCGGCGGTCTCAATATGATCTGAACAGATCATTATGAGGCCGCCCTTCGCTTATCCCATGAGAGTCCTTATTTTCCGGTCTTTTCACCATTGACGATAACAACATTCATCCGTTCGACTTCCACTGTTTCCCAGACATGTTCCTGTATGTATGGTTCGGATTTCAGATACTCATCCAGCAGTTCTTTTGAGTCGAAATCGAGGATCATGACGGATCCGGCCATTTTACCCTCTTCATCCAGAATCCCGCCGGCACAGATCACTTTCCCTTTGATCCTCGCTATGTTTTCGAGATGACGCTGACGCACTGCCAGCCGCTTTTCAAGCATACCTTTCCCGTCATGCGCTATGATTACATACTGCATATTATTCTGTCCCTTTTACTTCCGAATTGTCTTTCTCCTTGCGTCTTTTGGATTTTTCACTATACTCAGGATTATTCGTGATTACTTTTAGGCCGTTCTGCTCAGCAAAGCTGATCATATCCCGGGTACCTCCGGGAGCACCGTTATAGAACGCGATCAGCCGGTTGCTGTGACTTACCATCCATTCATTTCTCTCACGAAAAACATCGTTATGGTATTTCTTGCTAATAATCTTTGTCAGGTCGGCATTCCGGAGCAGATCGCTGTACTGTTCCTGCCATTCCGGGCTCCATCTGGCTGAGAATCCGGGCCAGGGTGTCACGGCAATCAGATGCAGCTCTGGATGCTCCTTCTTTTTGCGAAGAACAATCTGTGCCGCCCAGATATCAGCACCCATGGCACAGCCCGAAACGAAAGTAGTATACCCGTCGGCGATTGCCTGGTCGATCTGTTCATCAAGCCAGCTCTGCACTTCTTCCGGTGTCTCCTCCAGCTTTTCCGGACGATGACCGGTAAAGCAGCAGCGATGCAGCCGCATTTCGGCCTCTTCAGGCACTTTTCTCACCTCTCCATAGATTTGAGAATACACTCTCTATCTGCACTGTTCGCAGAAAGCAGAGATCTTTTCTTCGTTCTCTTCCCTGATCCTGTCCTTGGGATCGATCAGCACGAGCGTTGCCGCAGGCGCTGAAATGCCAAGACAGGCAGAGAGTTTACCGAATGCTTTCTCGGCCCCCGAACCACTCTGACAGGCAAATGCGGCAATGCGCTTTTCTTTCAGACTTTCCAGATTATCCCGGATAAAGGTCCTCAGCGGCGGTGTTACATTGCCTGCCCATACAGGGAATCCGAAAATGATCTGTTCATAGTTGGCTGCCTGGAAATCATAGGGCATGAGTTTGGGCGTTTCCGCCATTACCGCGCTCTTTCCACCCCAGAAAAACTTCCTAAAGCCTTTATCCGGATACTGTTTCTCCGGTTTGATCTCGATCAGGTCCGCTCCAAGCTCTGCTGCGATCTTCTTTGCAGCATAAGCGGTATTACCGCTCATCGAATAATAAACAACAGCTGTGTTCATGTCCTCTCCTCCGGCATCCGGATAATGCTTTCTTAATACATTGTTTATACAGTCTCAGTATCGGCAACAATATCCGCAACGGCAACCAGCACGGCTTCTCCGCTGATGCTGATTCTGCCGTTTCCCTTTACTTCGCAGGTAAGATAGCCTCCGCGGCACGACGCCTGATACGCATGGATCACCGGTTTTCCAAGCTCTCCTGCCCAGTAGTCACCGATCTGGCAGTGCGCTGACCCGCATACCGGATCCTCGGGCACAGCCACTTTCGGGCAGAAGCTTCTGGACACGCAATCCGTCTCGCATCCGCGTGCTGTCGCATTCTGGAGACGTCCCGGCAGTTTCATCAGCTGCGTCTGATCCGGGTTCATATCACGGACATCTTTCTCATTTTCAAACACGCAGACCAGGTCAAGCCCAATCACCGCACGGACGGGACGGACACCGAATGCCTTTTCCATATCGTCCGTGACCGGGATCTCCCTGAGCGTGTACGTCGGAAAGTCCATTTCGTACAGGCTCCCGCAGCGGTTCACTGTCAGCAAGCCGCTCATCGTGTGGAACTGCACCATGTCGCTGCCCGGTTCAATGTGATTCAGGATCACATAGCTCGAAGCAAGCGTCGCATGCCCGCACAGTTCCACTTCCGTCCCGGGCGTGAACCACCTCAGATGATAGCCCTGCTCCTCTTTCACAATAAATGCTGTTTCGGAGAGATTGTTCTCCATCGCAAGCTTCATCATAAACTTTTCCGTCGGCCAGGAATCCATCACGCAGACAGCAGCAGGATTTCCCGAGAACGGTTTGTCCGTAAATGCATCAACAATATACTGCCGCATCCGTCATCAACCTTTCACGTATGCAAAGCCAGCTCAGTAACGCTCCCGGATCTCCCGGATCACATGCTCCGTCGCCTTTTCCACGGTTCCGTCCTCGAACGGGTTCAGCAGGTTCCCGATCTTCAGCAGTTCAAAGTATCCTTTTGTGCCGCCCGCCTTGCACAGGCGCAGGTAATCGGCCCAGGCCGCTCCTCTGTCTTCCTTCATGCGTCCATAATACTGGAATGCGCAGATCTGGGACAAGGCGTACTCGATATAATAGAACGGATAAAGGAAGATATGCAGCTTCTGCATCCAGAAACCGCCTTCCTCCAGGAACGCGTTCCCGTCATAATCCCGCCAGGGCATATACTTGAGCTCGATCTCACGCCATACGCTCCTGCGTTCCTTTGCGGTCATATCCGGCTTGGCATATACCCTGTGCTGGAATTCGTCCACGCTTACCAGGTACGGAACGCTGGCCAGCGCACCGATCAGGTGTGCAGTCAGGTATTTCTCGACCTTATCCTCAAAGAAGTACTCCATCCAGGGATAGGCAAAGTGCTCCATGGTCATGGAGTGGATCTCATTGATCTCCGAAGTCGAGCCGCACAGCGCGCTCACCGGAATGCAGCGCATGCTCACATATCCCTGGAAAGCATGCCCGGCTTCGTGCGTAAGCACATCCACATCAGCATCTGTGCCGTTAAAGTTCGAGAAGATAAAGGGTGCCTTATATCCGGGGAACCGTGTCATATATCCACCCATCTGTTTGGCGGGGCGTGTCTCGAGGTCAAACAGCTGGTATTCCTTCATGAAATCGAAGAACTCACCCGTTTCAGGGCTCATTCCATGGTACATTTTCTGAGCCTTGTCCACGAGCTCTGCTGTCGTACCGATGGGCGCCGCATTGCCTTCCGGGAAAAGCAGGCTCTCATCATAATAACGGAGCTTGTCTATGCCGAGCTTTGCCTTCTGCTTTTCGCGGATCTCCGCAACGGCTGGGGTCACGATCTGACGGATCTGCTCACGGAAGCGCGCCGCGTCTTCCTGTGTATAGTCAAAACGCTTTCTGGAAAGATATGCCATCTCCGTATAGCTCGGGAAGCCCATCTTCTGTGCCATACCACTCCGCAGTTCTGTCAGTTTCGTATACTGCGCATCAAGCTCCGGACTGATCTTCTCATACAGTCCCGCCCAGGCTTCAAAAGCTTCCTTTCTTTCCTGTCGGTCCGTGCTCTGCATATGCTTGAGCAGGCCGTAAAAGTTGCATTTCTCACCTCTGAACTCCGTTGAGGCCACCGCGGTCGCTTTCCGGTAGTCCTGGCAGATGTCTCCGACTTCGATCGTCTCTGAAATGATGCGCTCATCCTCGGTCAGCAGGTTAGCGTCTATCAGGCGGAACAGCTGGCTGCCGAATTCAGCTTCAAAATTCTTGCGGAACGCAGACGTCGTCAGTGCCTTCTCCCAGGCTTTGTCCAGCGGGATCATCTTCGCCATTTCCTGCCGCGACCAGCGCACCTCAGCGCTGTAAAACTCATCCGCGGTATTGATAGTATTTCGCACATAAGCGATCGAAACCAGTGTCCCGGTCTCCGTACGCTTTTCCTGCACATCAAAATACGCTTTACGCACTTCCTGATAATCTTTCGCATTGATCACACGCGCGGTCGCATCCTCAAGCACCTTCTTAAGGCCTTCCAGATCCGGGCGCTGATACTGCATCTCACTGAACTTAACCATACGCTCACCCTCCGCTGTTTATTTGATTGCAAAATACAGAATTCCCAATCCGACCAGGACCAGGAATGCCCCGCCCAGAACTCCGGAACGGAAAGACTGGCCCTGTACTACGATCTCCTCGTTCTTTTGGGGATTATACCGGATCTCAAGGCTGTCTCCATCCTTATACCTGGTCGAAAAAACGCTCTCCACATCGGCTACCGCACGCACTGTTTCCCCGTTTACCGAAAACTCTACGATTGGTGAATAGTGGGACGTCCTGAGGCCGCGGCTGCCGCGTCTCCGGTTTTTCTCACGGCCTACAATGACTGCTGTCGCAGCCTCTGTGCAGCGTTTTCCCTTCTGCAGCTGGGCGAACATCATATATCCGCCCAAAGCCATGATCGCGATTGCAAGAATAGTGTTCAGCATCCGGTTCTCCCTCCTCCATGCGTCAACCGGGCTGTTATTCGCCCTTCAGGCCTGGGCCCGGCGGTCTGTGACTTGAATATGGGTATGCTCAGATCAAAATGTGATCGGCAGGAATGATGCAATAACGGCAAACACGACCGCAGGAAGCAGATTCGCAACACGGATCCTTTTTCCCCAGACCAGGTTGATCCCGACGCAGAATATAAGGACATTTCCCACAAGCGAAAGATACCCCATCGCGGCATCCGTCATGATCGGCCGGATCGCGGATGCAAGCAGCGTCAGTGCACCTTCCCAGAGGAAGACCGGGATCGCGGAAAATACACAGCCTTTACCCAGCGAGCAGGTCATGACCATGATAATGATCAGGTCCAGGATCGCTTTAGCGCCAAGCGTCGACCAGTCGCCCGCAATACCGTCCTGTATCGCGCCGACAATCGCCATCGCGCCAATACATACCGTAAGGGAAGCTGTCAGAAAACCGTTGACGAAACCCTGGTCCTTTGCATTGCCGGTCCTGATCTTCAGCCATTCACCAAAGCGCTCGAATCCACGCTCGATATTGATGATCTCTCCGACCAGGCCGCCAAGCGCGAGACATGCGATCACAAGCATGGCACCGCCGTTCGGGAACAGTTCATTATGCAGCATATACTGGATCGCTCCGGCCATGCCGATAAACAGCGTGCCGATGCCGCAGGCCATGGTCAGTGTTTCCTGATGTCTTGTCTTCAGCAGCCTGCCGAAAAGATGCCCGCAGACGCCCCCTGCAACGATCGCGCCTGTATTGATCAGTGTGCCAATCATTCCATGTCCTTTCAGGTGCCGTAGCCGGCCTGTCCAAGCACATCCAGCGCTTTGTCCAGGTCGCCGGCCTTAACGAGAATATAGTCCGTATTGTAAGTAGAAACTGCAAAGATCCCAATTCCATTATCCGCAAGGATACCGGTG
>JAEEGI010024958.1_pt1 | contig 11623 bp, 17 predicted proteins | sample 8958751 | NCBI WGS metagenome assembly JAEEGI01 (sample SAMN16246545, study PRJNA631951) | gut metagenome | biome: gut microbiome; feature: rumen; material: KS-attached | host: Bos | place: Iran: Karaj | collected 2018-10 | reverse complement strand
TGGAAAAGAAGATTATGGCGGTGAAGATGTTAATGATGTAATAAGCATGATTGATATAATATTAGATTTGAGCTTTATAGATAAAAAAGGTATATCTATGATTGGCTCATCAAGAGGTGGCTTGATGACATATAGAGCTTGCAGCATGGATGATAGAATAATTGCAGCAGCTGCAATATCTGGTCTTGCGGATTGTATAGATATGTATAATTTTAGAAATGAAAATATGAAAGCTGTTTTACGTGAATTAATTGGAGGTTCGCCAACAGAGTGCCCACAAGAATATATTAAGCGTTCAGTAGTATATTGGGCAGATAGGATTAATACACCCATACTGATTTGTCATGGGACGGCAGATACTAGAATTAAAGTAGAACAAGCATATAATATCGCAGAAAAACTAAAAGAGGCTCATAAAGAATATAAACTAATTATATATGAAAACGCGGATCATTCGCTTAAAGGAACCACGTGGATAAAGGATACATTAGAATGGTTTAAAAAGTATTAAAAAGGAGAAAAAATATGAATAAGGTTGTAAAGATAATTATTATAATTGCTATAGCAATATTAATAGTGGTTTCATTTTATTATTGTGGAAAGAAAATATATGACTCCATAAAATATGACCAAAGAATTCATGAACTATTATCAGATGATAAAGAAATTGAAAGAAAATGGTTAATAAAAAAAGAGGATATTCCATACGATTTAAACGATTCTAATGTTCAAAAATTTGAAATAAAACAAACATATATCTGCTTTGATCCTGAGATGAGAGTTAGAGATTACAATAATGGAGAATCATTTGAATTTACAATTAAAAATAATATGACCGTTGATGGTATGGTAAGAGATGAAATAAATATAGATATAACTAAAGAGCAATATGATAATCTAGTAATTAAACAAGAAGGAAATACTATTAATAAAACAAGATATCAACTATATGATAATGGACAAATAATTGCTTTGGATATTTTTCATGGAGATTTAGATGGCTTAGCATATATGGAGATAGAATTTAAAACAGAAGAAGAGAGTAATAACTATCAAGAACCAGAGTGGGTTATAAAAGATGTTACAAGTGATATAAATTATAAAAATGGACATCTAGCAAGATATGGGATACCAGAATGGATTTTGGAATAGGAGTGTTATATGAAAATAATTAAAAAAGAAGATGCTGATATTCTAAAAAATAGTGATACAAGTTCATTATTAGAATATTCAATTAAATTAAATGAGAAGAATATTGATTTATGTATAAATACAATTACAGGACGATACCCAGAAAAAGGGTATTGTACCAATAAAGTATGTCAAGAAATTTGCTATATTTTAGAGGGAAAAGGAAGTATTAATAAAAAGGACGAAGTTATTGATTTTAAAGCTGGAGATGTAATTTTTGTTGATAAAAACGATATATATTTTTGGAATGGTGAATGTAAGATAATAATGGTATGTACACCAGCATGGTATAAAGGACAATGTGAGTTGTTGGATTAATATATTACTTTTTGGATAGCTGCCTTTAGAAGTTCAAAAAATGGATATGTTATGGAGTTGCTATAAATGAGTGAATTAGAGTTTTATGAAAAAGTGAAAAAATGGGATTTCAGTATGATTAATTATTCAAAAGAATGCTTAACCAATTGGGATTTATATAAATTATTAAAATTATATTCAAATAGTGAAAGTAAAATACTAGATTTAGGCACTGGCGGTGGAGAAAAAGTTTTAAAATATTTTCCAGAATGTCAAGAAATAATTGCAACAGATTTTTCAAAAGAAATGATTAACACAGCCAATAATAATTTAAAAGAAAGTGGAAGAAAGAATATTATTTTTAGGCAAATGGATAATCTTAATATGGATACTCCAGATAATTATTTTGATATAGTTGTCGCAAGGCATACTCCAATAGATGCGAAACAAATATATAAGACATTAAAACCAGGAGGTAGATTGCTTTTACGTGGTGTAGACAAAATAGATTGCTGGAGCTTAAAATTATTATTTGGAAGAGGTCAAGGCTATAATGATGAAAAGCCAATTAGTGTGATTGACTATGAAAATATTTTAAGTGCTGGAATTAAATCTGTTGAGCTTGTTCTAATACAAATTAGAGAATATTATAAAACAAAAGATGATTTAATGGCATTGCTATTAAAAACCCCAATTATAAATGATTTTTCAAATAAAGAATTTGATGAAGAAAAAATTGATAAATATATTTCAGAAAATATGACAGATGAGGGCATATTATTGATTAGAAGATACTATGGAATTACAGCAACCAAATAAAGGAGAATAATTATGCTAATAACAGATATTTATAAAAAATATCATATTCCCAATCAATTGCAATTGCACATGTTAAGAGTGGCAGCATGTGCTAATTTGATTTTGGATAATTGGGAAAATAAAGATATAAACAAAAAATCAATACTTAAAGTTTGTTTATTGCATGATATGGGAAATATAGCAAAGATTAAAGATAATCCTGATAACGATGAAGAATTTATAAAAATTAGAAATAAATATATTGAAGAATTTGGAACTGATGACCATTTAATAAGTTTGCAAATAGGAAAAGAATTGGGTTTAAATGAAGTTGAATTAGAAATAATGCAAGGTAAAGAATCCAAAAGAAATGAAGAGATAATGAATAATGATTCTTTTGAAATTAAGATATGTGCTTATTGCGATGAAAGAGTATCACCACATGGAGTTGTAAGTATAGTGGATAGATTAGAAGATGCTAAAGCTAGATATAAAGACACAGCTTCAATATGGGGGAATGAAGAAAAAGCAAATCACTTGATTGAATGTGCTTTAACAATAGAGAAACAAATAATGCAATATTGTAGGATAAAACCGGAAGAAATTAATGATAATAATATTGAAAAATATATTGAAGAATTGAAAAAAATAGATATTTTAAAGGAAATATAATGAAAGTACTAAGTTTAACTGAACCATATGCTACATTAATTAAAAATGGTATTAAAACTATAGAAACAAGAAGCTGGAAAACAACTTATAGAGGAAGATTATATATACATGCAAGTTCTACAAAGATACCTAAAGCATATAGAGAAAATCAAGCGTTGATGTCTTTAGTAAATAATAAGGAACTAAGCTATGGAAATATAATATGTTCATGTGATTTGGTTGATTGTATTGAGATGACGGATGAATTTATAGATGATATTAGAAAGAATAATAATGAATATGTTACTGGTATATACGCTAAAGGGAGATATGCTTGGATATTGAAAAATATAGAAATATTAGATAATCCAATTAAAGCTAAAGGGCATTTAGGTATATGGAATTATGAGGACTAAGAGGATAGTATTTGGATTATTAAAAATTAAGGTAGGAAACTATATGAAACATTATATAATAGTTAAGTTTAATGAGGATTATAATTATTTAAAGCAATTAGAAGATATACAAAAATTATTTAATGAAGCATTAACGATTTATGGCGTAGATAGAATTGATATTTATAAATCAAATTCAAATAAAGCCAATCGATATGATTTAATGATAAAGATGGATTTGACTAATGAGGCTTTGATAGATTTTGACAATTCATGGATCCATGCCAAATGGAAAAGTGAATATGGAAAATATATACACAGTAAAACAATTTTTGATTGTGAGTAGTAGAAATTGAGGTGATTTATAGATGCTAGAATCATATGAAAGTGTGAGTCCAACAGCAATACTTACGTCTTATCAAAGAACTTTTAGTGATATACAATATGAAAAAGAAATATTTGATTGGTTAAGTAAGAAGTGCAAGGAAGAAATTCAATTAAACAAGTTAACAGCTCCAGTAATTGAATCTAGATATAAGTTGGCCAATCAATTAATAGATAAACTTCATATATCTCAAATATTAGAACTTGCAGCAGGATATTCTTCTAGAGGATTAATATATTCTCAAAAGAATTATAAATATGTAGAGATGGATTTGGAAAATGTTGTTAATAACAAAAAGCAAATTATAGATGAGTTGTTTGAGCCAAATGGTAATTTACATATAATAAATGGAAATGCTTTAAATATTGACGATTATATTAAGTGTGAAGAGTTTTTTGATAAGAATAAAGAATTGATAATTATAAACGAAGGCTTACTTAGATATTTGACTTTTGATGAAAAGAGAATAGTTGGACAAAATGTTTTTAAGATGCTTAAAGAATATGGTGGAGCTTGGGTTACATGTGATGTAACACCTAAAAAATTTATAAAGAAGCAAAATGAACAAAATCCAACATTAAATGCCAATATTAGCACTGTAACTTCAAGAAATAGCTTGAATGATAGATTTGAAAATGAAGAACATATTAGAGCTTTTTTTGGAGAGATAGGATTTAGTAGTATCGAAATTCATAAATTTATAGAAGTTAAAGATGAATTAAAGTCTTTTGAAATACTTGGAATGGATAAAGATTCGTGTGATGAATTGCTAGAAAGTGCATTAGTTGCAATCTTAAAAATATAAAGGAAATAGTATATGAAAAAAGGATTTAAGATAATAATAACAATATCAATTATAGTTTTAATTTTGTTAGCAATCAGCTTCTTTACAATTTTTATTTTAGCTAAACAAAAGAAAATATTTATCAATAAATGGTTTGTAGATGAGAATAAAAGTATCATTGGTGTTGATGTTTCAGCATATCAAGCAAATATTGATATGAATAAATTAAAAGAACAAAATATCAAATTTATTTATATTAAAGCAACTGAGGGAAGTAAGAAGCAAGATGATCGATTTGCCCAAAATTGGGAGAATGCAAAAAATGCAGATTTATTATCAGGTGCATATCATTTCTTTTCATATGATAGTGAAGGAAAAACTCAAGCAGAAAATTTTATAAAAACTGTAGGTGATGATATACAAGGAAGATTGCTACCAGTAGTTGATGTAGAGTATTATGGAGATAAAGAGCAAAATCCTCCTGATAAAGCAGATGTAGTAAGAGAGTTGAGAGTTTTTTTAGATATACTTGAAGAACAATATGGAGTAAAACCTTTAATTTATACTAGAGCAGACATATACAATAATTATCTTAAAGGAGAATTTGATCAATATAAGAAATGGATATCTAGTTTCTATACACCTATAAGTTGGAACTACAAAGATGAATGGTATCTTTGGCAATATTTAAATAGGGGACAATTAGAAGGATATACTGGCGGAGAGAAATATATTGATTTGAATATTTTAAATAAAGACAAACAATTAGAAGATTTAATTGTTAATTAGTAAAACAATAGGGATTTATCAAATTAGGAGGAAGAATATGAAGTTAAAAGGAAAAGTTGCGCTGGTGACAGGTGGTTCTACAGGAATTGGAAAAGCAGTAGCAGAGCTGTATGCAAAAGAAGGGGCAAATGTTATTATTTGTTCAAGTAGGACTGTATCAGAGGGAGAAAAAGTTGCTCAAGCTTTAAAAAATATGGGGACTAATTCTATGTATATACAAGCAGATTTAACTAAAGAAGATGAGGTAAAAAGGTTATTTGAAAAGATAAAAGAAGAATATGGAAAACTTGATATTTTAGTTAATAATGCTGGTAAATCAACCAATACTAAATTTGAAGATATTAATCAAGAAAATATACAACTTGATATTGAAACTAATTTTATTTCTGCTGTGCTATGTTCAAAATATGCAACGGAATTAATGAAAGATGAAGGATGGATAATTAATACATCATCAATAAGAGGAACAGATTATTCTGGAAGAGCAGGATTAATGGGATATTGTGCTGGAAAGGCTGCTTTAAACAGCTTTACAAAGAATTTGGCAATGCAATTAGCACCTAAAATATATGTAAATGCAATAGCTCCGGGATTTGTACATACAAGATATATAGATTCTATTTCAGAAGAAATGAAAGAAAATTGGCTTAAAAATATACCAATAAAAAAATTTATAACGCCTGAGGAAATCGCAGAAGTCTACTTAATGTTAGCAACATCTACAATATTCACCGGATCAATAATTACACCAGATGGAGGATATTCTGTTTTAAATAGATAGTGTAAAAAGGGGAATTATAATATTTAAATGGAAAAAGGTACCAATAAAATAAGTTTAAGTAAATTAAAAGAAATCATTAATATTATAAAAGTTGAAAATGTTAATGATGATGAAGTTTTTGATTTTATAAAACTATTAAAAAATCAAAAAGTAAGTGTCAAAAGCAAAAGTGTCTTATTTTTTCCTACCTATTTAGATAGTTCAGATGATGGCGGCGGGTGGTATATAGGAAAATGTGACTATAGACTAGAAATTAATGATTTTGTTAAAGAGTATCCTAACTATACATATGTACTTGATGAAAAAGCATATCAATTATTAAAAGATCGTAAGATAAAAACAATTCTAGTTGATAATGTAATGAAATCTATTGATTTATTATTTAATTATTATCTTAGAATGAGAAATGTTAAAACTATATTAGTAACAGGAAGTGTTGGAAAAACAACTACTGTTGGTTTGATAGAAAATGTAATAAAAAGCAATGTACTAAGAATTTATTCTAAAAGAATTACACCTATAATTCTCAAAAGCCAAATCATTAATCACCTAACAGAGGATGTTAATTATTTAGTTCTAGAAGCAAGTATGTATTACAGACATCATGTGAAATTTTTTAGTGATATATTAAAACCATATATTTCAGCATGTCTCAATATTGCACCAGAACATCTAGGCATAGATGGGATAAAAGATGTTAAAGATATAGTAGCAAGTAAAATGAGAATTTTTGAATTTGCAGAACATGCTCTAATTAATTGTTCAGATGAGGAGCTTTCAAAAATCTATTTTAAAGATGGTAGAATCTTTTATCAAGATATTAATTTTAATTCTAAAGTGAAAAACGTTTATGATATTTCAAAAATGAAAGAAAAGATTCATCCTTATATATATACTAGATTATCCCAAATACAATATCAGGCAGCATTTCAAGTTGGAATAATTTTAGGGATACCAGAGGAGACTGTTATCGACAGACTAAATAATGCAATTCCTGTTGAAAATAGAATTAATAAGCAAGTAGTATATGGAAAAGAAATCTTTTTTGATGGTGATGTTTCAGGTGTTGCTAGATTTGCAATTTTTACAGATCATTTATACAAAAGAGCTGTTTTAGTGATTCGAAATTTAACACGTTCCGGTGAGGAAAATGAAGATTATCCAGCAATAAAAAAATTCTTTGATAGATTTGAAAAAGTATATTTATTTGATGGAATTGAGAATATTGAGGATTTAATATCACAAAATACAGAAATAGTTTATTCAAATGAATTTATAAAGCATATAGATTCCGAAGTTAAAATTTTTTATCATTATGGAAGTTATTATAGAAAATTTGAGAAGTTCGATTTGAGTAATATGGAGTTGGATAATGTGAAAAAGAAGATTTTATTAATACATGGTTGGAATTATGAAAACTATAACAATATCACCGATAAGAATGCATGGAGCGATAGAGAAAAATTTGTAACAGCTTTAGAAGAAAAATATGAAGTAAGGAAACCTGATTTACCAGGATTTGGATTAGAAAAAGAACCGGGTAAAAGATTTTATACTGTTGATGATTATGCTAAATTTATTAATAACTATATTATTAATAACAATTTTCATCCCGATTATATCTTGGGATATTCATTCGGTGGAGCAGTAGCAGTAACATATTACAAAAATTATAACAGTAATAGTAAATTAATACTTATTTCACCAGCTTTAATAAGAAATACAAATAAATCAAAAAAATATATAAAAACACCTCGAATTTTAAATCCAATTAGAAATTATATTAGAGATTTATATTTGATAAAAAAAGTTAAAGTACCAGAAATGGTATATGGCACCAAGTTTTTAAAGGCTACTTATCAATCAATTGTAAGGATTGAAACAATGGAGGATTTACAATCAATCAAAAATGAAAACTTTATAATAATATATGGTGAACAAGACGATATGGTAAACCCTCACAAATTGTATGAGCTATCATCTCAAGATATAAGAGAAAGAATTAAGTTTATAAAAAATGGCGGACATGATATCGCAAATACTCATACCAAGCAGATATTAGAAATTATTGATGAATTTGTCAATCAAAAATAAATAAATGAAGGATGGAGAAAAAAATGGAAAATAAGGATTTTATAAAAATTGAAGTAAAAAAACTTGTTGAATGGAATGAACCAAATGGAGAAGGATGCCTTGTATCTGATATGGTTACCAAGGAAGGTTACAAAGTTGGATATATGTATAGGGAGAATCCTGATCCAGGAAGACCAGATAGTGGATGGAGATTTTTGGCTGGAAATGAAAGTGACGAATATATTAATAATCCAGATAATTGCCATATTATGGCTATTAATACTGTTTGTAATTATGATCCAGGTATAATACCATATATTAATTCAAAAATTGGAAGTGCATTTATTAGAATTAATGATAAAGAATTTGAAATTGATAATGGTGACAAACCTATTTTTATTGATAAGCAAAAGAGATAAACTATAAGAAAAAGATATTTAGAAGTATATTAAAAATAAATAGGAGTACTTCTAAAAGAAGGGAATATATTTAAATGAAGCAATTTTTTTATCATGGTATTGAGCCTTATGGAGACATAAGTGAAGCAGTAAGAAGTGTAATAGATATTATTAAAGATGGAGGAATTAAGCTACGAAGTGAATGTTCTGGATGCGACGATGAAAATCTTAAACATATATGTTTATATAGAAAAAATATGGATTATGATTATAATTCACCCACTCCTATACCAAGATCTGCTAGAGATGGATGGATAGATAGATGTATGGTTTTTGTAATTTCAGGTGATATCCAAGCTACTTATATTCCTCCATATACTAAAATAGAAGGGTTTGGCAATGAAACAAATTTGGTGGATGAGTGGCGATGTCTAGAAAATATTCCATTAGACAAAATAATAGGAATAGCATTACCATTAGACTTAATAAAGAAGACTCTAAATGGTGAGGATCCCTACGCTGAAGAGGGTGATATACTTAGATTAAGAGAAGCTTTGGAAGAATTGAAAACACTTACTGATAAATATGGATTAAAAACATTCAATAGTGAAACTAAAGATTTTACAGATAAACTTGATGAACAATATTCACAGTTATCTGAACAAGAAGAAGTAATTGAGTAGTTTTTTTAAAGAAGAAATATAATGAATTTGAATGGAGAATATAAATGGATTTAGATGAGTTAGCACAAAAAATGCGATTAAACGAATATGAGGTAGATGTTGTCCAAACAAAAGAGGATGCTAAAAAAATAATTTTAGATATGTGTTTAGATAAAATAGTTGGTATTGGAGATTCACATACAATATCAGAGTTGAATGTAATTGATGAACTTAAAGAAAACACAAAAGAACTTTATGCAATGCAATTAGATAAAAGTAGAGAAAATAAGTTAAAGTCACTTATTGTTGATGTTTTTCTATTAAGTGTAAACGCAGTTTCTTTTGAAACTGGAGAAATGGTTAATTTAGACAGTAGTTGTAATCGTGTAGCTCCATCAATGTATGGACCAAACCAAGTTGTTTTTGTAATAGGAAAGAATAAAATTGAAAAAGACTTAGCTTCAGCTATTGATAGAATTAAAAACTATGTGGCACCTAAAAATGCAAAAGCACATAACTATAATACACCATGTGTAATAACCGGAAAATGTGAGAATTGTTATACCAAAGATAGAATATGCAGAGCATTAGTAATATATCAAAAAAGACCAAAAGCAACACCAACTAAAATTATTCTAGTAAATGAAGATTTAGGTTGGTAATCTAACAGTAACTGATTGAGAATAATTCAGTCAATATCAGTAGCCAAAGAGGGAAATTTATGAAACTATTAAAAGATTGGACAAATTTTGAAAAACTATTATTATTTGGAAGCGTAGTAATAGTTAGTGTTGTAGGTTTATGCTTTAAATCAGATCTATTAACGGTATCTTGTTCAATAGTTGGTATAATAACAGCGCTATTATTAGCTAAAGGGAAAAATTTAGGACAAGTATTTGGATTATTAATAACAATATTATATTCAATAGTTTCATTTAAAAATAAATACTATGGGGAAGTATTAATATATGCTTTAGTAATGTTACCAATGTATATTATAGGAATTTTTACTTGGATAAATCATAAAAATGAAAAAACAAACTCAGTTGAAATAAATTCTATAGAAAAGAAAGAATGGGTTATTGTATCAATTGTATTTGCTTTAGTATTTGTTGGTATATATTATTTATTAAAAGCTTTTAATACGAATGAACTTGTCGTATCAACTATTTCAGTATTAGCTAGTTTATTTGCAGTATATTTACAAGTAAGAAGAAGCAAATATAGTTTTAGTTTTTATATGGTAAATGATATAATACTGATGTTTTTATGGGGAATACCTGTAATACGTGGTAGTTATATATTATTCCCAATGTTACTTAATCCTATAATAAATTTTATAAATGATATGTATGGATTTTATAATTGGAAAAAGACAGAAAAAATTCAAAATAATTAAAGGCGTTGATTCAAATAAATGAAACAAACATTAACTGCGATATCCCCACTTTTTGAAAGATTAAAGCAAAATGTTGATAATACTGGAGCTTTTACAGCTGTTGGAATGAGGAAATATTAAAGGAGAAGAATATGAAAAAGCCAATTATTGGTATAATAGGAAAAGTTCAACCTCAATATGGAGAAGATATTTGGCATAGAATTGATGAGGTTGATGAAATAAGATATTTAATTGTAAAAAATGGTGGAATTGCAATAACGTTATTACCAACAGAAGCAACATTAAAGTTTAATGATAATGATATAAAAGATGATACTGTTTTAAGTGAAAATGAATTAAATGAATTATATAGGCAAATAGATTTGTGCGATGGTTTTATATTACAAGGTGGGCTATATAGCTCAAATTATGAAATAGAGATGGCTAAAAAAATAATAGAATTAGACAAACCTCTTATAGGAATATGTGCAGGATTTAATAATATTTTAAGAGCAATTCGGTACAGATGTAATTGAAGACAAAACCAAAAGCCATGATATATATGATAAAGAGTACAGACATAAAATAACCATAGTTAAAGATACAAAAATGTATAAATTAATTAATAAAGATGAGCATAACGTAAATAGTATTCATAGTATGATAGCACCTAAAGAAAATGTTGATGGTTTTGCCAAAATTTCATCTTTTTCAAATGATGGTTTAGTAGAAAGTTTTGAATTAGAAAATAAAAAATTTGTACTTGGAATAAAATGGCATCCAGAATTAATGTTAGAAGATAATTTTACTCAAAATTTATTTAATGAGTTTATAAAAAATTGCAAATAAAATGAAGTGATATAAATGAATGAAAACAAAGCTAATATAAACTGCGAGAAACCAATTTTTATAAACATTAACTCGAATCGTTGAAAATACTGAGCTTGTGATGTTGAGATTTTTACATTTTTTATGTCAAGAATAATTAACAAAGTTGACAGATAGTAAAAGGGAGATGAAAGTTGACATATGAGAAATTTA
>JAEEGI010024957.1_pt1 | contig 11624 bp, 21 predicted proteins | sample 8958751 | NCBI WGS metagenome assembly JAEEGI01 (sample SAMN16246545, study PRJNA631951) | gut metagenome | biome: gut microbiome; feature: rumen; material: KS-attached | host: Bos | place: Iran: Karaj | collected 2018-10 | reverse complement strand
GGATGAAAGGCAAGGGAAAGGACGAATGGGAGGCCGAGAAGCTTATCGCTCTGGCGCGCAAGCTTCAGCCGGGCATAATGATCGACAACCGCACACAGCTGGAGCAGGATCTCTGGACTCCGGAGCAGTACCAGCCTTTGGAGTGGCTGCGTCACAAGGAGACGGGCGAACTGGTCACCTGGGAAGCGTGCCAGACATTCAGCGGTTCCTGGGGATATTACCGTGACGAAATGACCTGGAAGAATCCCGAAATGCTCATCAGGATGCTGATCAACACCGTATCGATCGGCGGCAACCTGCTTATGAACGTGGGCCCGACTTCAAGGGGTTATATGGACAAGCGTGCCATTGACGCGCTGAAAGTATACGAAGAGTGGATGAAATATAATTCCCGCAGCATATATAACTGCACCATGGCAGAACCTGAGTTCAAAGCGCCTGCCGACTGCCGGCTGACCCAGAGCGTTGACGGAAAGCGGCTGTACGTGCATCTGTTCGCCTATCCGTTTGCCCATCTGCAGCTCAAGGGTCTGGCAGGCAAGGTGGATTACGCCCAGTTCCTGCACGACGGCAGCGAACTGCTGTTCACCGAAGGGAAAGTCGACCATTTCTCAGAAGGCGCTACCAAAGCCGAGGACCTGCTGGTCATCAACCTTCCCGCCATCAAACCCAACGTGACCGTCCCCGTGATCGAGCTTTTCCTGAAATAAACAGCAAAACGAAAAAGCTTCCGTTTTGATATGCTACCCCCAAGTAGGACAATGAAAAATAAAACCTACTTGGGGGTATTTCTATGTCCAGAAAGAGTAAGATTGATTCAGTCCTAAAGGTACAGTTAGTTGAACAGTATCTGAGGGGCGAAATCGGAATCAGAGAAGCCGGTAGACTGGCAGGACTATCCGGAAACGGAACAGATTCCTTCCGGAAATGGGTTATCATTTATAGGAATGAAGGCCCGGGCGGCCTTTTGAATCAGGCGCGTAACAAACACTACCCTTTGGAGTTGAAGCTTAACGCCGTCAATGACTATCTTCAAGGAGATGGATCTCTATTGGAGATAATGGGGCGGTACAAAATTCGAACAAAAAAGGCACTCCAAGATTGGATAAAGCAGTATAATGCTCATGGAGAAATCTCAGTTCGTACAAGCGGAAGGGGAAGCTACATGAGCAAATCAAGACAAACGACGCCGGAAGAACGTCTCGAAATCGTACAGGATTGTCTTGCCAATGATAAGAACTATGGCGCTATGGCACTGAAGTATAACTGTTCTTATCAACAGATACGCAACTGGGTGTTGCGCTATGAGCAGATGGGATCAGCAGGTCTGGAAGATCGCCGCGGTCGAAGAGCCGGCACGCAGCCTGCCAGGACGCCGGAGGAAGCACTGCGGGACAAGATAGCAGAACTGGAACGAAAGAACCGCGACCTTCAGATGGAGAATGACCTGTTAAAAAAAGTCAGAGAGTTAGAGATGAAAGATCGCTATCTCTGACTCGGCATCTGTATAAATATCAGGCGATCAAAGAACTGTCTGAAGAAAAACATTACCCTGTACATCGTCTTTGCGAATACCTGCATTTATCCCGGGGAGCTTATTACCGTTGGCTGAAAAATCCGGTCAGTTGCAGCGAAAGACACAACCAGGAGATCGCAGAAAAAATCAGAGGCATTCATGAGAAGCACCCAGACATGGGATATCGCAGGATCAGGGATGAACTGGAGCGGCATCACGATATCGGTGTCAATGATAAGCGGATTCTGCGAATCTGCCGTAAGGAACATATCCAATCTACGATCAAATGGAAACCAAAGAACTGTACCAGAAACAGCAATGATCCGGCACATATCGCCAAGAATTACCTGAACCGGGATTTTCATGCGGATGCCCCGAACGAGAAGTGGCTTACCGATGTGACGGAATTCAAGTATTATATCGGCATAGAAGTTCACAAGGTATACCTGAGTGCCATTCTGGATCTTTTTGACCGAAGAATTGTGGCCTACGTAATCGGAGACCACAATGACAATCCGTTGGTTATGAATACCTTTGATGCTGCTGTAGCTCTTGAGCCGGGCGCTCACACATTGTTTCATAGTGACAGAGGTTTTCAGTATACAAGCAAACAGTTCCATACAAAAATCAAAAAGCAACATATGAAGCACAGCATGTCCAGAGTTGCCCATTGTATCGACAATGGCCCTATGGAAGGCTTCTGGGGCATCCTGAAGCGTGAGAAGTACTATGGCAGACGTTTTACTTCCAAAGCGGATCTGGTCTCCGCCATAGAGGACTATATCAACTACTATAATACACAGCGGATCCAGCGGAAACTGCGCTTGATGACACCGGCCGAGTATCATGAACAATACTATTCGGCGGCATAAGAATGCCGCCAGCTGTTCACACAACCGGCGGTACGGAACCTTTTAATTATTCACTGTCCTCTTGACGGGTAGCACACCAGGCGATATGCTCCGGGAGCTTAATTATGCCTTCCCGCCGCGGCGGAAGGCGCTGTCTGCATATATAGTCAGCACATAAAAAATCAAAGCCGCGCGGTTTGCGCGGCTTTAACTTGTCAGCCCTGCTTCTGCTTGTGCTTGGGATTCTCGCAGATCACCATTACGTGACCCTTGCGCTTGATTATCTTGCACTTTTCGCAGATGGTCTTAACGGACGGTCTTACCTTCATTTCTGTGTTCCTCCTTAAAAGAGTTACTGCTTACTGCGCCAGGTGATGCGGCCGCGGGTGAGGTCGTAGGGCGAGAGCTCTATCTTCACCTTGTCGCCGGGGTAGATGCGGATGTAGTTCATGCGCATCTTGCCGGAAACGTGCGCCAGTATCTTGTGGCCGTTGGGCAGCTGTACCTCGAACATCGCGTTGGGGTAGGCTTCGGTTACAACGCCTTCAACCTCTATAACGTCTGATTTGGACAAATGCATTCCTCCTTGGCAGCGATCCACTTGCGGATTTCGTGATCCTCGATCCCCCGCTCCAGGAGCTTCAGGATCTCGGGATCAGGCAGGCTTTTCAGCTTCAGATGCCTGAGCTTTTTCTTTTTCGGCCTTGAGACCTTGCGTGTGTCGCCGTCTGACAAAAGCACGTAGTTTTCGTCCAGCGACTCGATAACCAGAAACAAGCGGCCTTCGTCCCTTCCGGCTTTCGACTTTACAAGGGAGCCGGGTACGATGGGCGGCTTATCCATTTTGAGATCCTCCCGCGAATTTGCCCGGGTAGGAAAGTATCTCCGCGTCGCCGTCCGTGACAAGCACCGTATGCTCGTAATGGGAGCAGATGGAGTTGTCGCGGGTGACGGCGGTCCAGTCGTTGTCCTGGATGAATACCTTCCAGGTGCCCAGCGCTATCATGGGCTCAATGGCTATGGTCATGCCCGCCTGCAGCCTTACGCCGCGTCCGGGCTTACCGTAATTCGGCACGGAAGGGTCTTCGTGCATTTCCTGACCGATACCGTGACCGCAATAATCTCTGATGACTCCGTAGCCGAACTTTTCCGCGTGCTGCTGCACCGCCCAGCCAATGTCGCCAAGCCGGTTGCCTGCCCGCGCCGCCTGCGCGCCCTTCCAGAAGCATTCTTCCGTAACGCGCATGAGCTGCTCGGCTTCCTTGCTTACCCTGCCTACCGGCGCGGTAAACGCGGAATCACTTTGCCAGCCGTTTAAGATGCAGCCGCAGTCTATAGAGACGATCTGGCCTTCCTTAAGCGCCTTGCTGCTTGGGAAACCGTGCACTACCTCGCTGTCCACGCTGGCGCAGATGGAGAAGGGAAACCCTTCGTAGCCCTTGAAGGAGGGCACCGCGCCTGCTCCGCGTATGAGCTTTTCCGCCCTTTCGTCTATCTCCAGGGTGGTAACGCCCGGTACGATCATTTCTCTCAGTTCCGAAAGCACGCTGTGGAGCAGCTTGCCCGCCGCCCTCATCAGCCTGATCTCGGATTCGCTTTTGGTGTATATCATCTTAGCCCCTCAGCGCGCTCAGTATCGCAGCTGTCACTTCTTCGGGCGTGCCTTCCCCGTTCACGGGAGCCAGCTTGCCCGCCCGCCTGTAGAAATCTATCAGCGGGGCAGTCTGGGTGTGATATACATTGAGACGGTTCTGTATGGTCTCGGGAGCGTCGTCCTTGCGGCGGTAAAGCTCACCGCCGCAAGCGGGACACACTTTTTCGTCCTTGAGGGTCGAAATATGGAACGTGCCCTGACACTCTTTGCACACCCTGCGTCCGGTCAAACGGCTCAGCAGATGCGCGTCCTCGACCTCCATATCCACCACCATGTCCGGCGCCTTGATCTCGTCCAGCGCCTGAGCCTGGTGTACGGTACGGGGAAATCCGTCCAGCAGATAACCGTTAGCGCAGTCGGCCTCGTTGAGCCGATCGCGTACCATATCTATCAGCACTTCGTCCGGCACGAGCTGCCCCGCCTCGACAAACGCCTTGGCGCGCAGGCCCGTGGGAGTGGCGGCCGCTATGGCACTTCTAAGCATATCTCCGGTGGAGATGTGGGGAATCGACAGTTCCTGGCAGATCTTCTCCGCCTGGGTGCCCTTCCCCGCCCCCGGAGGGCCAAGAAACACTAACTTCATTTGAGTCTTCCCCCAGTTACTTCAGGAAGCCCCTGTAGTGCCGCATGAGCAGCTGGCTCTCCAGCGTGCGCGCGGTCTCGACCGCAACGCTCACAGCGATCAGCAGGGAAGAACCCGCGAACGCCAGCTGTACGCCGAACAGCTTGTACACGATGTTGGGCACCAGCGCCAGCACCGCCAGGAAGATCGCGCCGAACAGGGTGATGCGGTGGTTGATACGGGTGATGTAGTCAACCGTGGCCTTGCCCTGACGGATACCGGGGATAAGTCCGCCGTTGTTCTGGATATTCTCAGCCATCTCCTTGGGATTGAAGGTGATGGAGGAATAGAAGAAGGTGAAGCCCAGGATCAGAAGCGCGTTGATGGCGATGTACCACCAGGTGCCGCTGCCCAGGGTGTCGCTCCACCAGTTGGCAGCCTTGGTGGAGATGAACTGAAGGATCGTCTCCGGGAACTGCATGATGGCGGAAGCGAAGATCAGAGGCAGAACGCCGCTGGCGTTGAGCTTGATCGGGATGTGGGTGGACTGGCCGCCGTACATCTTCCTGCCCACCATGCGCTTGGCATACTGGACGGGGATGCGCCTTTCGGCCATGTCTACCAGCACGACGCCCACGATCATAGCCAGGCTGATGATCAGTATGGCCAGGCCGCCGGGCAGTGAGGAGAAGGTCCCGGAGAACATCTCGGTGAACAGGGAACGTACCCTGGCCGCCAGCACGGTGGCGAAGCGGCTGACGATACCTGCGAAGATCAGCAGGGACACGCCGTTGCCGATACCGTTCTCGGTGATTCTTTCACCGATCCACATGGCCAGTGCGGTACCTGCCGCAAGGCAGAAGCCGATGGTCAGATAGTTGAAGAATCCGGGATCGGCGGAGGCCTTCAGGCCGTAGGTCAGAGCGATCGCCTGCACGAAGCCGAGACCGACCGTTACGTAACGGGTGATCTGGGCGATCTTTTTCCGGCCTTCCTCGCCGCTCTTGTTGAGCTGCTCCAGAGAGGGGATCGCCACGCACAGCAGCTGCATGATTATGCTGGAGTTGATGTACGGGGTGATGCCCATGGCCATGATGGTCCAGTTGGAGAAGTTGGCGCCGGTCATCCACTGGATGTAGTCCAGCAGGCCGTAGCGGTTGATCTGTTTGGCCAGCTCGGCCGCGTTGACGCCGGGAGTGGGGATGAAGCACAGCAGCCTGTACAGCAGCAGCATTCCCAGGGTGTAAAGCAGCTTTTTACGCAGATCCTTTATTTTCCACGCGTTCTTCAGCGTCTCAAACATATCAGATCACCTCGCAGCTTCCGCCGGCCGCTTCGATCTTCTCCTTTGCGGTGGCAGTAAATTTGTTAGCCTGCACCGTAAGCTTTTTGGTGAGTTCACCGTCGCCCAGGATCTTGATGCCGTCCAGCACCTTGTTGATGATGCCGTACTCGAGCAGCTCGATGGGGCCTACCACCTCGCCGTCCTCAAACACGTTCAGCACGGAGATGTTGATGGTCTCGTACTCGGTGCGGAACTTGTTGGTGAAGCCACGCTTGGGCAGACGCATGGTCAGGGGCATCTGGCCGCCTTCGAATCCGGGCCGCTTGCCGCCGCCGGAACGGGCCTTGGCGCCCTTGTGACCTTTACCGGAGGTCTTGCCCAGACCGCTGCCGATACCGCGGCCCAGCCTCTTGGGGGCCTTGGTGGAACCGTACGCGGGCTCTAAATCATGAAGTTTCATGCCTGACCTCCTTCTTCGATCTCTTCGACCTTCACCATGTGCTTGACCTTGAAGATCATGCCGCGCACGGCGGGGTTGTCTTCCTTGACGACCGTGTCGCCTACGTGATGGAGCCCCAGGGCCTGGATGTTGGCCTTGTGGTTCTTCAGCGCGGCGATGGTGGACTTGGTTTGAGTTATCTTAAGCTTCATAGTTCAAGTCCCCCTTAACCCAGGATCTCTTCCACGGTCTTGCCGCGGAGGCGGGCTACCTTTTCAGCGGACTGGAGCCTGCCCAGGCCGTTCAGGGTGGCGCGCACCATGTTGATGGGGTTGTTGGAGCCGATGGACTTGGTGCGGATATTCTTGATACCCACAGCCTCTATGACCGCACGCACGGGACCGCCCGCGATAACGCCGGTACCTTCTTCGGCGGGCATGAGCAATACCTTGCCCGTTCCGAACACGCCGGTGATCTCGTGGGGGATGGTGGTGCCGTCCAGGGGCACGTTGATGAAGTGCTTTTTGGCATCTTCGATCCCCTTGCGCACGGCTTCGGGGATTTCCACCGCTTTGCCCATGCCGCAGCCGACCTTGCCCTTTTCGTCGCCCACTACCATAAGAGTGGTGAAGCGGAAGTTCTTGCCGCCCTTAACGACCTTGGCAACGCGGTTGATGTACACGAGCTTTTCTTTGTATTCACTGACTGGTCTTTCTCTGCGCTGCATTGCGTTATCTCCTCCCTTAGAAGTTTAAGCCGCCTTCGCGAGCGCCAGCAGCCAGCTGAGCTACACGACCGGTGTAAATATATCCGCCGCGGTCAAACACCACTTCTTTGATGCCGGCAGCGATCGCCCTTTCGGCCACGATCTTGCCCACCAGCTTGGCCTGGCCCTTCTTGTCCAGCTCCGCCGCCTGAGAAGCGATATCCTTCTCCACGGTGGAAGCGGCGCACAGGGTGTTGCCCTTGGTGTCGTCGATAACTTGAGCGTAGATATGCGCGTTGGAACGGAACACGCACAGACGCGGACGCTCGGGCGTACCGCTGATCTTTTTGCGCACACGTTCGTGGCGTATCACGCGGATCTCGTTTCTATCCGTCTTTTTGAACATTGCGATACCCTCCCTTTAATTATTTCTTACCGGACTTGCCTTCCTTGTGGCGTACATACTCGCCTTCGTAGCGGATGCCCTTACCGTGATAAGGCTCGGGCTTGCGGATCGCGCGGATCTCCGCGGCGATCTCGCCCACTACCTGCTTGTCAATGCCGCTGACGCTGATCTTGTTGGGGTTGGGCGTCGCGAAAGTGACGTGCTCGGGAGCTTTCACCACAACGGGATGGGAGAAGCCGATGTTGATGGTCAGCTGGGAGGGGTTGTCCGCCTGAGCGCGGTAGCCCACGCCCACCAGCTCCAGGTTCTTGGTGAACCCGGTGGTTACGCCGGTGACCATGTTGTGGATAAGGGCTCTGTAGAGGCCGTGCATGGCACGGAACTCTTTCTCGTCGTTGGGACGGCTCACGGTGAGTTCGCCGTTCTCGATCTTGATGCCCATCTGGTCGTTGACCTTCTGGGTCAGGGTGCCCTTGGGACCCTTTACGGTAACTACGTTGTTTTCAACCTTCACGTCTACGCCCTGGGGCAGTTTGACCGGAAGCTTTCCGATTCGTGACATATAAGCAGTACCTCCTTACCAAATGTAAGCCAGCACTTCGCCGCCGATATTGGCCTGGCGAGCCTGCTTATCTATCATCAGACCCTGGGAGGTGGAGATGATGGCGATACCCAGACCGCCCAGCACCTTCGGGATCTCTTCGCTCCTGGCGTACACGCGCAGACCGGGCTTGCTTATGCGCTTAAGGCCCTTGATTACGCTTTCCTTACCTTCGGCGTACTTAAGACCGATCTTGATCTGACCCTGCAGGCCGTCCTCAACAACCTCGAAGCTCTTGATGTAGCCTTCGTCAAGCAGGATCTTGGCAATGCCCTTTTTGATGTTGGACGCCGGCACGAGCACTTCGTCGTGCTTCGCAATCAGACCGTTACGGATTCTGGTAAGCATATCCGCGATGGGATCGTTTACTAACATTGTTGAACCTCCTTGACGATTACCAGCTGGCCTTTCTGACTCCGGGGATCTCGCCCTTGTAGGCAAGATTGCGGAAGCAGACGCGGCACACGCCGTACTTGCGGAGCACCGCATGGGGACGACCGCAGATGCGGCAGCGGGTATAGGCGCGGGTAGAGAACTTGGGTTCCCTGGCCTGCTTTATTTTAAGGCTAGTCTTTGCCACGCTTATTCCTCCTTCTTTACGCCTGGAACGGCATGCCCAGCTGGGCTAAAAGTTCCTTCGCTTCCTCGTCGGTCCTGGCAGTGGTGACGAAGATCATCTCCATGCCGCGGATCTTGTCCACCTTATCGTACTCGATCTCGGGGAAGATCAGCTGTTCGCGTACGCCCAGGGCGTAGTTGCCTCTGCCGTCGAAAGCCTTTGCGGAAACGCCTCTGAAGTCGCGCATGCGGGGCAGCACGATGGAAATAAGCTTGTCGGCGAACTCGTACATGCGGTCCTGACGCAGGGTCACCTTGGCGCCCACGTTCATGCCGGCACGCACTTTGAAGTTCGCGATGGACTTCTTGGCCTTGGTCACCAGGGGCTTCTGGCCGGAAATGGTGGCCAGCTCGTTGACCGCGGTCTCCAGAGCCTTGGCGTTGTCCTTGCAATCGCCCAGACCCATGTTGATGACGATCTTCTCAAGCCTGGGTACCTGCATCACGTTCTTATAACCGAACTTCTGCGTAAGAGCGGGAATGACTTCGCTTTTATACTTTTCCTGCAGCCTTGTCATGTTTATATCCTCCTCTCACTTACTTGATGGTGGCGCCGCACTTCTTGCATACGCGCACCTTTTCGGGCTTCTGGCCTTCGCGCTCAATGAACTTGTGCGCGAGGCGGGTGGCCTTCTTGCAGGAGGGGCATACCAGCATGACCTTGCTGGCGGGGATGGGGGCTTCCTTGTCGACGATGCCGCCGGGCATGCCCTGTCCCCTGGGCTTCTGGTGCTTCTTCACCATCGCCACGCCTTCCACGACGATCTTGCCGTTGGAAGGATACGCCTTCTGGATCTTGCCCTGCTTGCCCTTGTCTTTACCGGAGATAACGACTACGGTATCGCCGGTCTTTACACCGAGTTTCGTAATAGCCATAGTGTCGTCCTCCTATTAAAGTACTTCGGGGGCCAGCGAAACGATTTTCATGTAATCCTTTTCGCGAAGCTCTCTGGCTACGGGCCCAAAGATACGGGTGCCCTTGGGCTGTTTCTGGGAATCAATGATAACCGCGGCATTGTCGTCAAAACGGATGTAGCTGCCGTCGGGACGACGATACTGCTTCTTGGTGCGGACGATAACGGCCTTTACAACCTCGCCCTTTTTCACGGCTCCGCCGGGCTGCGCGCTCTTTACGGAAGCGACGATGATGTCGCCCACGCCGCCGCTCTGACGGAAGGAGCCGCCCAGTACGCGGAAGCACATGATCTCCTTGGCTCCGCTGTTATCTGCAACCTTTAATCTGGTTTGCGGCTGAATCATAGCGAGTTCCTCCTGCTCTTACTTCGCCTTTTCGATGATCTCGACCAGTCTCCAGTGCTTTTCCTTGGAGAGGGGTCTGGTTTCCATCACGCGCACGGTATCGCCTACGCCGCACTCGTTGTTCTCGTCGTGAGCCTTGAGCTTGGTGGTGCGGTTCATGATCTTGCCATACAGCGGATGCTTTACACGGGTGCGGATCGCGACCACGATGGTCTTGTCCATCTTGTCGGACACTACTACGCCGACGCGCTCTTTGCGCATGCCTCTTTGTTCGGACATTTGTCTTTCCTCCCTCAGTTCTTAGTCAGTTCGCGCTGGCTGAGAACGGTCTTGATGCGGGCTATGTCCTTTTTGCAGGCACGTACCGCCGCCGTGTTCTGGAGCTGACCGGTGGCCAGCTGGAAGCGCAGGTTGAACAGCTCGCTCTTCTTGTTCTTCAGTTCGGTGTCGAGCTCCTGAGTGGTCTTGTCCTTCAGAGTATCCATGATGTTATTCTTCATTGCTCTTCACCACCCGCCTGAGTGTCCTTGGAAATGATCTTGGTCTTTATGGGAAGCTTGTGGCCTGCAAGGCGCAGCGCTTCGCGGGCAACCGCCTCGTCGATGCCGCCCATCTCGAACAGTACACGGCCGGGCTTTACGACCGCTACCCAGTACTCGGGCGCGCCTTTGCCGGAACCCATTCGGGTCTCAGCGGGCTTTGCGGTAACAGGCTTGTCGGGGAAGATCTTGATCCACACGTTACCGCCGCGCTTGGTGGTACGGGTCATGGTCTGACGGGCAGCCTCAATCTGATTGGAGGTGATCCAGCCGGGCTGAAGCGCCACGAGGCCGTACTCACCGTATGCCAGGAAATTGCCGCGCTGGGCCTTTCCCTTCATGCGACCGCGCTGCTGCTTGCGGTGCAGAACTCTCTTGGGCATCAGCATTGCTTATTTCCCTCCTTCTCTGGGTTCGCGGTTCTCGCGGTTTTCACCGCGGTTTTCGCGGTTGGGACGGCCGCGGCCGGGGCCGAAATCACGGCCGCCTCTGCCTTCGCGGCGGTTGCCGCTGGCCTTGACGGATCTGGGGGCATAGCCCTTGCCCAGGAACTCGCCCTTGTAGATCCATACCTTCACGCCGATACGGCCGTAGGTGGTCTTCGCCTCGGCGAAGCCGTAGTCGATGTTGGCGCGCAGGGTCTGCAGCGGGATGCTGCCCTCGTGGTAGCCTTCGGTGCGGGCGATGTCCGCGCCGCCCAGGCGGCCTGCCACGCTGGTCTTGATGCCCTTGGCGCCGGCCTTCATGGAGTGCTGCAGCGCCTGCTTCATCGCGCGGCGGAAGGAGGTGCGCTTTTCGATCTGCTGGGCGATGTTCTCGGCCACCAGCTGAGCGTCGCATTCGGGATTGGAGACCTCGAGGATGTTGAGGTTCACGTTCTCCACGGGCTTGCCCGCGAAGTCGGCGATCTCCTTCTTGAGGGTCTCAACCTGCTCGCCGCCCTTGCCGATGATGATGCCGGGCTTTGCGGTCCATACATCCACCTGCAGCTTGTCAGCGGGGCGGGCCAGATCGATGTGGGAAATGCCGGCGGCGAAGAGCTTGTCTTTGAGCCACTCGCGCAGCTTGTGATCATCGATCAGGTTCTGGGAAAAATTCTTCTTGTTGGCGTACCACTTGGCGCTCCAGTCCATGATGCCACCGACGCGCGCGCAATGAGGATTAACTCTCTGACCCATTGTGTTTCC
>JAEEGI010024954.1_pt1 | contig 11624 bp, 16 predicted proteins | sample 8958751 | NCBI WGS metagenome assembly JAEEGI01 (sample SAMN16246545, study PRJNA631951) | gut metagenome | biome: gut microbiome; feature: rumen; material: KS-attached | host: Bos | place: Iran: Karaj | collected 2018-10 | reverse complement strand
AACCTGCGCCTCCTGACTGCGCCAGAATTCCTTGTCTGTTTCTGAGAGCCCCTGTTTTTCGATTCGCTGCTTCAGTTCCTGCTCACGCAAGGCATAAAACTCTGACCCATCAAAGCGGGTAAGATCACGGTAATAACCGGTCACGGAAGTGATCACCTCCATAACAGGAACATATTTTTCAGACTCCGTAGTAATCTCCATAAGCGTAGATCCGTTTTCAAACCTCATAGCAGGTTTCATTTCCTCTATCAGTTCTTCGTCAATGGTCCTGCCGTCCAGTTCTTTGGCCGCTTCCCGAGATACAGGTTGGACCTCCGAAATGGAGAATATCACCAGGAACAAGAGCATAAGGACTGCTCCTGCAAGCGCAATCAAATTTACCCTTGCACGAAACAGCTTTTTCAGTTCATACAAATATATCGTCCGAAGCATCCCGCAAATTCACCTCTTTTCCCCAATCTGAGAGATATAGAATGCCTCCAGATCTTCTCCCCCGGCAGACCGGTTTCCCTGCCAGCGCAGTTGCCCGTCCTTCATAATCATCAGCCGGTCTGCGATATGCTCCAGATCCGATACGATGTGTGTGGAGAGCAGAACGATTTTATTCTTTCCCAATCCTGAGATTAGCTCGCGAAAGCGGATTCTCTCCTGTGGATCAAGACCCGCTGTCGGTTCATCCATAATCAGAATCTGCGGATCATTTAAGAGAGCCTGCGCGATCCCAAGCCTCTGCCTCATCCCACCGGAATACGTACGTACCTTTTTTCCGGCGGAATCTCCCAGCCCGACCAGCTCGATCACTTCCTTTGTTTTTTGAATGGCGTCTTTTTTTGTCAGGCCCTTTACAGCGGACATATAGAGCAGGAAATCCTTTCCGGAGAATTCCGGATAGAAACCGAAGTCCTGGGGAAGATACCCCAAAATATCTCGATATTCCTCTGTTCCCACGCTCATTCCGTCACAGGAGACGGTTCCGCTGTCAGGAGCAAGAACCCCGCAGAGCAGCCGCATCAGGGTTGTTTTTCCCGCTCCGTTTGCGCCCAGAAGTCCCGTTACTCCCTTTGTCAAGGTAAATGACATCCGATCAACCGCAATCTTGTTTTTATACTGTTTGGTGATTCTGTCTGCTATTAGTTCCATACCGCTTCCTCCAACTCACAAATCCATCTGCGCATGCTGACGACAAGACTGAAAACAAGCAGGATAAACGCTACTGTCCAGATGACAGTAAACCTTTCCTCATATAAGCTGCTCAGGTAATATGGTGCCGCCGCAAAAAGTCCTGATGACAAGAAGCAGATTATTATGCTTCCCCAGTTATTGTCCGACCTGTTTTTCCTCTCATATACCGAGCCTAACAGTGAGGCTGCCAGATACGGCACCATCATATATAGAAATACTCTGATTAGAGAATACGAAAACCAAGGTCGCACCACCCAAATAACAACCAGAAGTCCTGCCGTCTCTACGATACCAACCAGAAATATCCTTGCAAGCATGACGCTCCTTAATGAAAATCTGGCAGTATACTCCAATTCAGCCATTTTCCACCTAGAAGATCTTCCTGTCTCAACAAGGATTTCTACTGCCAGAAGAGGAGTTAAGGCAAAAGGATAGTTTCCTGTGTTACCGTAACAGATTCCCATAATGCACAACAATAGGACGGCAGATAGCAGCCATATCCACTTGCCAATATAAAAAAACTGTCTCAGGAGAAAGTCCCCATGATTTATGACTACAGGTCGTCTGGATATCAGGCCCTGATCTTCTAATCCTTGAAAGAAAGCCTTCTTCTCTTCAGGTTCCGGAGTCGAGCAGATTTCTTTCAGAAGCTTGATAATCCTATCATTATCCATTTTCTCCCTCCATTTCATCCTTGACCTTTTTCAATATCCCTTTCAGCCTTCTGTATACAGCAAACCTTGATATATTGTATAGACGGCTTATCACGGGAACAGGGACGTCGTTAACATACCGCAAAAGCAGCATTTCCCGCTCCTCCAGAGAGAGCTTCTGGAGAGCATCTATCAGGCTGATACGCTCTAACAATGACTGTTCCGATTCCTCCAGCTGCGGGATATCCAGCGCTTCATCAATGTTAAAAACAATCATCTTGTCTCTGTAATACTGACTGCACAGATTGCGTGCAATCGTATACAGGTACTGTAGCTGTCGGTTCTCGTCCTGATACGTCCTGCTTCCAATAAACCGAAGGAAGGTTTCCTGTGTCAGGTCTTCCGCTGTATGTTGGTCATGAAGGCGGAAATATAGATATTTATAGATCCGATCATATTGCTCTTCCAGATTCAACGAACGACCTCCTTCCTCAGTGTAATCTTCAATATGTATAACGAAATTAAACCCTGTTTGTGCGCCATTCGACAAAAAATGTTCCTGACTTTTCCTGTGGTCAGATCTATTATCAGAACAGAAAAAACGGGATTCCAGAAGATCACCTCATTAAAGTGAACTCCTCGGAATCCCTTGTTTCAGGCTTTCTGAGTTCTCTTATGCATCTATATGTGAAAGCAGACTACTGTCTCTACAAACTGTGATTCGCTTATTTGCCTTTTTTATTCTCAGAATCCTTAATCCTATAGTAATCCTCAGCATCCACGCCGATCTCGACATAGTCCTTCGGCTTCGCATTTTTGTTGCTCAAGCAAACAACAGTCTCCACATGCCCGCAGCGCGGGAACATATCTACGGCGGAGGCTTTCACGGCGGTATAGCCGCAGGAGGCGAACAGCTTCAGATCGCGGGCGAGGGTGGCGGGGTCGCAGGATATGCAGACGACCCTGTCGGGCCCCATTCGGGCTATCGAGCTTATTACGGAGGCGTCGAGCCCCTTGCGCGGGGGATCGACGAAAAGCACGTCCGGCCTCATTCCCTCGGCGGCGAAGCGTGCCGCGGCGTCGGCGGCGTCGGCAAGTATGAATTCGGCGTTGTCCACGCCGTTTTCAAGCGCGTTGGAGCGGGCGTTTTCCACGGCGGAGGGAACTATCTCCACGCCGGTGACGTGTCCGGCAAAGGGGGCCGCGCTGAGGCCCACGGAGCCGACCCCGCAGTAAAGATCCACCACGTTTTCCTTCCCGGTCAGAGAGGCATAGTCGATCGCGAGCTCGTAAAGCCTCCGGGCCTGGGGGATGTTCACCTGGAAAAAGGAAAGAGGGGAGAGGCGGAAGCGGAGAGAGCCGAGCTCGGCGGAGACCGTATCTTCGCCCCAAAGCGTTTCAAAGCTGCCCGAAAGCACGGTGTTGCCCTCGGAGGGATTGATGTTCAGCACCACCGAGCGCAGACCGTCGACTTCGCCGGTCAGGCGGCGTACAAGCTCGTCAAGCCCGCGGGGACGGGCCCTGCTGACCACGCACACCATTCCGAGGCGGGAAAAAAGATGGCGGATAAGACCGCGGCCGCTTTGCTCGTCATAGTGCGGTACCGACAGATCGTCCATCCAGCCGCGCAGTACCGCCGCGGCCCTGTCGGCGGCGGCGCTCTGCAGCAGGCAGCCGTCTATGCTTATCACGTCGTGGCTGCGCGGACGGAAAAAGCCGGTCACGGCGCGGCCGCGGCTGTCGCGGCCCGCGGCAAGTATGCTCTTGCTGCGGTAGCGGAGTATGTTTTCAGAGCCGAGTATGCCGTCGGCGCGGAGCTCGAGGCCGCCTATGCGCTCCAGCGCGTCGTTCACGCCCATAAGCTTTATGCGCTTTTCCTCTTCATAGGACGCGTGGCGGAAAGCGCAGCCTCCGCATACGGGGTAATACGGGCAGTCGGGCTCCGTGCGCTCCGGAGAAGGGCGCAGGAGCTCCTCGAGGCGGCCGTATACCGCCGACGAGCCCACTTTGGTTATCCTTATTCTGCAAAGCTCGCCGGGCAGAGCGCCCTTGACGAATACCGCGCGCCCCTCGTGACGGACCACGCCCGCTCCGTCGCGGGTGCAGCCCTCCGCCTCGGCGGTGATGATATCATTCTTCTTCAACGGTCTTTGTCCGCCCTTCGCGTTTTACGGGCTCCCAGCCCCGCAGCGGCAGGCGCTGCATGGCGCGGAAGGTCTTTATCTTGAAGTCCTTTCGTTCCCGGCTCAGAGTAAACATGATATCCCGCGCGGCCTCGCGCTTGCTGGTCTTGTCCATGGGACAGGTGCTCTTTACCACGGGCAGGGAGTAGCGGGACACCAGCGAGGTGACGCGCTTTTCTTCCGCGTACAGCATCGGCCTTATCTGCGTGATACCGCTGCGGTCCATTAGCGTTACGGGCTCAAAGCAGCTTATGCGGCCCTCGTAAATAAGGGACATGAGGAAGGTCTCAACGGCGTCGTCCATGTGGTGACCGAGGGCGGCCTTGTTCGCTCCGAGCTCTCTGAGCTTGTCGTTGAACGCGCCCTTTCTCATTTTTACGCAGAGGGAGCAGGGATTTTTTTCCCTGCGCTGATCGAACACCACGCTGCGTATATCAGTGTCCAGATAATAATACGGCACTTCGAGGCGCTCGCACAGCTCCTTCACCGGGGTGAAATCCATGCCGTCGAAGCCGAGGCCCACGGTGACGCCGACAAGCTCGAAACGCTTGGGGTAATACCGCCTCAGCGAGCTCAGAGCGCACAGAAGCGCGGCGGAGTCCTTGCCCCCGGAAAGCCCGACGGCGATACGGTCGCCGTCGCTTATCATGTCATAGTCCTCAACGCAGCGGCGTATCAGACCCGTAAACTGTTCCATAAACTGCTCCGTAAAACAGATGTGCCCGGACGCCCGCCTTGTGCGGCGCCGTGTAACTAAATTATTATATTAAATGTGGCTTCGGCTGTCAATAACGGGCGGAGCGACCGTATCCCTGCCGCTTCCGGAAAAGAAAAATAAAATTGAAACCGAGAAAACAGAAGCAATAAGGAGCATAAGCGAGAAAAACGGAGCAATCAAATAATAACCGAAAAAAGATGTTGACAAGAAAAAGAGCGTATGGTATAAAAATAAAGCTTTACAAAGTTTTTCAGCGGATCGGCCGTAAAGACCGGGACCGCCGACATGATTATTTGGAGGTTTTGGGAATGTCCACTTATATGGCAAATAAGGCTACCGTTGAAAGAAAATGGTATGTCCTTGACGCCGCGGGAAAGCCTCTCGGCCGCACCGCCGCCACCGCCGCGGTCCTTCTTCGCGGCAAGCATAAGCCCACGTATACGCCCCATGTCGACTGCGGAGATTTCGTGATCGTCATCAACGCCGACAAGGCAGTGCTTACGGGCAACAAGCTTCAGCAGAAGTATTACCGCACTCACTCCGGCTATCCCGGGGGCCTGCACGAGACGCAGTACAAGCTGCTCATGGAAAAGCGCCCCGAGCTGGCCATGCAGCTGGCGGTCAAGGGTATGCTGGGAAAGAACTCTCTCGGCAGACAGCAGCTCAAGCGCCTGAAGCTCTACAGCGGAAGCGAGCATAAGCACGCCGCTCAGAAGCCCGAGATCTGGGAATAAGGAGGAACAGTAAATGTACACCAGCAAGAAAGCATACATGTACGGCACCGGCCGCAGAAAGTCCTCCGTTGCGAGAGTCCATCTCTTCCCGAACGGCACCGGACGCATCACCATCAACGGCAGAGATATAGACGAGTATTTCGGCCTTGAGACCCTTAAGCTCATAGTCCGTCAGCCCCTGGTCACCACCGATACCCTCGGCAAGGTGGATATAGAGACCACGGTCACCGGCGGCGGCGTTACCGGCCAGGCCGGCGCCATCCGCCACGGCATCGCCCGCGCCCTGCTTCAGGTCGACGAGAATTACCGCGCCGCTCTGAAAGCCGCCGGCTTCCTCACCCGCGACCCGAGAATGAAGGAACGCAAAAAGTACGGCCTCAAAGCCGCACGTCGTGCTCCGCAGTTCAGCAAGCGCTGATCTCAAATCAAAGACATTCAGAAAAGCCCGGAAATGCAGCGTTTCCGGGCTTTTTCCATACGAAATCGGCGTTCGTCGGACGTTCCTGATATGTGAGAAGCACCATATGGGCATCGTTCTGCAAAGTACCGGAAACACGATTATCGCCGCGGAAGGAAATCCGAATAACGTGTCGGGGGTCATCGAGCGCCCGAAAAGCGAGCATATCGGGGCTTATACGGATACGAATAAAGGAGGTTTGTTATGGATCATCAAGCGGGAAAGCTGATCCTTCATTTCGTCACAGAGGACGACCTGTCGGAAGTCGCCCGGACCTGGCCGGCTGATCACCATCCGCTTTCCGATGCGGAGGCTCGGGGAGCGATATCCTATATGCGCGCTAATCACGAAAAGAATACGAAAGGCCGTATCTTTCACCTCTGCCTCGCGGTGTGCGGGAAGGAGCGCCCCGGAACCATCATGGGTTGGTGCGGACTGGACGGCAGCCGAGATCCGGCGGAGCCTGAAATCTTTATCCTGCTGGATGAAGAATACAGAAACCGGGGATACGGAACTCAATGCGTAAAGGAACTGCTCCGGATCGCTGCGGAGGATTATGCGCTTTCCGGCGTACACGGCGGCTGCGCCAAAGAGAACATTGCCTCCGCCCGGGCCATGGAAAAGGGCGGCATGATACGGTATGGCACGGAAGAAAACGGCGATCCGCTGTTCAGATTTGCAGCAAAGGAGAAAGAGCGATGAAAAAGAGACTGATCCTCATCGGCGGGTCTCCCTGCGTAGGCAAGACCGCCGTGGGCACAAGGCTCTTTGAAAGCTATTACAACAGCGCGTATCCGGACGGGGACCGGCGCCGGTGTGTGCATCCATTTTCCACGGCGGACAAACGCCTGCGGAACGGAGACAGAAGCATATCCTTCGTCCTGTCCAATCAGGTTTTGAATTTGTGTTCTTTGCGTCGGCAGTGCTGACGGACGCTAAAATCCGTGAAAACATCCTGAACGGGATCACGGCCGGGGATCATGAAACATTTGCCTTCACGCTCACGTGTTCGGAGGAAACGCTGAAAAAGCGGCACGACAAGCGCGGCGATAAAGGAGATACGAATTATTACCGGCTTCGGCTTCCGCCCTGCCCGGGAGATATCGTCGTCGATACGGACGGGAAAAGCGTCCGGGATGTCGTCAGGAAAATGAAAATGCCGATCAATGCTGCGGGCGAGTAAAACCGGATCCTTTCATCGGTTGATGACTGAGGGAACCGAAGATGCCGCAGCTCGAAAACCGCGGTAATACAAGGGCTTAGGTCAAAACTCCGGCGAGTACGGCCACAGGGCAGCGCGACGCGCTCCGCAGTTCTCATGATAAGAATGTATGAAAACATGCTTCCGCTGGAGTTGAAGTGCAGGATCGCATTGTTTCACTATTCTGACAAGGGTGATTTCAATCCTACAATAAGGAAATACGTTAGAAAGGCTGGAATCATCCGACCTGAAAACTGGAGGGATATGCTGCCCTCATCTATCCGAGAGCTGGACTCATTTGTTATTTATCGCGGCGGTGGAGAGGAAATAAATAAAGCGGCATATTCTCTTTCCTGGACACTGTCTCAGGAAATGGCAGAATGGTTTATGAAAAGACATGAGTTGACCAACCCGGGCACCCAGCATTTATACCGAGGGATCATTCCTGCTGAAAAAGTAATCGCCTATATCAACGAACGAAGCGAGTTTGAGATAGTACAGTACAGAGGGGTAAAGAAGATCGAAGAAATATCACCTGAAGGCCTTAGCCCGGATTTTGAAGAGCTCAAGGCTCGCGATGCTTTGCATTCTGACTCAGAGAGTGCCTGGGATGATTACTTTGACAGATGGTATTCAGGCCATTTTTAAGGTGATATGTAGCAAGCATGCAGCAAAAACAGCTTATTTCGAGGCTATGACCTGATCACAGAAATCACCGTTGATTGTCGCCCCAGGCCCGCAAAACCGCGTAATATCAAGCAAAACAGACTGTCCCACACAGTTCCGCTCATTACTCTCATAGACGTCCCAACGCCCTCCCGGAGAGTTATTTGAAGGATAATTGGTGTTGTTTGAAAGATAATTGTCTCCTATATATAAACAGAAAAGATATCAAGTAAAATGCCCTTTTTAGGAAAACTTCCATTTAGTCTCACGGTTGAGCGAAATGACGTCTGAGTGTCTCATAATCGCCGCGAGAAATGAAACAGCGAAAATTGACCAAAAATGTCAAATATCTAGTTTTCGAATTGACTTCTGGATCCGACTAGTGTTATAATACACTCGCTATCAGAGCATACTGTAAGCGAAGGGAGGTAAAGAAATGCTGTTACAGTTTTCGGTGGAGAATTTCAGATCCTTCAAAACGAAGGCTATGCTTTCTCTGGAAGCATCTGCTGATAAAGAATTGCTCAATAATATTGTGGAGGATCAAAAGCAAAGAATTCTAAAAGGAGTTGCGATATTCGGTCCAAATGCGGCAGGAAAGTCTAACATTTTCAAAGCATTGACAGCTGCCATTCTTATGGTTCGTTATTCAAACACACGACAGGTTGGTGAACCATTGGCTATGATGGTTCCCTTTGCTTTCGATGAGGAATCTGCTAAAAAGCCATGTTCTTTTGAGTTTGTTTTCTTGGTAGATAAGAAAAAATACGTCTATGGTTTTTCTGCGACATCTGAGAAAATTACAAACGAATATTTGTATGTGTACAACTCGTCAAGACCAACTACGGTTTTCGAGCGGGATGAGAAAAATGAATATCGATTTACTTCGACAGCTGCCGCAAAAAAACTTAAACCTATTACAGTACACAACACTGATAATAAACTGTTTCTTGCTACAGCAACTGCATGGAATTATGAGGGAACTCGTGATGCTTTGATGTGGTTTATGAATGGGATTAACACCTATTCTCCTGATTATCAGCAGATGCTGAATATTACAGGGCCTATGTTTGAACAGGACACGGATGCTTCTCTTCGTTCTTTCACCAATGGGATTTTGCATGAGGCAGACATCAATATTGCAGATTATAATATTGAAAGCAGAGAACTGCCAATCTCTTCTCCTCAACCTGGAGTGAGTGTTGTTGGAAAAGAGTACACAATAACAACCTTGCATAAGGTCGAAAATGGCAAAACTTATGCATTGAATTTGAGAGATGAATCAAACGGTACAATAAACCTGTTTTTCTTTGCCCCAATAATAAAACGTGCTTTTGAGACAGGCGAAACATTATGTATCGATGAATTTGATGAGTCACTGCATCCCCTTCTCGTCCAGTACTTGGTATCTCTGTTCAGCAATCCGGAGGTTAATAAGAATAATGCACAGTTCATTATATCAACCCATACTTCAGGTTTAATGAATTTGAAGCACCTGAGGCGAGACCAGATCTACTTTGTAGAAAAAGAAAACCATACAGGTTGCTCAACACTGTATTCTTTGGACGAGTTCTCACCTAGAACGCGGGAAGATATCCAGAAAGCATATTTGCTGGGCCGTTATGGTTCAATACCGAACCTGGGTATAGGAGACAGCCTATGAGCAAGAAGACAGGATATCAGCCTAAAACGAGGAATTCATATCAACGAAATCGAAAAAGCATCGTTTTGCTGGCTACGGAAGGAAAAAACAAGACGGAAACCCTATATTTTAAAAGCATACCCAGTCTAAAGCACGTTATTCGATTTGCACCGGGGAATTACACTGATCCAGTCAATATGATGCACGCCCTCAAAAAAGAATTTGAAGAGCTAGAATTGGAAACGGAATTGGGAGATGTAGCATTCTGCCTTGTAGATTCAGATGTAGATCCCGCGAAGAATTCACAACTGGAAAAAGCGGATGGTGAAACAGCAGATGGAATTAAACTCGTGGTTTCAAGCCCGTGTTTTGAAATATGGTATCTGTGTCACTTTTCAGCGTCTACTCGACAGTATGGATCCAATGACGAAGTCTTGAGAACATTAAAACAGTACATCCCTGAATACAAGAAAGAGATGGCCGGAATCCAGGAAATCATTTGGGACAAGACAGACACGGCAATTCATAACGCAAAAATGTTAGAACAGCAGTGCTTTGATAAAGGGATTAAACTGCATTCCGTAGCGTTTACACCATCTACTGAAGTCTATAAGATAGTGGAGCTTTTGACTACCAGAAATAGATGAGGAAATGGCGAAACGCTTTCACTCAATATATATCAAGGTGTTAGCGAGAAAGGAAAATGTTAATGAAGAAAGCTTTTATAGTCGGACTCAATGATTATCCCAATTGTGAATTAAACTGGTGTGACAATGATGCAATAGAGATTGCAAGCTTGATTGGGTCGAATGGTGATGGCTCGCCAAATTTCGACGTAAAGTTGATAACCGACACATGTAGCAAAGATGACTTACAATCTAATATTCAAGCACTTTTCGCTGATGATGCAGAGATAGCACTTCTTTACTTCTCTGGTCACGGCGCAGATAAGGACGGTGGGTATCTAGTATCTACAGATTTCAATAACTCTTGTTATGGCGTCAGAATGACAGATATCCTACAATGGGCAAACGATTCACGTTGCCGAAATAAAGTTATAATCCTTGATTGTTGTTTCTCTGGTCAGATGGGCGAATCTCTTCTGGTGAATAATAATTCTGTGCTTGGAGAAGGGGTGACCATCATGGCGGCAAGTCGACCGTGGCAAACATCTGTGGAAGATCCATCCATCCAACATGGGATCTTCACTGATCTCATTATTCAAGGATTAAAAGGTGGTGCGGCCGATATCGGCGGAAATATTACTCCTGCATCATTATATTCCTTCGTAGACCAGTCTTTGGGCGCGTGGCAGCAGAGACCGATATTTAAAACTAATATATCTCAGTTCTTGCCTATAAGGACTATCAATGCAAAAGTACCAAAAGCAATCTTGCGGAAAATTAGTCAGTATTTTATGAGTCCTACTGACGAATACAAACTCGATCCCTCTTACGAGTTTACCAATGATCCTTCTGTGGAACACAATGTTATGGAGCCATATGCAGATCAGGAAAAAGTCTCTATCTTCAAGGAACTACAACTTTTTGAGAGTGTAGGATTAATAGAACCAGTAGGAACTGAACATATGTATTTTGCTGCAATGGAGAGCAAATCTTGTAGATTAACGGCACTTGGTTTGCATTACTGGAAACTCTCAAAAGATAGGAGATTCTGAAATGCCAGGTTTAAGAGATTATCACATTTTAATTAGCCATTCATGGGATTATAACAAACACTACGAAACTATTAGATCATGGCTTAATGCCGCTCCATATTTCCTCTGGACTGATTATTCTGTGCCAATCACAAAACCTCTTTCTGTTGACGGGGTTAATGAATTAAAACAAAGAATCCGGAACCGCATCTCATTATGCAGTTGTGTTATCATTCTCTCTGGGATGTATGTTGCATATAGCGATTGGATCGATTATGAAATTGATACTGCCGTGGCTATGAGTAAACCCATTATTGGGGTAAAGCCCTGGGGGCAAGAGAGAATCCCAATGAAGGTTCAAAACAATGCCGATATTATAGTTGGCTGGAATTCTGTTTCTGTTGTCGACGCTGTTAGGAAATATGCTTTATAGGAGACTGGCTATGAGTAAAACATATCACATTTTTATTAGCCACTCATGGACATATTCAGATGCTTATGAGAAACTGATTGCGCTTCTAGGCAAAGATA
>JAEEGI010024953.1_pt1 | contig 11625 bp, 7 predicted proteins | sample 8958751 | NCBI WGS metagenome assembly JAEEGI01 (sample SAMN16246545, study PRJNA631951) | gut metagenome | biome: gut microbiome; feature: rumen; material: KS-attached | host: Bos | place: Iran: Karaj | collected 2018-10 | reverse complement strand
GTCGCTGCCGCCTTGGAAAGAGAGGTTGTAATTTTGGGTCATAGCATACTTGTCAACGGTTTCGCCCCACCAGTCGGTGCCTTCGGCGTCGGTGATGTTGTTGATGCCGTTGTATGCAGCCACCTGATTGTCGTTGGTGTAGCGGGTCTTGAACACTTTTTCGTATTCGGAAGCCTTAGCCATACCGGGGTCGCCTATCACGCTCAGACCGAGCGACGAGGTGAATTGGAATTGGGTCTTGCCCTTCTTGCCTTTTTTGGTGGAGATAAGCACAACGCCGTTGGATGCCCTTGTACCGTAGATGGCCGATGCAGAAGCATCTTTAAGCACCTCCATACTCTCGATGTCTTCGGGATTGAGGAAGTTGATATTGTCGCCTACGGGCATACCGTCCACGACGTAGAGAGGATTGGAGCCATTGACGGTGGTTACACAGCGGATGATTACCCTCGGACTTGCGCCCGGTGCGCCAGTGGAAGAAATCTGTACGCCGTTCACCTTGCTCTGCAATGCGTTCATAGCGTTGCCCGAATTGAAAGAGGTAATGTCGTCGCTCTTGACGGTGGAGATACTGGAAGTCAAGTCGGATTTCTTGGCAGTACCGTAGCCGATTACCACTACTTCGTCGAGTCCCTTGGTGTCTTCCACGAGGACGAAGTTGATGGTCTTGTCGCTATTGACAATCTCCGACTGGCTCACAAAGCCCAGCATCGAACATTCTATCGTGGCGCCTTTGGCGACGGAGATTCTGAAATTGCCGTCGATGTCGGAAATAGTGCCGTTGGTAGTGCCTTTTTCCATAATGACGGCACCGAGCAGAGCCTCGCCGTTCTGGTCTGTTACCGAACCCTTCACCGAAACATTCTGGGCAAAGGCGCAGACCGCAAACAGCATCATTGTGATTAATGATAATATCTTTTTCATACTTATAATGTTATAATATTCAACTAATTATTTGGATGGAACTATCTTCATACGACCCAAATGGGTATCGAAAATGATGTCGTAGTTGCCAGACTTGGGGATGGAAAGTTTGGCGTGGTTGCCCACCTCCACCTCATTGTTGTATTTATTGGCCTGCGCCTCGTAAGCGGGGTTGGCGTATTGTCCCACATACCTCCAAATATCGGGTTCTGTTTCGGTGGCAGCCTCAGGTTTCCAAGTACAATAATCCCACCAGCCGTCGTGGTGCCAGTTGTGCGGGTGGAACTCGAAGTTGCCTTTTTCAAGATGATAATTGAGGATTTGGATAATGTGCTTGTTTTGCGGATTGTAATCGAAAAAGTCGGTAACGTTGCGCGGATTGTCGGTCATAATGCCCACATTAAAATCTTGCCACCAAGCGTCGGAGGTTTCCCATTCGCCGGTTTCCTTGTTCCAGACGCCAGAGCACCAAGTATTGAGGCTCTGAGAGCCAAGTTTGTGCGGGATTGGGTCTGCCGCATCGTCAACAGTGTAAGTACTTGTGGTGTAAGTGCCTTGCTTGGTGTTGAATACAATTTTGTAATAGACACCTGCCTGGTCGAGCACGATGGGCTGAGCCTGTGCGGGGTCGGGGGTAAACATTGCGGCGTTGGACGGGTCAGTGCCAAAACAGATGGGTTCAAAGGAGTTTTTCTGCGGCATAAAACGTACTTTGGTACCAGCCGTAGCATTATAATATAAAGCAGTGTATTCAAATTCTCCGCTGTGGTCAATCAACATCGGCACACCGCAAACGTCGGCAATAAGGTCTGCCTCTGTTTCTACGTCGCAGAGATACATACGGTCGTAGTCTTTGAGTTCGCCCTTGGAAATGGTGATTGCTTTCTCCACCTTGTTGTTGTAGGCGTCGTAGGCGGCAATTACACCCTTGTAGTCGCGGTTTTCGTCGCCGAGGGAGATGGTCTTCTTGTACTCGTAGGTCTTGGAGTCGTTGGTGATGTCCTCGTTGATATTGAGGTCGGGAAAACTTACCGTCACACGCTGTATCACCCTATTGTCAGACACGGCAAACTTGAAATTGAACGCGCTCATAATCACATTGATTACCTCGCCCGGCTCCTGCGTGAACTTCGGGTCGGTGAAGTCGCCGTCCATATTGGCATTGAAGGTAACAGCAGAAACATTGCCCACCAAATCCTCCACAGTGATAAGGATGGGGAACGCCTCGGTTTTGAGAGAGTCGGGAGCGGTGATGCCGTATTCGAGATTGTAGGTCTTTACGGTGTCGCCGTAGATGCGCAGGATGTCTATCGTCTTATTAAGATAGAGATCCTTGTTTTGGAGATTGATGGCCTTGATGCCGTCGGCGTCGTCCACCTTGGCCTTCACCACGAATTTTCTGGCAAACTCCCAGTGGATTTCGTCGGCTTCGAGAGCGATGGTCGGCTTTTGGTTGTCAACGGCGGAAAATTCGTCGTCGTCGCCACAGCCGGTGTTTGCGGCGCACACTGCAAGCAGCGCGGAGGCAGCAAACATTTTGATTATATTACTTTTTTTCATTTGACAAATAGAGATTCGTTTAACAAAAAATTTACCGTAAATTTACATCAACAAACGCAAAAGTTAGCACCCTCAAATCGTGCAATCTCCCTACCCTAATCGTGCAAAAAAGGGGTTCTAATCGTGCAAAAAGCGGTGTCGCACGATTAGAAAACCAAATTTTAGATGCAAAAAATTTTGCGGATAGTTTTTTATTTATATATTTGCGGTGTAGGTCTATTAACATTGGACTTCGCAACAAACAAATATGAACTCAGCCACACTTAAAATATTAACGGCACTCTTGCTCCTGCTGCCAACGGCGGCTGTTGCCCAAAGGTATGCCGTCCGCCAAATCACCACGGACGACGGTCTTAGCAATAGTTGCGTCGTGAGCATCGCGCAAGACAAGTCAGGCTACATCTGGATAGCCACAGAAGAGGGGTTGAACCGTTTTGACGGCAACTCCTTTGAAAATTTTTACAAGAACGACCCGCCCAACTCCCTGAGCGGCAACGAACTCAATTGCATCATCGACGACCCACGCGATTCGGTGCTGTGGATTGCGACGCAGAGGTCGGGGCTCAACTCCTTTAATTATAAGACGAGGCAATTCAACGTATTCCTGCCGCGCCACGACCAGCCCGACGGCATTTCGAGCGAGGCAATCACCAAGATAAGCCCCGCCAAAGACGGCAACATCTGGATTGCGACATATTGGGGCGGCGTTGACTATTACGACAAGGCGAGCGGCATTTTCACGCATTACGGCAAGGCCACCGTCCCCGGCTGGTGCGACGGACACATCTGGACTGTCACAGAAAATTTCAAAAATTCGAGGATTTACATCGGCTACAATGAAAACGGAATGGCATATTATGACCGCGCCCGCAAGGTTTACAAGACCTTTGCGCACGACGACCACGACCCGCTCTCGCTGCCGCACAACGAGGTGCTGTCGCTGCTTGCCGACAGCCTCGGGCGCGTATGGGTAGGCACACGCAATGGCTTGGCGCGTTTTGACGAAAAGACAGAAACATTCCTGCGGTTAGACACCATATCCGCCATCGCATCCAAAGCGGTATTCGACATCCGCCTCTCCCACGACAACAATCTGTGGCTCGCCCTCGAACTTGGCGGCATTGCTATCATCGACCTCGACAACAATTACAAATGCACCGTAATCCGCGAAGGCGACCAGGGGCTGTCGGGCAATTCGGTAAGATGCATAGCCTTTGATAATTACCACAACATCTGGGCTGGAATATGGAACGGCGGAGTCAATTTCCTCGACCCGCACGGCAATCTCTTCGACGGGTACAATTCCACGGAGTGCAAGAGCGTACTATCGTGCTGCACCGACTGCAAAGGACGCCTGTACGCGGGGACGGACGGAGGCGGTATATGTATTTTTGAAAACAGAAAGCCCACCCGTATTTTCGACAGCGAACACGACGACCTGCCCTCCAACTTTGTACAGGCGGCTTTTGCTGACGCCAACGGCACTCTGTGGTTTGGAATGTACAAGAGCGGCATTGTGTATTACGACAATAAAACCCAAAAATTCCACAAAATACTTCCTCGCGAATACGAACACGCCGACGTAAGGGGCATCGCACAAAAAGACAACGACAACATTCTCGTAGCCACCGACAATGGCATTATGACAATCAACATTGTGGATAAAAAAATGTCGTCGTGCCAGCAACTCCCACACGGCGACATCAGATGCCTGCTCCGGGATTCTGACGGCGACATCTGGGCTGGCACTTTTGGCGGAGGTCTGTTTGTACTCGACACAATACTCAATGTATCAAGACATTACGTAACACAAAATCATTTCCCCTCCAACACAATCAACCACATACTTGAAGCGTCAGATGGGCGAATATACGTAGCCACAGGCGAAGGCATTGCAATATTTGGCGACCATACCGACACGTCGTACACCATATATGGCAAGCAGCACGGTCTCTACAATTCGCACATCCGCGCCGTCATCGAAGACGCATCCCAAAACATCTGGATAAGCACCAACAGCGGCATTTCGTGCCTGCTGCGCGGCGGCGGAGTCAGAAATTTTGGCCCGCAATACGGCATACCCACAGCAGGATTCTCATCGGGCGCAGTCACCGAAATGCCCGACGGCAAAAAAGTGTTTGGCTCGGTGCAGGGGTTGACGACGTTTTATCCACACGATGTGCTTGATAGCAGACAGTTGCCGCCCGCCAAGATAGGGATGGTCAAGGTCTATATATCCGACGGTCAAAATCACACCATACGCACATCGCCCATCCCCAGCGACAACAAGATAACACTCTTGCCGCCCGAAAACAATTTTGCATTATCCTTCTACACCGACAATTATTCTTGCGCCCCAATAGTACAATACGCCTGCAAACTCGTAGGGTTAGACAACGGATTTTACCCAGTGAGCGACGCGCAAAACGTGATGTTCCGCAACGTAGCACCCGGACGCTACACCCTCAAAGTGAAGACAAGATTCTGCTCATCAGACTACGCCGACACCACCACCGACCTCATCATCACCGTGTTGCCGCCCTGGTACAAGACTCTCGCCGCCAAGATAATGTACGTGCTGCTCACATTGGGAGCAATATTCTTATCGTTCAAATCGTACAAACTGCGTGTCAACATCCGCGCACAACTCAAAACCGAACAAGAAACACGCAAGCGTCAGGACGCCCTCAACGAGGAAAAAATGAGATTCTACACCAACGTCGCCCACGAGATACGCACGCCGCTCAGCCTCATCGCTGGCCCAATAGAAGACCTATCCGCCGACTCTACCCTACCCCAACCCGTACTCGAAAAACTTGCGCTCATCAACCGCAGCAGCCACCAATTGATGAAACAGATCAACAACCTCCTCGACTTCCGCAAGACCGAGACCAACAATATGCAACTACATCTGACCACCGACCGGCTCGACGAAGTAGTCAACGACATCGCCCTCAAATATTCGGCTCTCAGCGGCAAGGAAGACGTGGACATTTCATTCAGCTGCGACGGCTACAACTATGAAATGCCAATAGACCGCGACTGCATCACCACAATACTCGACAATCTCGTCAACAATTCCATAAAATACACCGAAAAGGGATTTATCAAAATATCGCTTTCTCACGCCGGCACGTTTGCAAAAATAGGCGTGGAAGACAGCGGATGCGGCATTTCGCAGGAAGCACTGCCCCACATTTTCGACCAATATTACCAAGAAAAAGGCGCGCACCAAGCCTCCGGCACTGGCATTGGTCTGTCGCTCGTCAAAAACCTTGTAACCCTTCTCGGCGGCACGATAGAGGCGCAAAGCGCGGTAGGCAAAGGCACAAAAATAACATTCACCATCCCGGGACTTCGTGCCACAACGACTGCCGCACCATCCGACACCGCCACCGATTCAGACCACTTCAAGTCATCTATGCTCATAGTAGAGGACAATCCTGACATCCTCAACTATATCTCGATGTCATTAAAAGACAAATACCGCATCCTGACAGCCCCCAACGGAGCCATCGGCATAGAAACCGCAGTATCGGAAATGCCAGACATAATTATTTCAGACATAATGATGCCAGTAAAAAACGGCATAGAACTCTGCAAAACGTTAAAAAACAATATCTTGACATCGCACATTCCGATAATACTGCTCACCGCCAAAAACAGCATCGACGACAAGACCGAAGGCTACCAAGCAGGCGCAGACAGTTACCTGACCAAGCCATTCAGCGCGACACTTCTGTACACCCGCATCGAAAACCTCTTGGAAAAGAAGCGCAGTATGAAGGCATTTTTCACCAAAACCAATGCGTCGGAAGGGCACAAAGACCACAGCCGCAAGCGCGAAGCCTTCATTGAGAGCCTCAATACCATCGACGCCGAGTTTATGCAAAAGGTGGATACCATAGTGAACGAACAGATGGCAAACCCTGAATTTTCGGTAACAGCACTCTCCCAGCAACTCGCAATGTCCACAAGTACTCTCTATCGGAAAATCAAGGCGTTGACAGGCATCACTTCAACCGATTATATAAGGAAAATCAAGATGCAAAACGCCGCCCGCCTCCTGCAATCTGGACGCTACACGGTATCGGAAGTCTCCTTCAAAGTAGGCATCAATTCCGACAAATATTTCCGTCAATGCTTCAAAGACGAATACGGCGTCACTCCCGCCGAATACGTCAAGACCAACGGAGCATAATCATAAATAATTGCGCATTACACACGAAAAAAAAGCGTCCCAGGAATGTCCAGGAACGCTTTTTTAGTTCAAAACTCGAATTACTTACTTCTTCACAAATACCATAGTGGTCTTTTGACCGTTTTCTTCGGTCGTAATGTAAAGTTTGCCATCCTTGAGTTCGTAAGCCATGTCATCAGTTGTAGTCTTGCCATCTTTTGTGTAGGTCACTACAATCTTGTTGTCTTTGACTTCAAACGTGGCGTCATCGGGGTAGTCGAAATCACTGCCATAATCCAAACCCATGGCATCAATCAACTCATCGCCCTCACCAAAGAATTCCTCCATTCCCGGAACGTCGATTAAATCACCAACAGAACCTCTCATCATTTCCTTGATATCTTCGGCGGTGAACTCTTTCACCGAACCTGAGATTTTGTTGCCCTTGAACGTGAGGGTGACCATGCCCTTGATGACATCGTTCATCTTCGAGTTTGCGAATGCTTCCATTTGCGCAGCCTCTTCGGGGGTCAAACCTTCAAAGTTGTTGTCAGCACCCTCAAGAACCATTTCGTCACTCGTCCATGTGCCTTCCAGCGTAGTAGCCGAAACCGATTGCGATTGAGCATTCTGATTGTCGTCGTCATCATCATCATCACCACAAGATGTCATAAAGACACTTGTCGTGGCAAGCATTCCACAAAGGAACGCAGATAAAAAAAACTTTTTCATTATTATTTGTGTATTAAGCATTAATTTGTTATTAGCTAAACAATTGAATCAAATCTATTACAGATTCTGAGCGAGCCTGATTCCAACGCCGCCAGACGACTGGTTGGGTGCGTTGTGACCACGGAGGGTAAGACGGAGGTCTTCGGTGGGCGATGTCCAGCTGCCGCCACGGTAAACGCGGGCAGTAGCCTTGTCGCCGCCCTTGGGATTGTTGTCGGGTGAGGTCTTGCAGAAGCCCTTGTCGTAAACGTCCCAGCACCCCTCCCATACATTGCCAGACATGTCGAAAAGCCCAATCTCGTTGGCCGCCAACTTGCCTACCTCATGGGGCGAGTTCTGCGAATTGACCTTGCACCAAGCCACAGCCTTCACGTCGTTGCTGCCCGAATAGACAAAAGGCTTGCCATCCTTGCCGCCACGTGCTGCGTACTCCCATTCTGCCTCAGTGGGCAGACGGTAGCCCTTGGCGTTCTCGTTGCAAGACACCTTGAACGAGGCACTATCGCGCTGAATCTCATAATACTGTTCCAGACGCTCGCAGCGCGAAAGCCAGTTGCAAAACATCACCGCAGCCTCCCAACTTACGTTATAGACCGCAATTTTGCCGCGCCTACCGCTTGCATCCTTCGGTTTCTTCCAACCCGTAGCGTCGCAGAAAAGGTCAAACAAATCGAATGTAACCTCTGTCTTGCCCAACTTGAAGGAATTAACCGTTACCTTATGCTCCGGTGCTTCGTCAGAGAGTGCCGCATTCTCCATATAATTGTTGCCCATATAGAACTGGCCTCCCTGCACCGTAACCATCTCTTGCGCTGGCTCTTGCGCGAATGTCTGTACCGCAAACATCGCTGCAAGTCCTGTCAATAAAAACTTCTTGTTCATTTTGTTCAATATTTAAGGTTTGTAATTAGTAATACCTGTACCAAATTAGTTGCCAAACTATCAATTACTTGAATTAAAAAATTTGACAGCCCCATTATTATAACGTAATTTTTTCAATTTAATTGAGGGCGAAGGTGTCAAAATTTCATAATCTTTGGCGCATTTTTTTTCATCGACGGCTTTTATCGTCGTTTCGTCCATCGTTACCACTTCGGGCCAGTCGCGTTTGAAATCGTCGTCGGCACGAGTTTTTGCCGTTGCATCCATGCACAGACAGCCACCGCGCCCGTTGTCGATTACGAAACAATCCACCGCCGGATCCACATTGCCCGCCGCATACCATACTACGAGATTCCAATCGTCCACCGGCAGCCCGTCGTCCACAAAGATTATAATCTTGGCCTCACAACCTCCTTCTGCCGACAACATAAACTCCGCGATATTCCTCACGGGCGAAAGTTTGTCGGAAACCGGCACAACCGCCACCATCTTGCTGAGCGTGTTGTCGTTGCCATCAACAACATCTCCCGTACAATCGATACACATCTTGCCGCCGCAGACAAACCTCCGCGACGAATGGTCCAACACGTCAGAAACGCCGCTATTCTCAATATGCACGTCCCGCGCAGGCACCAAACGGCTCAGCGCATCCGCCGCAAACCGCTTGTAATCCCTCCAATCCTCGTCGCCTGAATAGACCACGCGAATCTTGTTGAACATCATCTGCCCCGCGCCCCACATCGCATTCTTGATTTTGAGCGCGTTGCCGGGGTATTGGTTATGTATCTTGACGAGCGTCAGATTGTGCTCCACACCGGCGTGCGGCATGTGCAAATCCAACATCTCGGGCGCAAAAGCCATCGTAATCGGAAACCTGAATATCTTTTCTGTCGCCAACGAAATGTAAGCGTCCTCCATAGGCGGCACACCGACAATCGTCGCAGGATACACAGCGTCCTTCCTGTGCGTGATGCACGTGATGTGGAATTTCGGATAATAATCCGCCAACGAATAGAATCCAGTGTGGTCGCCAAAAGGCCCTTCCAACACCAATTCTTCCTGCGGGTCCACATAGCCCTCAATCACAAAATCGGCGTCCTCCGGCACGTAAATCTCGGGCTGCGTGAGGCATTTGACCAAATTGACAGCCTTGCCGCGCAGAAAACCGGCGAGCAGATACTCGTCAATGCCGTCTGGAAGCGGAGCCGTAGCGCAATATGCATACACAGGGTCGCCGCCAAGTACAATCGCGCAAGGCATTTTTCTGCCGAGCTTTTTATATTGCTGGTAATGACGCGCCCCGGTCTTGTGCATGTGCCAATGCATCGCAGTGGTCTTGCTGTCAAGCAGTTGTATGCGGTACATACCGACATTGCGGATGCCTGTCTCGGGGTCGATGGTATTCACCATCGGCAATGTAATGAACCTGCCGCCGTCGTAGGGCCAGCATTTCATCACCGGCAGACTGAATATATCAATCTCTCCGTCCACCACCTCCTGGCACACTCCCCTACCCTTTTTCTTCTTAGGGAAATAACTGCTGATGTCCTTCAATAGCGGCAACGTCCTGAGCTTGTCGCCAAGAGAGTTTTTGGGAGACGACAATGCCTTGAACAATTCAGCCATCTGCTCCGACTTCTCGCTTGGATCGCCCTTGCAGTACAACGCCTTAGCTATGCGGTTTTCGCTGCCGTACATATTGACAATCAACGGATAACGGGTGCCATTGTTTTCAAAGAGCAACGCCTTGCCACCGCCGGGCTTCTTCATCTCGCGGTCGGCTATTTCGGTAATCTCCAATTCGGGATTCACATATTCACCTATCCTCACGAGGTCGCCCGCACGCTCCAAATCGTCTATAAAAGAGCGGATTGTGTTCATGCCGTCAGTTAACAAAAAAAATGTGAAGCCTCATCTCTTTTGCCAACACGCAGAAATGAAACCACACATTTATATTATTATACAATGTTGACAATCCCGCCATCAAATCTCCTCGTCGGGATCTTCCTCGACCTCAATCATGTTGATAGGCATATCAACAAGGTCGCGGATTACCTCGCCGTATTCGAGGATGTCGTCGTCAGGCCAATACCAATTTACCACAGTAGTTGGGTCGTTGTTGTACAACACCTTCAACTGCTTTGTAATGGTAATCAGCCACTTGGAACTCGACGTATTAAAATAGTCGTACTTGAAGTCGACCACCGTACCCTTGCATGGATTTTCGGTATACTTGATGATCCACTCCACAAGCGGCAGATAGAACGACTCGGAGTCTTCCATCAGCGACTTTCCTTCAAATGTGAGCACACCATTGACGGGGTCAAAATCGATCCTCGGCGAATTTGTCTCAGGCTTTATCTGTATTCTTTCCATATCAATAGATTTCCAATTTCACCGCTAAGGTATAACATTTTTTTGAAACGACACACCTTTCGACAGTTTTTTTTTGTTAAATATAACGTTTTTTTTACATCAATATCTATGCCATTCGACACAGCAATTTTGCATTTGAGCAATTAAATTATAAAAGTAAATATTTAGATAACAATAGTCAACAATATATGACAAAAGCATTTCTCTATTAGACAAATAATTAGTTAATAATATTATGGGCGGCGTCGGTGGTGATAATACCAAAAAAAATTATTACCTTTGCAAATCAAAAAAAATCTTCAAAGACAAGACCAAAATGTTAGAATTTGACAACGTCCGACTCAACAGCGTAATACTCCACAAGACCGGCAACAAGTCTCGCGAGGGCAGGCTCGTGCTCAGCGACAGCCCGTTGTCGTTAGGAGAGGAGATCAACGGAATGCTGATCCAGTTTTTCCTCGGGCATTTTGCCGACGAGGCGTTCTACAACTTCTGCGGCGAGGGTGGACTCGACGCCAACGAGGTGTACACCTCCGTTAAAAACATATTTGAAAACCCCGATTCACTCATCGAGGAGAGCCAGAAAATCGCCACAAAGCTCTACGACGCGGGCGAACACCCCAAAATCAAGGACGGCGACCTCTACGTTGCCACATTCTCAGACGTAGTGGTGGACGGCGAACTCGTGGACGCACTCGGCATTTTCAAGTCGGAGACCAAGCAGGACTTCCTGCAAATCAGCAACAGCGCACACGGATTCGACATCAAGATAGAGGAAGGAATCAACCTCAACAAAATCGACAAGGCGTGCCTCATCTACAACACGGAGCAGGATTTTGGCTACAAAATCAATATCATCGACACCGTGAGCAAGCAGGAGGCGCAATACTGGCGCAGCGACTTCCTCGGCATCGAGCAGCGCAAGGACGACTTCTACCAGACGCAGAAGTACATGGAGCTCTGCAAGGATT
>JAEEGI010024952.1_pt1 | contig 11626 bp, 9 predicted proteins | sample 8958751 | NCBI WGS metagenome assembly JAEEGI01 (sample SAMN16246545, study PRJNA631951) | gut metagenome | biome: gut microbiome; feature: rumen; material: KS-attached | host: Bos | place: Iran: Karaj | collected 2018-10 | reverse complement strand
CCCTTCCTCTCGTAGGCCGCGCAGTTCATCCTCAGGTTCTCCTCCTCGTCGAACATCTGCTCGTAAACCCCCATGATCTCGTACCTCCTTATACAGACGAACACCCGGCCATGTTGCGTTCAGCTTTCCCGAATATCTTGATGTCGATAAGTCGAGAAACGCCGATGCAGCCCTTTACTATCATTTTAGAATTCTAAAATAGTATTTTATTTGCATTTTAGGATGCTATAATGTTTATACTAAGGCCATAATCATATATGCATGGAAAGGGACGCATATGCGGCGCTGGTGGCGTGGAAGAATTCCCCCGACAGGAAGCCGATGGTGATACGTGGCGTCAGGCAATGCGGGAAGACGTATCTGATGAAGGAGTTCGGAAGGAGGGAGTTCGACGACTGCGCCTACTTCAACCTGGAGAACGACGACGCCCTCCAGTCCGTGTTCCGCGGCCGCCGGATAGAGCAGATAATCGCCGGATTATCAGCAATCCACGGATCCCCTCTGGGGCCCAGGACGTTGCTTGTCATAGACGAGATACAATTCTCCGCGGCCGCCCTGACCTCCCTGAAATACTTCTACGAGTCCCGCCCTGACATCCCCGTCCTGTGCGCCGGATCGCTGCTCGGGATAAAGCTTTCCAAGAACAGGAGGTACGGCGATGCGGAGCTCTCCTTCCCTGTGGGGAAGGTGTCGTTCATCGACCTCCGTCCAATGACCTTCGGGGAGTTCGTCCGCGCGCGCGACGGGGCCCTCATGGCGGACGCCCGCAGGGATCCGGATGGCGCGATGGGCCAGGCGCTCGCCGAAGCGATGAGGGAGTACCTGGCGTTCGGAGGCATGCCGGAAGCGGTCGAGACCTGGCTGTCCTCGCGTGACGCGGACCGGACGGATAAGGTCCTGAGGGACCTCTCGGAATCATACGAGATGGACTACCGCAGATATGCGCCGCCCAAGGACCTTGAGCGCATCTCCGCGGTATGGTCTTCGGTGCCGTTCCAGATAGCGAAGGACAACAAACGGTTCCTGTTCGGACATGCCGTGAAAGGCGCCAGGGCGAAGGACCTGGAGGACTCCCTGCAATGGCTGCTGGACGCGGGGTTCCTGCACAAGGTGAGGCTGACGCATTCCCCAAGCCTTCCACTAGGATCCGACGGGGACGGGAGCAAGTTCCGCCTCTATTACAGCGACGTGGGCATGATGCGGCAGCGCATGGGGATCCCTCCCGCCGCCGTCCTGACCGACTTCCCCCGGCTGTCCGACGAATTCAGAGGGGCGCTGGCGGAGAACCTCGTCCTCACGGAACTGGTGGCTGCTGCCGGCAAGGCGCCGTTCTATTGGCAGAACGCGGACGGCAGGGCGGAAGTGGACTTCCTTCTTCAGGAGGGCGCGGATGTCTTCCCCATAGAGGTGAAGTCCGGCAAGGTCGGAAGGCTCCAGAGCCTGGAGGTGTACATGGAACGCTACTCGCCAAAGAAGGCGTTCGTCGTCTCCCATGAAAGCCGCGACAAGGAAGCGGTGGACTTCGTCCCGTTCTGGTCGGTGGACTCGATACCCCCCAGATGCCGCCGTGCAGAGGAGGAGACGCACCTGAAGGGGATCTGACATCGCATCGACAAGACACGCAGGCGGGACTTCGAAAGGCCGCCATCGACGCTGTTGTTCCTAATAGCCGCCACGGGCGTCGGATTCCATAAAGCGGCGGACCTCGTCCGGGGCCATCCCAGTGGCCTTGGACACGTCTTCGACGGGCATTCCCATGGACGCCAGCCTCCTGGCCATCCTGAAGACGTCGTCCATGGTCATGTCATCGTAGACCTATCTTCTTCAGAGGATGTAGTCGGGACATGCGACCCTGACCGGATCGACGGACAGCTCCGCATTGACGATGTCAATCGTCGAGCATCCCTGCCCGCAGAAACTTGATCCTGTTCCCGAACAACCTGATTCGATGGCATTATCATCCAAAAGGATGATGCAGACCATCACACATGACAGGACAGGATATTCCTGAAGAAGAGAATGCACGCCCGATTCTGACGTCATTCCGCGACCAGATGAAGACGCTCTCCAGGAGCGCGGCCGTCCTGTTCTTCTTCCTCATGGTGCCGGCGATACCCTTGCTATACCTGCCCGTGGCCGCCATCATAGGGCCCGTACAATCTGCGAACGTCGAAGCGTCGCACATCCTCATCGCGCTCCCCATAGTATCCATGGCATCAGCGTCGGTCGTATGCGGAAGCATCATCCAGCAGAGACGCGCCAAGATCCCGACAGCCTCTCTCATAGGCAGGTTCCTGGCCGGGCTCACAATACCGATGGCCGTGGTCTGCGGCGCATACGGAGTCGCCTTCGCCATTTCGTCAATGACGTGCCCCATGGCGTACACGGGGCTGTTCCTCACGTCCCTGGGGGTCGCCCTCGCGGGAACCTTCTTCTTCTGCGCCTTCAGCTTCATGATGGGGATCCGGTTCGGAGACGGGATGCTCTCGTTCTTCCTGCTCGCCATAGCCATGCCGGCCGTGTGCCTGCTGATCGCCTGGGCCGCCCCGGGCCTGGAATCCGTGATAGGATGCGCGCCTGTGTTCTCCGCCGACCTGGCCCTGAACATCCTCGGGGGCGCCGGCCTGTCGCTGGACGGTTTGATGTCCGTGGCTATAGAAGGGCGCCTGGGGTCTTTCGTGGCCGGAGCCGATTCCGTCATCATGTCCGCCTTGTCTGCGGCCCTAGGCCTGGCATGCGTCGTGGCGGGATGCCGCTGGGCCAGCAGGAGGGATGCCTGATGTCCAAGGCGGTCGCTCTGCTCCTCGTGTCCCTCGCGATGATAGGCTCCATAGTCATGGTGATCCCAGAATCCGATTCCGATGCGCCCCTGGAGGTCGTGATGACGGACGGCATCAGGTGGTTCCGCACCGCGGAGCCGGTGGACGCCGCGCCCAGCGGATACCATCCCGAAACGATGTACCTCTCCAAGGATCCGGACGACCCGTTGATGAAGGCATACCTATACGGCGAAGCCACGGTGGACGACCTCATCGAAAAGGGAAGGGATGTGGAAGCCCCCTGCTACGTATTCTGCTATGAGAGCTATATGAGCAGGGTGCCTGGGAACCCGGAATTCGTGGAGATGGATTCGCCTCCCACCGTCTACCTGTACATGGCCGAGGGAACGTGCAGATTCGTCCCGTCCATCCAGACCTCCGGACAGGTCCAGATCTCGGGAAATGGCGGAATGATCGCCTCGTTCTCCGACGTCCTCGATGTGACGATATGGAGGGACGGCACCTACGAGATGCTGCTGAGGGAGTGCCCGTACCATTGCATACGTTTCACCCTGGTCTCCGGCGATGCCAGAGTCCTTCCGCATGAGTCGGGGACGGTCGCGCACGATATGTGCACCATAAGCCGCTGGGTCAGAGGGACGTATGATGTCGAGCCCGGAAGCTATTCGTTCAGCTGCTACGCGTTCCCCGAAGGGAGCGCGGAGGACGTCAGGTTCCGTACCGAAGTGGCGGAAGAATTCATGACCGACGTTCCGGAGTGGGCCAAATCGACGAGGACCACCCCGACCGTGGTCGAAAAGACCACCAGGATGGCGTTCTACGACCTCAGATCCTCGGACGCCATGGATGTAAGCTATAGGCAGTCCGGCTCCTTATATTGGATACACCCGTCGGAATGCGAGGCCATAAGGCCTGACCTCCCGGAACATCTGTACCTGTTCGCCCCCGCCAACAAGCGTGTCAGCTTCGCTTTTACCTACGACATGTCCTGCAGCGCGATGATGCTGTCCCTGCCCGACGGCAAGCGGCTCATAGCCTCGGACAGCAGATACGACATGATGTTCAGCGAATCCACGACGCTGGACTTCACGATCGAATACGTGCGGAACGGCTTCAAGGACCTCCCGCTTTCCATGACGGTTTGGATGTCCGACGAAGGATTCCCGGAGCCAGACGGCCAGGCGATGCCCGTGGCGGCCCTGTGCATCCTGGCGTTCGTCGCGGTCGCCGCCGCTCTGACCATTGTCAGGCTGAGGACACGGCGATTGGGAACCTTCCCTCCCCCGTGATTTCCTTCAGGATGACATTGGACGTCATGTTATTATAGAACCTATTGGATGGTTCATCCATGGACGAGGTTCATTTCAACACGTCGAAGGCGTATCTCTCTGCATTCCAATACAGGGGAAGGATGGAGCGCAAGTTGAAGGCCATCCTCGGAGAGGAGAGGATCATAGGCCCCCTCGACCAGTTCATCCGGAAAGGCGTCGACAAGGGGCTTATCGACAAGGACAAGGGCGAGACCCTCACGATGATCTCCAATTACTGCGACAGCGTCTACATGTCCACCGACAGGCAGGACTTCCCGACCTTCAAAGAGCTGAAGTCGTGGTCCGACGTGATCGAGAGCTTGTGAACGTCTGTCACGGCATCGCTCGATCCCGTAGACGTCTTCCAAGGTCACCAGGACCACTCCGGCGTTGGAGGAGGACTCCTTCACGAGGTCGTCGTCGAATCCGCATCCTGAGAACATCATGTACAGCTTGTTGGTGCCGTTGACCTTCTTGGAGTTGTCCACCAGCCTCGACAGGTCCGCCATGCCGAAGGGCTCCCCGCTGAGCCTGCAGACCATCGGGACGGCCCTCTTGACCCCGTGGCTGTCCTTTATGAGCGCCACGTAATCGATGTCGGGGAACACGGACCCGTCCGTCCTGCGTACCTTGCCGACAACCAGGCATTCGTAATGCAGGCCGACGTATTCGGCGCATATCATCTTGAAGACGCCTTCCATGTACTCCGAGACCGTGCCCAGGGACATGGCGTAGGACTCCTCCACCGAGAAGAAGTCGGAGTTGCGCCTGCACCGGGTGATCACGGAGTAATAGAACCTCAGCAGGTTGCTGCTGAACGAGAATATGGAGTTCCGGAACCCGTTGGAGGACGACTCCTTCACCACGAAACCCTTGTTCTCCATCTCCTGCAACGCTTTGGAGCAGGTGGTCTGGGACACGTCCGCGATGTCCATTATGTCCTTGAACCTCTCCGCCCCGGATGCCATCGCATGGAGTATCCTTATGCACTCGGACTTGAGGGTCGCCTCGGAGTTCACCATGGATTCGACCTCGAGCGCGAAGACGGACATCCTGCCGAAGAACTGGTCGCGGATCGCCTCGTCTGGATCCCCTTTGAGAAGGAAATGGTATGCGGGGGCGCCCCCGACCATCCCGTAGGCCTTCAAATGCTGGAGGGGCGTATACTCCGGATGGAACCCCTTGCACTCGATGTAGTTCATCGGCTTGATCTCGACGAAATTCACTATCTTCCCGAACACGGTGCTGTCGGTGTCGCAGGCGATGAACAGTATCCTGGTCCCGAATATGTCGCGGCGGAGGAACGAGGAGATGTAGCTGGACATCTCCGGGAAGGTGTCGATGAGCTCCTCGTAGTGGTCCAGTATCAGGACGGTCTTCTTGTGCCCGCAGACCCGCTTGACCAGGCTGAAGAAGTCCTGGACGTCCTCCAGGGTCTCCCTGTTGCCGCTGTAGCGGGTGACGGCGTCCTCCATGCTCCTGAGGCAGTCGGCAGGAAGGCCCTCGGTGCCCCTGACGTAGATGTACGGCTTGTCCTTGCAGAATTCCTTCAGGAGGGACGACTTCCCTAGACGGACCCTTCCGTGGACGGCGCAGCTCTGCGGAACCGCCTTGTACAGCTCCTCCAGATAATCCAGCTCCTTTTTCCGCCCGACGAAGCCATCCATGCTAGACGAATGGCCCTCATGCTATTAAGAATGATTCAAAAACCGCGCCTGATTGTTTAGGAAACCCTAAATTTAAATATTATTTAGGCATACCTAAAATCAGAAACAGGAAAAGGAGGCGATAAGAAAAGAGCCGATTGATCATGCCGGTCCGCAGGGTTCCAGTGGCATTGTAGTATCGCGGACCGGCCGTATACCACTCTCAAAATCTTCTGTAAAGTTCCGGGCGCCTTTTCGAAAGGTAATGGACGTCCTTCATGGTCCTGTACCCGTCTCCTTCCCTTATCGTTCTCAGCTTCTCCGACTCCAGATCGGCCATCATCTCGCATTCGCCGCCGGACGCGTCCTCGGCGAGGACCTTGCCCTTGGGGTCGAGGATCATGGCGCCGCCGCCGAACGACGTCCCGGCTCCGTTCGGGCCGCATGCGTTGCAGCAGGCGACGAAAACGGAGTTGTCATACGCCCTCGCCGGAAGGATCCTGTTCCAGACGTCCGACCTGCGGGCGCCGGCGAGCCCGGACGCATGGGGCATCAGGACCAGATCGGCGCCCTGAAGGGCGTAGGAGCACGTGATCTCGGGAAAATGCGACTCCCAGCACATCTGTATCCCGACCACGGCCTTGGATGTGCGGATCACGTCCAGGGAGTCCCCGGGAACCATGCGCTCCGCCTCCATGGCGCCGAGATGAGTCTTGCGATACGCTCCGACGATGCGGCCGTCCTCCGCCACCGCCTGGACTATGCGCCTGTCCTCGTCCGCGAACCCGAAACAGACGCACGGCCCCGACTCGGTGGATTCCGCGACAGCGCGGACCTCGGGTGAGGAGAACGACAGGCGACGGGTCTCCGACGACATGGAGTATCCCGTGAGGCACATCTCGGGGAAGAGGACCATGTCCGCTCCCGAACGGGACAGGGCGTCGATGCGTCCCAGCATGGACTCGAGGTTGCCATTCACGTCTCCGATGTCGGAACGCATGCAGACGGCCGCAATCCTGAGATCCTCCATTTCCGCATACCTCGAAGAGGACTTCACGTCAAAAGTATAAAAAGAAAGGGGGAGGGGAGGCCCTCCCTTGTTCATTCCTCGGTCTCGGGGATCAGGACCTCGTTGTCGACGTCCTTGGGCCTCTCGACCTTGAATATTATGCCTATGACCACGAGGACGAGGATCAGGCAGCCTCCGGCGATGAACGCGAAGTCCACGCTGTTGGCAAACGCGAGAAGAATCTCGTTGACAACCTTGGGAACCTCGGTCACGAGCTGTGCAGGCAGGTAGCCGATCTGAAGCATCACGGATGCGATTCCGGGAAGGCCGGTGGCATCGGGGACCAGCAGGTCCAGGACGCCGGTGCTGTGGGGGACGGCCGCATAGATGTCGGGTGGAAGGAGCGAATAGAGCTCCCCGTTGATCTTGTTCCCGATGAGCATGGCGAACACCGCCGTACCGATGGTGGCTCCGACGGACCTGATGAGGTTGACGGCCGAGGTGGTCATGCCCATCTCGGAAGGCTTGGAGCTGTTCTGCACTGCGGTCATGATGACACCCATCATGCATCCGAGCCCCACTCCGAAGACGAACAGGCATATGACGTAGTACTCCACGGTGGTGCCGATGGTCATCTGCGACAGGAGGTACAGGCCGGCGAAGGTTATCAGGGGGCCTGCGATCAGCCAGGGCCTGTAGCCCGTCTTCATGAGGAGGGCTCCGCTGGAGAGGGCCGTGATCATCATCCCCAGGACCAGGGCCAGCGAGTAGAACGCGGAGTCCAGGACGGAGAACCCGAGGACGTAGATGGAGAACATGGACGAGTAGGTCATGGCGCCCATCATGGCCAGCCCGAAGATGAACATGAACAGCGCCGCCTTGACGACCACCTTGTTCCTGATCAGGTGAGGCGCGAGGATGGGCTCGACCGCCTTCCTCTCGGTGAGGATGAACAGGGCCAGGAGCACCAGCGCGACCGCCACCATCGCGAGGGAGACGGGGCTGACCCAGTCGAACTTGTCCCCTCCGAACTCGAAGAACAGGAGCACGTCCACGAGCATCAGCGATAGCAGGAGCATCCCGACCTTGTCGATGTGGACGTCGTCCTTGCTGCCGATCGGGGCGGGGAACTTCTTGATGGTGAGGATGAACGCGGCCGCGGCCAGAGGCACGTTGATGTAGAATATCCAGTGCCAGCTGATGTACTCGGTTATGTACCCTCCGATGAGGGGGCCTATCCCGCTGCCGATTCCGAACACGGCCCCGAGTATCCCCTGCATCTTGGCCCTCTCGCGAGGCGAGTAGAGGTCGGCGACCGCGGCGGTGGCCACGGGTATGAGTATTCCGCCTCCGAGCCCCTGGACCGCGCGGCAGACGATGAACATCTCCATGCTGGTGGACAGGCCGGCCACGATCGAACCGGACACGAAGAGGGTCAGACCGATCAGGAACAGGGGCTTCCTGCCGTACAGGTCCGAAAGCTTCCCCGATATGGGGATCATCACGGTCTCGCACAGCATGTAAGCCGTGACCATCCACGCATAAAGCTCCGCGCCCTTGAGGTCCGCCACGATGGCGGGGGCGCATGTCCCCACGATGGTTCCGTCGAAGCATGCGGTGAGCATGGCCAGCCCTAGGCCGAACATGATCATCCTGCGAACGCGGGGACTGATGTTTTTATAAGTGATTTGTTCCACAGCCATTGAATCTGTGGGGTTCAAACTTTTCTTCTATATAATGGCAACCTGTGGTTTCCTTAATGGCCGTATGTCAGAGGTCGTCTGGAGAGACGGGATGCCATGACCTCGTCTATCCTGGCGTTGATCTTCACGGTGATCCCGACGAACTCCCTCAGGTCCTCCTCGGAGACGGGTCCGAAGATCTCCTCGCAAATGGACGACACCCCCCTCTCGATCGTACGGAACGCCTCCCTTCCGGCGTCGGTGAGCCTGATGTCCCAGGTCTTCCTGGAGCTTCCGTTGTAGACCAGCCCCAGCCCCATCAGCTCATGTATCACGGTGGAGACCCTGGACTTGTCCACCGGGATCACCGCGCAGAGCTCCTTCTGGGACACCCCGTCCCTGGTCCCGACGGCGAATATGAACGGTACGTGATGGGGCTTCAGCGCTGTGCCGTCCAGGCTTTCCTCGGCTAGCACCTTCAGGCAACGGGACATCCGGTCCGGGTACGTCAGAAGAGGAACGATCGTCCTGTACTCCATAGATGAACAGGCATTTATCACTTTAAAAAAGCGACTGATGGATGGACGGCATGCGTGAAAGTTTAAGTGCGTAATCCAAAGTACGGTGAACAGGTGCGATGATGCAGCTATATCATGACAAAGACGCGGACCTCGGAATCTTCGAGGGGAAAAAGGTCGCCGTCCTCGGATACGGAGCCCAGGGAAGGGCCCAGGCGCTCTGCTTCCACGACTCCGGCATAGACGTCACCGTCGGAGTGAGGAGATCCGGGAAGTCCTGGGAGAAGGCCAAGGAGGACGGCCTCAAGGTCGCCGAGTTCGCCGACGCCGTCAAAGGCGCCGACGTCGTGCTCATGCTGCTGCCCGACGAGATCCAGCCGGACATCTACAAGCAGTACGTGGAGCCCAACCTCAAGAAGGGCGCCGCATTGGAGTTCGCGCACGGATTCGCCATCACCTACAAGCTCATAGTCCCGCCCGAGGACGTGGACGTCATAATGATGGCCCCCAAGGCCCCCGGGGACATGGAGAGGATCGTCTTCACCGAGGGGTTCGGCGTCCCCGCCCTCATATGCATATACCAGGACGTCACCGGCAACGCCAAGAAGATCGCCCTCGGGCTCGCCAAGGGCCTTGGAGCGACCCGCGCCGGAGTGTTCGAGACGACCTTCGACAACGAGACCTACACCGACCTCTTCGGCGAGCAGGCGGTCCTCTGCGGAGGCCAGACCGAGCTCATAAAGCGCGGGTTCGAGACCCTGGTCGAGGGCGGGTATCCCCCGGAGATGGCCTACTTCGAGGTCCTCCACGAGACCAAGCTGATCGTCGACCTCATCAACAAGGGCGGATTCGAGCTCATGTGGCACGTGGTCTCCAACACCGCGGAGTACGGAGGGATGACCAGGAGGGAGAGGGTCGTCACCGACCAGTCCAAGGCCGCCATGAAGGACATCCTCCGCGAGATCGAGGACGGGACCTTCAAGAACCAGTGGAGGCAGGAGTGGGCCGACGGGCTCGTGAACCTCAAGGCCATGGAGGAGAAGGAGAAGCGCCTCCAGCTCGAGGTCACCGGAAAGGAGATCCGCAGGCTCTTCGAGAGGAAGAACTGATTCCAGGAGGCGGAAGGGTGAGCAGGATCTCCATCAGGAGCGCGGCGGGGGAGTTCACGGGGGAGCTTGACGGCTCCGACATCTCCAACGCCATCTGGCTCGCCCCTCCGTCGACCCTCGAGACCAACATGCTGGGCGGGATGATGTATTGCGAGCTTCCGCTCAGCGCCATAATGCCGAAGGAAGGGCGCGTCACGGATCTGGAGATCGGCGACATCGCCTACTGGCCCGGCCCCGGCGCATTCTGCGTCTTCTTCGGCCCCACCCCGCTCAGCGGCGAGGACGGCAAGCCCGTCGCGCCCTATCCCGTGATCAGAATCGGCAGGATGGACGGCGACTGCTCCCGGATGGACGACATCGGGGACAGGCAGAGGATAATCCTGAGCCCCGTCCTCCGACGTCTTCAAACGGGTTTTTCAATTCCCGACCAGCTCGGTTCCCGAGAAGCTCATGGTCGGCGTGGTCACGACCCCCGTCTGGACCGGGTCGTTCCCGATCATCTCTATGTTGGCGACGGCGTCGAGCATGTTCCCCATCAGCAGCGCGTTGTTCACGGTGCCGACGACCTCGCCCTTGCGCACCACGTATCCGCACCGGACGTTCAGGCCGAACCTCCCGGTGAGCTCGTCGGCCTCCGGCCATGCGAACTTCTCCACCAGTATGCCGCTGTCCGTGTTCTCGATGATGCGGTCGAGGGGCATGCTTCCGGGCTTGACGACGAGGTTCAGGGGCTTTATCGTCGGAGTCCTGTCGTAGGCGCCCTGGGGCTCCACGCTGGACCTGCGCATTCCGTTGCCGGTGCTGCCGCCGCAGAACGTGTCGTTCAGGAACCCTTTGAGGACCCCGCCCTCAATGACCGGCTTCCTCTCCGCGGGCGTCCCCTCGTCGTCGTAGACGCAGGACAGCGGCGCACGCACCGAAGGATCGTCGAAGATGGTCAGCGAATCCGACGCCACCTTCTCGCCCATGGATCCGGCCCACCTGCTGCGCCCGTACTTCCTGTTCTCGCCGTTCACCGCGGACCCGACCGCGGAGAGCAGCATGTCTCCGAGCTCGCTGGGAGGGAGGATCATGGAGAGCTTCTCGGAGCCCTTGTACTCCCTGCACCCGGCGGCGGCCTCGGCCTTGCGGGACAGCGATTCGGCTATCGCGACGGGGTCCAGGTCCAGCCCGGTGCCGTGATACGTCTCCATCCCCTCGCCGGGATGCTCCAGCCTCGCCATGGAGGTGAAATGCCCGTACACCAGGGTGCTCCTGTGCCCCACGTCGACCCCGTTCCCGTTCACGGTGCGGGACTCGGTACAGGATACGCGTATCTGCGCCCGGGGGATGTCCACGCGGCAGTTGTCTATGACCTGCCTGGCCAGCTCCCTGAGGTCCTCCGCGGAGGCGTCCTCCACCCTGCGGTCCCAGACGTCCGGCGCCGGGATCCTCGGGCTGGCAGGGATTGCATAGCCGTTCAGGGACTTCGCCTCCGGCGAGCGGGAGAGGACCGACTCGGCCATGTCCAGGCAGTCCTGGACCGCGCCCTCCGAGTTCAAGGACACCGATGACTTCCCCGTCCTTCCGCCG
>JAEEGI010024950.1_pt1 | contig 11626 bp, 8 predicted proteins | sample 8958751 | NCBI WGS metagenome assembly JAEEGI01 (sample SAMN16246545, study PRJNA631951) | gut metagenome | biome: gut microbiome; feature: rumen; material: KS-attached | host: Bos | place: Iran: Karaj | collected 2018-10 | reverse complement strand
TCCTCCATTTAATGCTGAATATATTCCTCTCTGCGAGCAGGTTGAGTATTACTTCCCAGCACGTGGAAAGAAACCTCCAGTGAAGGTGACTTGGAGTGATGGTGGTATCAAACCATTCCGTCCAAACGAGTTGGAACCAGATCGTCAGCTGCGTGAGTGCTTGTACGTTGGTACAAAGGGTATGATCATGCATGGTACTCATGGTGCTTCTCCTGAGTTGATTCCATTGAAGAAGGGCTTCAAGGAGCCTAAGAAGACGTTGGCTCGTCCTGATAACATTTATGTGGACTTCATCAATGCTATTAAGGAAGGTCGCAAGGCTAAGAACGACTTCGAGATTGCTTCTAAGCTGACTGAAATTATGTTGCTGACCAACATTGCCGTGATGTCACAGCAAATTAACACTACGCTGGAGTATGATGCCCAGAAGATGGAAATCACCAACTTGCCTGAGGCTAATCAGTTCTTCAAGTCTGAGTATCGTAAGGGTTGGGAGTTGGCATAATAGTATTAACCGATTTAAAGTAAAGAATAATATGGAAAAGAATATTACACGCAGAAGCTTCCTGAAAGCTGCAGGTGCTGCTGCTGCATTCACAATCGTTCCACGCAATGTGTTGGGTATGGGCTATCAGGCTCCGAGCGACACTGTGAATTTGGTTGCCATTGGTGTTGGTAACCAGGGTGGTGGTGACATCCAGAATATCGCTACTCCTGATGTGCCAATCAACAGAGGTAGCATTCCTGGCATGGGCATTCAGCCTTATTCTGGTTTGACTCCTCCACGTCAGGCTCCTCGTGCTTCCGATAGTCCTGTTCAGATGGGTGATGCTGGCCGTCGTGAGTTCCATTATGCCAACATTTACGCTATCTGTGATGTGGACTTTAACTATGCAGCTCGTATCATGAATGGCTACCCTAAGGCTAAGAGATATCATGACTGGCGCGAGATGCTGGAGAAGGATCGCAACAATATCGATGCTGCTCTGATTGCAACTCCTGACCATAACCATGCAATCATCGCTTCTCACTTCATGAAGGCTGGTAAGGCTGTGTTCGTTGAGAAGCCTATGGCTAAGACCATCTACGAGACCCGTTACTTGGCTAAGTTGGCTAAGGAAACTGGCGTAGTGACTCAGATGGGTAACCAAGGCCACAACGTGGAAGGTACTTATCAGACTATCGAGTGGATCCAGAGTGGTTTGATCGGTGATGTAACTGAGGTTCACATGTGGTCTAACCGTCCAATGTGGAAGCAGGGTTACTTCGATCGTCCAGCAGAAGAGGTAGTTCCAGAGGGATTCGACTATGACACTTGGTTGGGCCCGGCTCCTAAGAAGCCTTACACTGCCGCTACAACTCACTTCTCTTGGCGTGGTCTGTGGGACTATGGTACTGGTGCTATGGGTGACATGGGTGCTCATACGTTCGATGCTCCTATTTTGGCACTGAACCTTGGTATGCCGACTAAGATCCAGGCTACTACTACTCCGTTCAACAAGGAATATCTGCCACAGTGCGAGTATGTAGAGTATCAGTTTGCTAATCCAGATCCAAAGAAGAAGAATCCTATCAAGGTAACTTGGAGTGATGGTGGTATCAAGCCATTCCGTCCAGCTGCATTGGAGGCTAATCGTCAGTTGCGCGAGTGCTTGTATATTGGTACAAAGGGCATGATCATGCATGGTACTCACGGTGCTTCTCCTGAGTTGGTTCCTGCTGATCCTAACTTCGTAGCTCCTGCTAAGACGTTGGCTCGTCCTGACAATATCTATGTGGACTTCATCAACGCTATTAAGGAAGGTCGCAAGGCTAAGAACGACTTCGAGATTTCTTCTAAGTTGAATGAAATCATGTTGCTGACTAACATCGCAGTGGTATCACAGCAGATCAACAAGACGCTGGAATATGATGCTGCTAACATGAAGATCACCAACTTGCCAGAAGCTAACGACTACTTCCACTATCAGTATCGTGATGGTTGGTCTTTGGCATAATGTCTATTTTTAATTGATTAAAGATATGGATAAATCAAGAAGACAATTTTTGGGACTGTCTGCTGCCGCTTTGGCAGGTGTGACTTTGGTTCCTTCTTTGGTTTCATGTAAAGCTGAGAATGCTGCTCCTGCGCCAGCTGCTGATGGGAAGATTAGTTCTACTTTCAATGGTGTTGCTATTGGAACGATTACTTATAGCTATCGTGGAATGCAACCTGGTTTGGAGAATTTGATTAAGACGTGTAAGGATTCTCTTATAAGTAACTTAGAGTTGATGGGTAGTGACCTTGAAGGTTGCTTGGGTATCCCAGAAAACCCAACCATGCGTATCATGCAGGCAGCGATGGCTGCTCAACGTCCAGCTGCTGGTGCTCCAGCTGCTGCTGGTCAGCGTCCTGGCGGTGGTGCTCCTGGTGGTGGCCCTGGTGGTCCTGGTGGTTTCCGTCGTCCATCTTTCACTCCTGAACAGCAAGCTGAGATTGACAAGTACAATGAGGATGTGAAGAAGTTCCGTCGTGAAATGGATTGGGATAAGGTAGAAGCTGTTCGTAAGCGTTTTGCAGACGAGGGTATTGCCATTCACATCGTGAAGACTGAGCCTTCTCGCTATACAGATCCTGAGGACATTGACTATGCATTCAAGTTGGCTAAGGCTATGGGTGCTGTAGGCGTAACTGATGAGTTGTCTCAGGAAGCTGTTGAAAAGATTGCTCCTTATGCAGAGAAGCACGATATGTTTTACATCATGCATAACCACATGCAGTATGCTACAGAAGAGTGGAGTGCAGGACCAGACAAAGCATTGGCAGTATCTCCTAAGATTATGCTGAACTTTGATATGGGTCACTACTTCGGCTCTACTGGTAAGCACCCTCTGGACTTCATCAAGAAGTATGGTGATCGTATTGTAAGCTTGCACATCAAGGATAAGACTGGTCCTAATGCTGAAGAGCCTAATGCAAATCAGGTTTGGGGTCAGGGTCAGACTCCATTGGAGGATGTGTTGCTCTACTTGCGTGACAATAAGGTGCCTATCTTCCCTGATATTGAGTTGGAATATACTGTGAAACCATGGTCTAATTCAGTGAAGGAAGTTGCTACTTGTGTGAAGTACGCTCGTCAGATTCTGATGTAATTACATGATTACATACAGATACATTAAGAGCCACCCGATTGGGTGGCTCTTTTATTTCATCTCTATATCTAATAATTCTATTAAACTGGATAATTAGTATAGATGTAGCGTTTAATACTCTTCTTTGGCGTCTTCTCAAACTCTTCTGGCATTTGATGAATGGCATGCACTCTGGCATACGATGGGATGATTTGGTTTAAAGTCTGGCGGTTTTCTTCCATCTTCTTTGCCAAATCGCCTTGGGAGATATGAGCCTTCTTAAGTTCGTCAGGATCTGTATAGACTAATCCATAGAGATGTTCACCCTTCTGGATAACTAAGCATTCTGTGACAAATGGAAGAGATGCCAACTTATCTTCTATCTCTTCAGGATAGATATTTTGGCCGTTGGCTCCTAAGAGCATGGTCTTAGAGCGGCCCTTGATAAAGACATTGCCTTCTGCATCCATCACGCCAAGGTCGCCAGTATGATACCAACCATCTCTCAAGGTCTGTGCAGTAGCCTCTTCGTTTTTATAGTAGCCAAGCATGACATTCATGCCTCGTGCCAATATCTCACCAGGTATATGCTGAGGGTCACGACTGTCTATCTTAATCTCCATGCGTGGAGCAGCTTTTCCGCAAGAACCTTGCTTGAATCGTTGCCAGTCTTCGTAACAAAGAATAGGGGCACATTCTGTAGCTCCATATCCAACAGTATAGTTGAAACCGATGCCTTTCAGGAAGATTTCCACATCCTGGTTCATGGCAGCACCACCAATGATGATTTCATAGAAGTTATCGCCAAAGGCTTTCTGCATACGTCTACGGATTTGCATCTTCACACGGTCGCGAAGCAATGGTGTCATCAACGCCAATCGAATGCCTGGAGCCTTGATCTGTGGGAAGATAGCTTTACGTACGATTTTCTCTATGATCAAAGGCACAGCGATGATGACGCGAGGCTTCAGTTCTGCGAAAGCATTGAGCAATACAGCTGGTGATGGTGTTTTCGTGAGGAAGTAGACGTGCATGCCCCAAAGGAATTCGAAGAGAAACTCGAATGCCATGCCATATTCATGAGCCATAGGGAGCATAGAAACCACATTATCACCTGGCTTCAGTTCTTTTCCAAGCACTTCTTCTGCAAACTTGGCATTGCTCCATAAAGCGCGATAGGGCAGCATCACGCCCTTAGAGTTGGACGTAGTGCCACTAGTAAAGTTGAGTACAGCCAGTTCGTCAGGCGAATCACGATGGTAGTGAATGTCGCGTGCGCGGAAGTACATTGGGAATCGTTCTCCAAACAGACGATTAAGGTTGGCACGTGCATACTGGACCTTCTCAGTACGACCTACCAGAAGTGAATACTCATCGTTTGAGTTGGAGAAGATACCTTCCAGACCTGGCATCTTATCGGGATCGAGTTTTGGCCATACCTGATCACCTACGAAGAGGAGCTTCGCTTCTGAGAAGTTCACCAAATCATGAATTTGTTCGGGATGGAACTCGTGCAGGATAGGTACAGCTACAGCACCATAAGTAAGGGTAGCCAAAAAAGCGATGCCCCAGCGTACTGTGTTTCTGCCACATATAGCAACCTTGTCGCCTTTCTCAACACCAGAGGCCTCGAGTATGATGTGAACTTTCTCGATGATTCGAGCAACGTCTTTATACTTATAGGTATGAGTACCATAGTCTGTTAAAGCATCCAAGTCCCAATATTTACGGATGCTCTGTTCGATATAGTCATTAAAACTTGGACAATCCATAGTTTGTAAATTCATAGTATCTATGCTATTAATTATTGCACAATCATCTTTTATGTGTGCCATTTTTCCTTTTGCGAATGCAAATCTAAGAAGATTTTTGCACGCTTGCAAGTTTTCTGTGCAAAAGATGCACTCAAATTGCAAAATCTTTGTAACTTCATGCAAATAGTCCTTTAGGAAAAAGATAGGAAATAAAGACAAAAGGCATTGAACCTCAATAGGTAATCAATGCCTTTTTCTCAATGTCGGGGTGACTGGATTCGAACCAGCGACCCCACGCCCCCCAGACGTATACTCTAACCGGGCTGAGCTACACCCCGAATTGCGGATGCAAAGTTATTGTTCTTTTTCAATATTTGCAAATTAATCTGTGGCTTTTTTAGATCCCCATACATTCGCGATAGAAGTCGAAAGTTTCGAAGATTGTCTCTTGATTTGCTGTTTGATCGATGCAGATATTACCTACGTCTTTCAGCAAAGTGAAGTTGATAATTCCAGATGTATTCTTTTTGTCATGCTTCATGTATTCGTAGAGCAATGGGTATTCTTTACAAGTGAAATAGAAGGCGCCATAGTTCTCCTTGACGAATTGTATCACCATGCGCAACACTTCCTTGGAGAATCCTAGTTTCATAAAGGAAAGATAAAGCTCACAAACCAATCCCCATGCCACTGCATAACCATGTAGGACGGGCTTTTCCTGGTGTAATGCCCATGCTTCAAAAGCATGTCCGAAAGTATGTCCCAAATTAAGAGCCTTTCTGATACCTTGTTCTTTAGGGTCTATTTCTACGATATGCTCCTTCACAGAAACAGACTTCCAGACCATTTCCTTCAATTGGTCATAATCTATCTCATCCGTATTAAATGCCAATAGTTCATTGAGCGTTTGTTTGTCACTGATGAGACCATGTTTAAGCATCTCTGCATATCCGGAAAAGAAATTGGCATCATCCAGAGTTCTTAGAAAGTTGGTATCCAATATGACACTACTGGCAGGAGCGAATGCTCCGATCTCATTCTTCAATCCATTGAAGTTGATGCCTGTTTTTCCGCCCACTGCAGCGTCTACCATAGAAAGTAGGGTGGTAGGTATATTTATATAAGGTATACCACGTTTGAAGGTGGCGGCTGCAAATCCACCTAAATCGGTAACCATCCCACCACCTAAATTGACTAATAAGGAATGGCGACTGGCTCCGTGATTGCTTAACTCCATCCATACGTGTGCTAACGAATCAAGTTCCTTATGCGCATCGCCAGCTTCAATGATAATTTCATAGGCATCTTTCATACAAGAAAAGGTCTTGATAAGAGGCAGACATAGCTGATGTGTATTTTTGTCAGTTAGCAAAAATAATTTATCTAACTTAAAACGTAGAATGGCCTCAGAAAGACTATGCTCTAAGTTTTGGCAGTTTATGATTTCTTGTTTGGTCATAATTTGAATGTTTTTGTGTTGCAAAAATAGGAATTACAAAGCAAATATGTAACTTTGCAACAAAAGATTTAAGATATGAAAGCATTATTACCTGTTTTTTGCCGTCCGTTGGGCTATGCAATCATAGCTTTGGCCGTATTCATGCCGTTTATCCTCTACTTTATGGGGAAGGTTACCGATGCCAATCTGGTTTTTTACAAGGAATGTTCCAAACTCTTGATGATGATGGGCTGTCTGATGATTATTTTTGCCTTCTCCAAGGATGAAACCAGAGAAATCGAACAAGGTAGGAACCGTGCCGTGCGCAATGCTATTTTCTTTACCGTATTGATCTTATTTTGTAATATGGTGTATAGAGTATATGTTGGCGACATAACTTCAGTAGATTCATCTACATTTCTTATTTTCCTGATTGCAAATGTGCTTTGTGTGGAATATGAAATAAACAGAGTCCGGATAAGGAATCTTTTCAAACGGTCATAATTTTTAATAAAAACCGACCAAGCTATTAAACCTTTTGTCGTTTTCTCTATCAAAATGAGAAAACGATCAAATAACAGTATGAAAAAGATTAACAGAAGTATTATGAGAAGATTTTTGCACGTGATGGTATTGCTGATGATAGCAATAGTAGCACAAGCGCAGAATAATACAAGTACAGTTGCTGGACAAGTACTTGATTCAGATAGTAAAGAGCCAGTTTCACAAGCCAATGTCCGATTGTTGTCATTGCCCGATAGTACGTATGTTGGTGGTGCTGCTACCACCAATAATGGTTATTTTGCCTTACAGCGTGTAGCGCCTGGCAATTATGTGCTGAAGGTAACATTTATCGGATACAAGGATATGATACATCCTCTGAAACTTACCCAAGATACTGGAGATATCAATGTGGGACAGATTTCTTTGGAACCTGATTCCAAACTTCTTTCAGAAGCGGTGGTAACAGCTGAAGTTGCTAAGGTGCAAGCTATTGAAGATACCTTGGTTTACAATGCAGCTGCCTATCGTGTTTCCGAGGGTGCCATGCTCGAGGAATTGGTGAGGAAGCTTCCTGGTGCAGAAGTGGATTCTGAAGGCAATGTCAAGGTCAACGGAAAGGAAGTGAAGAAGATCATGGTAAATGGTAAGGAGTTTTTCGGAGGTGATGTGGCAACTGGTTTGAAGAACCTTCCTGTGGACATGGTGGAGAATGTCAAAACATACGATCGCCAATCGGATATGGCACGTGTGACGGGCATTGAAGATGGAGAGGAAGAAACGGTTTTGGATTTGACTGTAAAGAAGGGTATGAATCAGGGTTGGTTTGGTAATATCGACCTTGGCGCTGGAAATCACAAACGTTATACCAGTCGTGCCATGGTGAATCGTTTCTACGATAGTTCACAAATGTCTCTTATTGGGTCTGCCAATAATGTTAATGATCGTGGCTTTGGTGGAGGTGGAGGCTTTGGTGGCGGAGGCTTTGGCCGTCAGAATCAAGGTCTTACTGCAACAAAGACCGTAGGTATCAGTTTCGCTACAGAAGTCAAGAATTTAGAACTTGGTGGTAGTGCCCGTTACAATTATCGTGATAATGATGCAATCACTATCGGACAGACAGAGAATATCCTTCCCAAAGGTAGTACATTCGTCAATTCAAACTCTTACTCTGGCAATGGCAACAAATCATTTAATGCTGATTTCCGTTTGGAATGGAAGCCTAATGATTTAACTAATATCCAGTTGAGACCTAACTTCTCTATAGGTAAAACGGGCAGGTCTTCTGAAACTCTACAAGGTACTTTCAACTCTGATCCGTTTGAGATCGTAGATAATCCAAACGACTATTTGGACTTCAATGCGCTTAACGTGGATCCTTTGAGAGCCATTCGTATTAATGCTCAGAATAATGAAAGTCTGAATGATGGCAAGAGTTTATCAACGAATACCACACTGCAAGTAAATCGTCGATTGAATGATTCTGGAAGAAACATCACTTTCCGTGGTCAATTCCGTTATGGAGACAATGATAGTGACCAATTTACGCAGAACCTTACGCGCTACTATCAGCTGATAGGTTCTTCTGGACAGGATTCTACACTGATTAGAAATCAGTATATATCTTCTCCAAATAAGACGACCAGTTTGATGGGACAACTTACTTATAGTGAGCCAATCGCTGATCAGGTTTATCTGCAATTCAGCTATCAGTTGACTTATGGGTATCAGGACAATGATCGTACTACTTACGATTTGGCTAAGTTCCCTTGGAGTATAGGACAGCCTTTGCCAAGTAATTATCAGACTGCTGTCATTGATAGTTTGGGTAAGTATGCGGAGTATAGGTACTACAATCACGATGCAATGGTGGCTTTGCGTGTAGTAAGAGATGCTTATCAGTTTACAGCAGGTATGTCATTCCAACCACAGCATACCAATCTGTCATACAAGCGTGGCAACTATATGACAGACACGGTACGCAATGTGTTTAACTTCGCTCCTAATGTGGATCTGCGTTTGAGATTCTCAAAGGTTAGCCAGTTGCGCTTGACATATCGAGGAAGTAGTTCACAACCAAGTATGGAGAATCTGCTCCCTATTGTAGATAATTCAAACCCAATGAATATCCAAGTGGGTAATCCTGGTTTGAAGCCTTCTTTCTCACATAATGTACAGGCTTTCTTCAATACCTTCGATGCAGAGCATCAGCGTAGTATCATCATGAATGCGAACTTCAATACTACACAGAACAGCATCAGTAACAGTCGTATCTATAACGAATCCACTGGTGGATGGACAACGACTCCAAAGAATATCAATGGCAACTGGAGTGCGATGGGTATGTTTGGTTTCAATACAGCGCTGAAAAACCAAAAGTTCACCATCAGTACATTCACTAATCTTAATTATGTGAACAGTGTGGCTTATCTGACAGATAATACCACTAAGATTGAGGATAAAAACACTACCACCAATACAACAATTAGTGAGCGACTTAATGGTGCTTATCGTAACAGTTGGTTTGAGTTTGGCATCAATGGTAATATCAATTACACCATGGAGCGCAATAAGTTGAACAGTTCTTTAAATCAGGAGCCTTACACTTATTCTTATGGAGCTAACCTTTCTTTGACATTGCCTTGGAATATGACCATTTCTACAGATATCAATAATCAGAGCCGTAGAGGTTATACGGATAAGAGCATGAATCGTGATGAATTGATATGGAATGCACAAATTGCTCAGCCTCTCTTGAAGGGTTCCGCTTCTTTGAGCTTCGAGATGTATGATATCTTGCATAAGCAAAGCAATATCAGCCGTTCATTCAATGCCAGCATGCGTTCTGTTTCCAGTTATAATGCTATCAACAGCTACTTCTTGGTACACTTCATCTATCGTCTGAATGTCTTTAAAGGACAGCAGCAACAGCGTGGAAGAGGTCGTGGTGGCTTTGGTGGTCCTGGTGGTCCTGGTGGCGAAGGCGGTGGAGGTTTCCGTCCTGGAGGAGGCTTCCCTGGAGGCGGTGGTGGCCGTCCTGGAGGACGCTGATAAAAGTATCTTCACAATGTGGTCAAATTATATGTCCACAGTTATGAACATAAATGTCCATAACTGTGGACATAAATGTTCATAATGGTGGGCATTTTTGAGAATGGTTAAAAAATCCATCGTTATAGCTGTTTTTTATTTTTTCATTGTATCTTTGTTAGTTGCAATAAGGAAGAAACCATTTTTATGTTAGCTTTAGCTGTCAACATATCACAGATTCTGTCCACCACATTTAATGTATTATATGTGTTGGCCATTGTCAGTGTCATCATTTTGTTGGTGCTGGAGAATCGGAACCCTGTTAAGACAGTTTCCTGGATATTGGTCATTACCTTCCTTCCTGTCATTGGGCTGATATTGTATCTCTACTTTGGCAGAGACCATCGCAGACAAAAGAAGATAAGCCGTCGTAGTTATAGTCGTCTGCTGAGTAAGCCACGGGCAGAATATCTGGCACAAGAATCTGTGGTTGTCCCGTCTGATTATAGGCGCTTGGTGATGCTATTCCAAAATATAGATCAGTCTTTTCCTTTTGGAGGCAATCGAGTGGAAACCTATATAGATGGCGAGTCCATGCTCACTGCGTTGATTGAAGAAATAAGAAAGGCTGAAAACCATATTCACATGGAATACTACATCTTCAATGATGATGAAGTGGGGAATAGGGTGTTGGATGTGTTGAAGGAGAAAGCAAAAGAAGGGGTGAAAGTGCGTGTCATCTATGATGATGTGGGTTGTTGGCACGTTCCTTCGAAGTTCTTTAAGAAAATGAGTGAAGCTGGTATAGAGGTACGAGGTTTCTTGAAGGTTCATTTCCCGTTTTTCTCAGGAAGGGTAAATTACCGTAATCATCGAAAGCTGACGGTAATCGATGGAAAAGTAGGATTTGTCGGAGGAATGAATCTCGCAGATAGGTATGTGAAAGGCGTGAAATGGGGCAATTGGCGTGATACACATCTGAAGATAGAGGGTAAGGCTGTACATGGCTTGCAAACAACCTTCTTGATGGATTGGTATTTTGTAGATCAGAAGTTGCTGACTTCTTCGGAGTATTTTCCCAAACTGATGGATGTTGGTAGCTCTGTGGCGCAAATAGTGACCAGTGAACCCACTTCTCAATGGCCTGACATTATGCAAGGCTTGGTGAAAGCCATCACAGGAGCACGGAAGTATTTTTATGTGCAAACGCCATATTTCCTTCCTACAGAGCCTGTGCTTTTTGCCTTACAAACAGCAGCTTTAGCAGGTGTAGATGTACGATTGATGATACCAAAGAAATCAGATACAGTCTTGCCTCATTTAGGTACGCTATCATACTTGCGTGATGTTCTTCAAGCAGGTGTGAAAGTTTATCAATATCAGAAAGGATTCATTCACTCTAAACTCATGGTATCAGATGATGTATTGGTGTCTGTTGGATCCACCAATATGGATTTCCGTAGTTTCGAGCATAATTTTGAGGTAAATGCTTTCGTATATGATAAGGAATTTGCACAACAGATGAAGCAGGTCTTTATAGACGATCAAGCGGATGCTGTGCAAGTCTCATTGAAAGAATGGAAAAAGAGACCTTGGTGGGAAAGATTGATGGAAGGTACTATCCGACTGATGGCTCCGTTACTATAATGAACTGAAATAAAATGAAGAATCTGATTGTTGCCTTATTGGCTTTCTCGTGTTTACTGAGTTGTTCTTCACCACAACCACCTCGTCAGAAAGTGGTAGATGATGGAGGTTTGGGAAAATTCCCGTCTATAGTGACAGAAGATGC
>JAEEGI010024946.1_pt1 | contig 11627 bp, 10 predicted proteins | sample 8958751 | NCBI WGS metagenome assembly JAEEGI01 (sample SAMN16246545, study PRJNA631951) | gut metagenome | biome: gut microbiome; feature: rumen; material: KS-attached | host: Bos | place: Iran: Karaj | collected 2018-10 | reverse complement strand
AGCTTCATCAGCGTAAATTCTCCGTTCGACTTGCATGTGTTAGGCACGCCGCCAGCGTTCATCCTGAGCCAGGATCGAACTCTCACGTTTAAAAGTTTAATCCGGCTAAGAACTTAAGCTTGGCTTTTCGTTCTGTCCGTTAATTTACATTTTTCTGAATTATTCTCTTGGAATCTTTCAGGGTTGCATTACTGTTTATTTGTCAAGGTACAAGGAGCCCGAAACCCGCTCCAGTACTGCGTTTGCAGTGTTTCTTGTCTGCATCAGCAACGAATATAAATATATCACCGGGTATATTTAATGTCAACACATTTTTTCAATTTTTTTTGAGAAAATATGATAGTTTCTGTATTTCGTACACCTCTCCAATGTAAAAGCGTTATTTTCTCATGTTTTCGAAATAAACAAAACGCCCAGAGTGCCAGGCCCACAGTGGGATGAGACCACACTGCCCGCTCTCGTCTCAACTATGTCAAGGAAAACATCTAAATTTTTCAAAAAATTCCTTACTTCATCTACAATTTCACTATTACACCCGGAATGAGTTATAAATACCCTGTCTTTTTTTGCCTGCAAAAGCTCATCTTTCATATCTTTTACGTAATTCATAATGCATTTATCAGAGCTTCCTCTGTATTTCTTGTCAGGATGCATACTTCCGCCGCTTACAACAATTTTGGGATGAAGTTTCAAAGTATTTCCGACAATTGCCGCAATTCCCGAACACCTTCCGCCCCTGTGAAGAAACGTGAGTGTATCGATAACAAAGCTTGCTCTGACTCTTTTTTTCACATCATCCAAATACTCGACTATCTCATCAAGAGACTTTCCTTCAACGATACAATCCACTGCTTCCATTATGAGAAGTCCTATTCCGGTAGACAGATTTTCGGAATCTATCACCCTTACTCTGTCTTCCATCTCAAGTTCTTCAACCGCAAGCCTGCAATTATTGTTACTTGCGGACATTGTTGAGGATATGGTAAATACAATGAATTCATCTCCCGAATTATCTTCAAGGACGTTCATATAGTCCTGAACAGAAGGAGCCGCAGTTTTAGGCGTTTCTCCACTTGAATTCGACCACTTGTATATTTGTTCGGGAGTAATGTCCACTCCGTCTTTTTTCTCCTCACTCCCAAGCCTCACATATAAAGGAACTATGGCTATCCCATACTTATCAATGATTTCTTTTGAAAGGTCACTCGTGCTGTCTGAAATTATTCTGATCATGTCATTCTCCCATCTTATGTGATTTAAAAAAGACGGCACTTTTCATTACAAAAAATGCCGCCATATATATTATTATCTTAAATTAATCTTCTGATCCTTGCCTTTTCTCGTCATTATAAGCCCGAGAGTATCAACGTTTGATGCATTCTTTTCATCTATCTGCGTCAGTATGGCAAGGCTTTCATGTGCCCTTGAATCAATCGTTCCAATGTAGGAAGTAAGATCGTTTGGTAAGAATGTAACGGATGAATATCCGATATTTTTGCCGTTTAAGAGTATCTGGAACAATAGATTTAATTTGAGCATATTTACTTCTTTCGCAGAGTTTGAAGCATTATACAGGTCAAACCTTAGGACGAGCAGTTTTTTGCCCTTATCCGCGTTTATAACATAGCTCTTTGAGCTCTCAGGATATGTGCTTGATACCGAATATCCCTGATAAGATAAAAAAATGTCATCCAATATTTCCTGCGTCTGATCGGAAGAAAGAGTTATTGCTCCCGTATCGCTTACACCAGCAGAGCCACCTGCGGGTCCATTCTTGGAATCTTTCCCCGCTTCCTCTGAATTGTCGTCAACTACATCTACTGAGATTTCTGCTCCGCTTTCATCCGAACCGTCTACCGCGCTTTTTTCAGCATCCACATCAACCGTCTCGCTTGAACTTTCAGAACTTCCGCTTTCGGCAGAAGAATCTGCTCCGCTCATATCCTGTGAACTATCATCGTATTCATTCTGAATCTGCTCTTCTTCCGGCTGTGCTTTGGCCATCTCCGCCTCAGCAAGTTTCAGCGCATCAGCTTCCCTCTTCTTTTTGGCAGAATTAAAATCAACATATGTAAGCTTAGCCTGTTCGTTTCTCGAGTATTTCATTAAAAGCCCCACAGCATACTCTACGGTCTGGTCATACTCTTCTTCCGTAAGCGAAGGAAACTGTTCCCCGCATCCGGTCAAAGCCAAAACCATCCCGATCATAAGTGTTGGCACAAAATACTTTTTCAAACGCATAAAGTCATCCTCTTTTGTCATTTAGTCTCAAGTTCAAAATAGAATTCAACGCCGTTCGCGTAATTTATCACGCCGTAGTTTTGCTGCATGCTTTCCATTATGGCTTTGACAATGGAAAGTCCGACTCCGCTTCCGCCGTATTCTCTTGTCCTTGCTCTATCGACCTTATAGAACTTATCCCAGATATAGTCGATATTCTCCTTGGGAATAGGATCTCCTGTATTGAATACAGAAACTCTTACCTTGCCGTCTTTATGAACAAGCTTTATTTCTATGATATTATCTCCGCTCACATGATTGAGCGCATTGCTGTAATAATTCTGGAGAACTTCCTCAATCTTGAATTCATCTCCCCATACAAATATCGGATGATAACGTCCAAACTTTACAGTTACATCCTTCTGTTTTGCCAAAAGTTCCGCGGATCTGACATAGTTCTTTATCATCTCAACTATGTCAAAGCGCTCCATATTGGCACTGTCATTACCGAATTCAAGTTGATTAAGGGTAAGAAGCTTCTTTACCATGATATTCATCTTGGATGCTTCATCCATGATTACTTCGCAGTAGAAGTTCCTGCTCTCCTCGTCATCATTTATACCCTCTTTAAGACCTTCCGCATAACCCTGAATAAGTGCTATGGGAGTCTTAAGTTCATGAGATACGTTCGAAAGAAATTCCTTTCGCATCTCATCAATTTCTTCTTTTTTGGCAATATCATGTTTGAGCGCAATATTGGCATTCTTAAGGTCTTTAATGGCCGTCTCCAATGTCTCCGAGAGCTCATTCATGTTCTGACCAAGTATGTCTATCTCATTTTTATAATTGCTGTCATTGTCATATTTTGCTTCGAAATTCAGCTCCTTCATCTCATCGGAAATACGATAAAGTCGCTTAATGGGATCCGTGATCTTTTTTGAAATGATAAGAACTATCATAGATCCGATAAAAATAGCCACGGTGCCCGCATAAGCCATGAACGTATTGGAGATTCCGACACTGTCCTCAATACTTTCCATGGTGGATCTTACAAGAATAAAATTCTCTTTCTTTCCTACAATCCCCCAGATTTCAAGGTATTTTATATCATTCCTGTTATCCTTGTAGATCTGTAATGTATAATTATCTCTTTTATCAAGTACGGTAAGTCCTTCATGTACTTTGTTACTCTGCGTGATATTATCCCATAACAGTTCGCTGAGATAATCCTTGCTCTTTGAAGTTTCGGACGAAGCGGAAGAAGTTTTGATGATCTGATTCCCCGTGTCCATAACGAGCATTTCTATACTGTATCTGACGCAAAGATCTCTTATCTCCTGATTAAATATATCAGATGTGATATCTCCGTCTGATATTGCACTTTCAATCTGTTTATACGCCTGGATTACATTCTCTTTCTTTTTCTGTACATAAAAACGTCCCATAAAAAGAAAGTTTATAACGAACCACAATATAAACGTCAAAAGCATTGTAGAAATAAAGGCTACGCTGATCTCAAGCCTGATGGAATGCGTCTTCATTCTGTTATCGATAGTTTTATCAGTCTGTTTCAAACTTGTAACCCATTCCCCAGATTGTCTTTATCATATCGCCCTTATTTCCGAGCTTTCCACGCAATTTCTTTACATGAGTATCGATTGTACGCGCATCTCCGAAATAATCATAGTTCCATACGTTATTAAGAATCTTCTCTCTTGAGAGAGCAACTCCTTTGTTTTCAAAAAAGAATGATAAAAGTTCAAATTCCTTGTAGCTAAGCTCGATATCCTTGCCGTCGACAGTAACGCTGTGAGCGACTTTGTTTATTGTGATTCCGCCCTCTTCCATTACTTCATTGGTCGTTGCAATATTGGCTCTTCGCAAAATAGCTGAAACTCTTGCAGCAAGAATCTTGGGACTGAAAGGTTTGGATATATACTCATCCACGCCAAGCTCGAATCCGAGAAGTTCATCTCTCTCCTCTGACTTTGCAGTTAGCATGATGATCGGAACTTTGGAATTCTTTCTGATTTCCCTGCACACTTCCCATCCGTCTCTGTTTGGCATCATAACGTCAAGAATAATAAGCGAGATATCTTTGTCTTCATAAAAAATATCCAAAGCCTGCTGTCCGTCACCGGCTTCAATTACAATATATCCGTCTTTTATCAAAAAGTCTTTGACGAGCTTTCTCATTCTGCTCTCATCATCGACCACCAAAATCTTTATGTCATCCACTACAAGATTCCTCCTCAATTACTTTCATTGTTCGCATCATCATAATACCGCTCAGGACTTTCTATGCCAAGTTCTTTTTCCTTTTTTCGAACTTCTTTTTCCCTCTCCGTAAGCTCCTGATCCCACGCAGAATAACGGTTTGTGATATTTCTTTTATAATTTATGATATTGTCGCTTTCACTTGTCGAAGCTATAAAAAACATCGCGATCACTATTATTATCAAAAAGATATTCAGGATCACGGGAAATAATCTCTTAAATTCCCTTTTGTTGTCTTTAGTCTCAGGTCTGATTCTCTGCTTGACCGACAGATTATCAAAAGCCGAATGTCGCGTAAGCGTCACGGGAATCGGTATTGGAATAAGATCATCATCCGTAAAACCGCACTCGTAGAGCTTCTCACGCATTTTTGCAAGGTAATGCCATCCAACCGGCGATTTAAATATTTTATTCTCTATTGCCTTCTCATATACAGCACGTATATCATTTGGTTTACTTGCCTTAACTCTTTCCTCAAGCAGCTTTATCTTAGAGATATCCAAAGAAGCTTTTTGGGCATCATGCTCAGACAAAAAGTCATATCCACCCACTATAAAATTTGTATCCGTACGCTCATCATTGATTGCCATATTCAACTCCGTATGAAGCTATAAATACGCTGACACTCCTGGCTTTCAAAGTTTTATTTCTCCATGTAAGAGGCTTGGGGCGGTTAAAATAATACTTACCGTCTTCATCTCCTCCCGTGTCAACGCAGAGCCCCCAATAAGCGCCTGCCGGCGGGTTTGGAAGCATTATCTGTATATCTTCCCAATAAACGTTTATCGCAAGATATACAATGTCATCATGACCTTTCTTTTCATCATAACCTGCAAAACGCACGCAAATAACTCTTGATTCTTTTGTAATATTGCCGTTATCAGGATTCTCGGTATGTACAGACACATTGGGATAGCCGCACTTAGCCTTCTCAAGGTCTTTTCGTATCGCCGCATGTTTTCTCCTGAACCGGATCATATTCTTGTAAAAGTTATAAAATGCTTTATTCTTGTCAAGATATTCCCAATTAAGCCAGGAAATCTCATTATCCTGACAATAGGCATTATTATTGCCGTGCTGAGTATTGCCGAATTCATCTCCCGCATAGATCATGGGAGTTCCACGGCTGCACATAAGAACAGTGATTGCATTGCGCATCATCCTGAATCTAAGGCTTAAAACATCAGGATTGTCAGTATCACCTTCATACCCGCAATTCCAACTTCTGTTGTCATTTGCACCGTCCGTATTATTCCAGCCGTTTTCTTCGTTATGCTTGTTATTATAGGCATAAAGATCGTAAAGTGTAAATCCGTCATGACAATTTATAAAATTGACAGAGGACTCATATCCCATATAAGCTCCGCCGTAAAGATCCATAGATCCGGTAATTCTTTTGACCGCTTCGGGCGCAGCCCAGATATCGCCTTTAAGATACGATCTTATATCATCTCTGTACTTACCGTTCCACTCTGCCCAGCGCTTCCATGCAGGGAAATTACCGACCTGATACATTCCGCCTGCATCCCATGCTTCGGCAATCAGCTTAACGTTTCCGAGAATGGGATCATAGGCAATTCTCTGAATAAGCGGAGGTCGTTCCATCGGTGAACCATCCTGATCTCGTCCCAGAATACTTGCAAGATCGAATCTGAAACCATCAACCCTGTACTCTTCAACCCAATATCTAAGGCATGAAACAATATACTCCTGGACCATAGGATGATTACAATTCACAGTATTTCCGCATCCGCTGAAATTGTAATATTTTCCGTCAGGAGTAAGAAGATAATATATATTATTATCAAATCCTTTAAATGAGATAAAAGGCCCGTATTCATTACCTTCCGCCGTATGATTGAATACTACATCAAGAATAACTTCAATATTTCTTTTCTTGAGCTCTTTTATCATATATTTGAGGCCGACGCCTTCCTTGTTATGCTCGGCTTCATGCGAGTAACTTGTATTCGGGGCAAAAAAAGCCGTGGTATTATATCCCCAATAATCAAGCAGTATCTTACCGTTTGCCACTCGCACATCTCTCGTTTCATCAAACTCAAATATCGGCATAAGCTCAACTGCCGTAATACCAAGTGATTCAAGATAATCCGCTTTCTCGGTTATTCCCTCAAAAGTTCCGTTGCACTTTACACCGGACGATTCATCCATTGTAAAGCCCCTTACGTGCATCTCATATATTATCGAATCACACATAGGTATTCGAAGGCTTGTCGTATCATCCCAGGCAAAGTTCTGTCTTACAACTCTTGCCCTATATGCGCCCGATGTGATATTCTCGCCCCATATGCGCTGTCCGGATACTGCTTTTGCAAAAGGATCAAGCAACACATTTTCCTTGTTAAAAAGAAGCCCTTTATCAGGATCCCAAGGTCCGTCGACGCTATAACAATATTCAAGGTTTTCAATGTCCAGTCCGAAAACGATCATTGAATAAACCTTTCCTATCTTGTAGCTCTCAGGGAAAGGAATCGTCACAAAAGGCTCCTTATCATTTCTGTGATACAAAAGAAGCGTTATAGATGTCGCGCCGTTGGAATAAATTGTAAAATTGATCCCACCGGGAAGCATAGTTGCCCCATACAAATTATACATGCCGGGCCTTATCTTATATCCATTGACCTCATCCAAAGGAAGAAACTGACGGTCAATCTCGTTTTCCTTCAGTTCCACGCCCTGCCTCTTTTCGGCATCTATTAACTTCTTACTTTTTTTATGCCGTCTGTATTCACTCATGCATTAATTTTACCATATTATTCATTAAATAAGCGTGAAATGTATGTATTGTTTACAAAAATAAGAGCTATCAAACGTAAATTTTTACGTCTGATAGCTCCCAGTTCTTTTAATAATTAAACAGGATATGCTCCGTTCTTTGTATCAGCAGCTGCAACATCAACTGATGTCTGCTGTGCCATACGATACTTGAAGAAGTCTGTTGCAACCTGAGGGAAGAGTGCGTATGAAAGTACGTCTTCATCCTGCTGCTTCCACTGCTTAACTTCCTCTTCAAACTTCTTAAGTCCGGGCTCAAGCTTATCTGCAGGTCTGCATGTGATAACTTCTCTGTCTCCGATGATCTTCTTCTGAACTTCGGGATTGAAAGGCTTGATTGTCTTACCGTACTCACCGGCAAGGAGATCCTTGGTCTGGTCGGTAGCAACCTTATATCTCTCACCCATAAGAACATTCATAACGGCCTGTGTTCCAACGATCTGTGAAGAAGGTGTAACAAGCGGAGGCTCACCGAAGTCCTTACGAACCTGAGGGATTTCCTCAAGCACTGTATCATACTTGTCGCTTGCGTTCTGCTCTTTAAGCTGGCTAACCATGTTAGAAAGCATTCCGCCGGGAACCTGATACATAAGAGTCTTGATGTTAACACCAAGAACCTTAGCGTCCATAAGTCCGCTTGCAAGGCATTCCTCTCTGTAAGGTCTGAAGTGATCTGCGATCTTAGCAAGAAGCTTCTGATCAAGACCTGTCTCGAAAGGCTGTCCCTTAAATGCTTCTACCATAACTTCAGTAGCAGGCTGTGATGTACCGAGTGCAAAAGGAGAAATTGCACAGTCGATGATATCAACACCGGCCTCAGCTGCCTTCATGTATGTCATGCTGGCAACACCTGAAGTGTAATGTGTATGGAGGTCGATAGGAAGCTTTGTAGCGCTCTTAAGAGCTTTAACAAGCTTCTCTGCCTCATAAGGAAGAAGAAGTCCTGCCATATCCTTGATACAGATTGAATCTGCACCCATAGACTCGATATCCTTAGCGATATTCATCCAGTACTCTTCTGTATATGCATCACCAAGTGTGTATGCAAGAGCGATCTGAGCGTGTCCGCCCTCTTTCTTACATGCCTTAACAGAAGCCTCAAGGTTTCTGAGGTCATTAAGACAGTCAAAAATTCTGATTATATCAATACCGTTTGCGATTGACTTCTGTACGAAGTAATCAACAACATCATCGGGATAGTGCTTGTATCCGAGGATGTTCTGTCCACGAAGGAGCATCTGAAGCTTTGTATTCTTAAATCCTGCTCTGAGCTTACGAAGTCTCTCCCAAGGATCTTCCTTAAGGAATCTCATGCAAGCGTCGAATGTAGCACCGCCCCAGCACTCTACTGCGTTATATCCAACCTGATCCATTGTATCAATGATAGGCAACATAACCTCTGTGGGCATTCTTGTTGCGATAAGTGACTGATGAGCATCACGCAGAACAGTCTCATTGATACGAATTGGTTTCTTTTCAATATCTGCCATATCTATTTTCACCCTTTCTGTGATTTATACTCCAAATACTGCCATGAATGTACCTGCAACTACCGCTGTACCGATAACACCGGCAACGTTAGGTCCCATTGCATGCATAAGCAGGAAGTTGGAAGGATCGTATTCTGCACCAACTTTCTGTGAAACACGAGCTGCCATCGGAACGGCTGATACACCGGCCGAGCCGATAAGCGGATTGATCTTGCCCTTCGTAATGAAACACAACAGCTTACCAAGCAGGCAACCTGCCGCAGTTCCAATAGCGAATGCGCAAAGTCCAAGAATAACGATCTTAATTGTTGTCATGTTAAGGAAAGCCTCAGCACTTGTAGTAGCACCAACTGATGTTCCAAGAAGAATAACAACGATGTACATAAGTGCATTTGAAGCTGTCTCCTGGAGCTGACGTACTACGCCTGACTCTCTGAACAAATTTCCAAGCATCAGCATTCCGATAAGAGGAGCTGTTGTAGGAAGGATCATACTTACAACAACAGTAACCACTACAGGGAAAAGAATCTTCTCAAGCTTAGTAACTTCTCTGAGCTGCTGCATCTTGATAGTTCTTTCTTTCTGAGTTGTAAGAAGTTTCATGATAGGCGGCTGGATCATGGGAACCAGTGACATATAAGAATATGCCGCAACCGCGATAGGTCCTAATATTGCTGTCTGATGAAGCTTTGAAGCCAGGAAAATTGAAGTAGGGCCATCTGCTCCACCGATGATTGAAATAGCTGCTGCAGCCTGGTCGTTGAAACCAAGTGCAATAGCAATAAAGTAAGCTGCGAAAATACCAAACTGTGCAGCCGCACCCATAAGGAAGCTTATAGGGTTTGCAATAAGCGGCCCGAAATCCGTCATAGCACCTACACCCATGAAAATAAGAGAAGGAAGAATTGCCCACTCGTCAAGGATGTAGAAATAATGTAACAATCCACCTGCTGTATCACCGACAGGTTCAGCCATAATAGCAGGATAAATGTTTACAAGAAGCATACCAAACGAAATCGGAACCAAAAGTAACGGTTCAAATCCCTTGGCAATTGCAAGATACAGGAAAACCAATGCTACGACAACCATGACATAGTTGCCGAGTGACATTGAAGTAAATGCAGTTTGATCCCAGAGATTAGATAATGTCTTAACTATGTAATCCATTTTTTATCCTCATTTCTGTATAAAATACTTTCTCTGATTCATCAATTAAGAGTTGCAAGAACTGTTCCTGCCTCTACAGAATCGCCTGCTGCAACATCAATACTTGCAACTGTTCCGTCTGAAGGAGCAACCATAGGAATCTCCATCTTCATAGACTCAAGAGTGATAACTGTATCACCCTTCTTTACAGCCTGTCCAACACTTGCATTAACTTTAAGAACTTTTCCGGCAGCACCTGCCTCAACCTTGATTGAACCTGCGCCTGCACTTGCCTTCTTAACAGGTGCTACAGGAGCCTTGGGTGCGCTTGCAGCAACAGGAGCTGCTCCGCTTCCTGCGCCTTCTTCTACTGTTACATCATATACGTTTCCGTTTACGGTTATTGTATAGTTTTTCATCGTTTCTCCTTTCATCCGACACAGAATAAATTCTCCGTGTACCCGATGTCATTATTAGAATTTTTTCCAATTATTATTTACTTTTCTTATCGATCTAACACGGAATCCATCTGTGCTTCCGCTTCCCTCGTATGCAGCAATTGCAGCAGCGATAACAGCAACAAGCTCTGAATCGCCTGAGAGATCTTCCTGCTCGACGATCTGATTGATTGTGTTTTCCATTGCCTTTGACGCAATATCCTTGTCGCTTACTTTTTTCTTCTTCTTCTCTCCGAAAAGGACAGGGAAGAGACAGATGATAAGCGAAATGAGAATAAGTATTGCAAATGCCATTCCCATACCGAGAAGTGTATTAAGACCGGCATTGGCAAGTTTCTCTGAAAATGTCTTATTAACTGTCACACCCACATCAAGGACTTTTTGATCATTTCCCATGTAATACTGAAGTATTGCAGTTTTCTCTTTCATCTGCAATTCAGCTTCTACAACAAGAATATCATCATCGTTGATGTAGTAATGTACATTTTCCGTAACCTTAATCTGTTCCGGATCGAATTCCTTCGGATTGAATCCAACTTCATCAAGAGCTTTATACCAGCTGGTATATCCGGACTTAACCGTTCTATAAAACTCTTCGTCCGGCTGGCCTCCTCCCAATGTCAATCCAAGGTACATCTGCTCATCAAAATTTTCAGGAGTTACTCCGTCAACATACCACTGCTCAAAGTTCTTATCTTCGAGTACTTCAGCGTACGCTTTTGCATATTCGGCACTTGTCATTTCCTGAGGGTATCTGTAACTTGTTTTTTTCTCTACAGATCCACAAGCAGTCAACGACAAAAAACAACTGAGCACCACTCCCAAAACTAAAAATCTACGTTTCATTTTGAGTGCTCCCTTCATTATACTGTACCGTGCTTCTTGGCAGGACGCTCATCTCTCTTTGTGAAAAGCATCTCAAAAGCACCGATTACATACTTTCTTGTGTCAGCAGCTTCGATGATCTCATCCACATATCCTCTCGCAGCAGCACTCTTAACATTGTTCTGAAGCTGTGCATAATCAGCTGCAGCCTTTGCAACAGTATCTGCATCTTTTCCATCACAAATGATTTTAGCGGCAAGGTTTGCATCCATTGTACCAATCTGTGCGTTAGGCCAGCTGATGGTAATGTCTGCACCGATTGCCTTAGAATTCATGATAACGTATGCACTTCCGAATGCCTTTCCTGTGATAAGGTTAACCTTAGGCACTGTAGCATTTGCAAGAGCATAAACAA